>Ga0114967_10000620_pt1 | contig 30534 bp, 49 predicted proteins | sample M_130628_MF_Meta_FD_92639 | JGI IMG/M metagenome (GOLD analysis project Ga0114967, IMG submission 92639) | Freshwater microbial communities from Lake Montjoie, Canada to study carbon cycling - M_130628_MF_MetaG | ecosystem: Environmental > Aquatic > Freshwater > Lake | place: Lake Montjoie...
GAACGTTGATTAATATCGTACTCGTTTATCATAACGTGGTCTAACATACATCGTTTAACAAAGTCGCTTTTTGTTTCGTCTTTACTTGGTTTCGGTATTGGCATTTTCTTCTGTTTGTTCTGGTGTGTATTCGTTATAGATAATTCTTAACTTTCCTACTAAATCACGCAGGCAACTTGAGCAACTTGAAAAAGTTAATCTTTGGCTTAGCACTCGGTTGTTTATTGCTATTAAACTTATTTGCTCATCGCTGGTTAAGGTTTCCGTGTTTTGCTTAAAATAAGTGTCTAACGTGTTAAACTCGTCTTCTGTTAAACACAACGGTTTTGCATACGGAAATAGTTTGTTTAGTTTTTCTTTGCGTTCATCGCATCCGCAATCCTCGCCTGCAATAAATTTAACAACTTTATCAATTCCTGTTGCTTTTGTAATTTTCGCGATTGTATCGCCTAATCCTTTACTTTCGTTTTTCATTTTTTCTTTTTTATTAGTTCGTAATCTTTGTTTATGAAATCTTCGTAGTCTTCCCCTACTTTATTTTTTATTCGTTTTTTGCAAGTTTTAACCGTGTTAAAAATACTCGTCACGCTTATGTTTGTTTCTGCGCTTATTTGTCTTAAACTCTTATCTGTGTTTTTGTAAAGTTCAAATAGTTTTTTATCGTACCAGTGCCAACTGTCGCACTCATTATCTATATTGTTTAATAGATCATTGTATGCTTCGTTTTCTTCGGTGTTGTTTTCGTCTGTTAAATTATGCGCTTCGTCTAATGATATAAATTTGATTTTGTTCTTTTTGTTCACGTGCTGGAGAAAAGTATTTTTTAAAGCGAGCCACATATACCCCTTGCTTATGTTTCCGTCTTTGAACATTTTTTCTTCGCTGCTCCACTTCATAAGCATTATATAAGTTTCTTGGACTATGTCTTCGGCAAAGAAATACTCGCCGAAAGTGTTAACCATTTTAACCCATTCGTTGTGATGTTTCGCAACTTTATTTAACCATTCCAATTTTTCATTGTTTAGATTTAAAGCAAATGTATGATTAATTTTTCAACAATTAACAAATGTAGTTATCAACAATAAATTGTTTGTAATGCAAAAAAGCGCAAACATTTAAGTCTGCGCCTACGTTTCTGGTGTTTTTTCTATCTGTTTTACATATTTTTTAGCCCCTTTGTATCCCACGACTGCATTCAAGAACGCAGATCTCTTAAAAAAGGTATTACCTGTTCATAGAAAAACAAAAGCCGTTACATCGCATTAAAAGCGGTTTAAATCGAATTCTGGGTTTCTGCGTTTTATTGTTCAAAGGCTGTTATTTATTTATGTAATAATCTATTTTTTTAAGTGTTGAAAGTGATACGTCCCTGCCTTCTAAAAAATTAGTGAGTTGAAAAAAATGGAAGGTCACCCCCTTGCTTTGTATTTCCTTAACGATGTTGTTTCGTTTTTTAAACGCTAAAAGTTTTTGTACTTCCATGCGTAATTGTTCATCCTGTATGTGCATATCAAAAAGGTAGATCATTGTTTGTATCGAGCACTTTGTATTGTGGCTCATTATTTTTTATTTGTGGCTCATCTGGTTTAATGTACGGCTCGCTAAAACTTGCGCTAAAATAATTAACTCCCTTTGCGGAAGTCTTAAGCCATAGTGCTATTTCCATTTCTTTGCCGTTGACTAGAACCTTGCCTTTGTAGTCTGGGTGGTTCTCGGCTTTTTTGTTGTCGTTTTTAAAGATTGCTCCTGTGTTGTTTCTTTGTTCCATTTTGTTTATTTATTTAGATTGTTTGTATTCGTGTTTTAGTCGCTCGAGATAAAGTACAAAGTCCATTGCTTCTTCCTGTGCGTGTGTGAGCCATTCTAACGTGCTTAAATCGGTTCGTTCTAGCGTAGTCTTGTATTTCTTTATTCCTGCTTCTGATCGTTCTTTAAATCGTGCCATAACGCTTAAAACGTTTTTGTCTTGTATTTGTATGTTCATAGGTCTATTATTTTTGTATAAAAAGCATTTGTGTATTTCATTAACTTGCACGGCCATTTGTTTACTTCATCGTAATTTACAGAATAAAATTCTGCGGTGCTCTCATTTAAAATGTAAACAAATAAATATAAATCTATTTTGTTTAATCCTTTGTTGTGTGCTTCCTCATTTACTAGTAACATTTCGTATTCTGATTTCCTGCTTGTCTTTACGTCTATTCGTTTCCCATTAATAATTAAGTCTGCGTTTTTGCTTGGTTTGTAATCTAGCAATTGAGCAGCAGTGAACTCATAGTTTTTTTGTGTTAAATATTCCATTGCGATCAACTCTCCTAAAATGCCCAGCGTGTCTACGTGTTGGTTTTTTTCCCCTCTATCGTATCTGGGAGCCTTTATTGTTAGTTCTTTGTTTACTACCGTGCGGGCTAATCCTATTTGTTCTGCAATTATCCAAAAAGATTTAGGAAAGTTAAAAGTAACCATAAATTAAAATTTGCCCCTTCCTGTGAATACTTGGCATTTTAAAACTTCTTTGTTTATGTAAGTGATGTATTGCCATATCTTTTTAATTCGTGTTTTCATATTAGCCATCTGAAAAAATTAATTATTCCTACTATTGCGAACCCATAAAGCAAAAGTGCAATTATTCCTGCGATCGTTTTTTCTTTCATATTGTTTCTATTAATTGGTTAAAATAAATTCTCCCTTCCTCAACTTTTTTTTGTATTTCCCAGATAACTGTTTCGTCTCTTTCAATTTTAAAAACTTTGACTTTTGTTGCATCTGGTAAGTGATCAAAGTTATGCTTTTTTTCTACGTATTCTCTCAGTTCTGCGTCTTCGTCAATTTTAAAATGTTTCCAGTGCTCCCTGCGTATTTCGTCTTCGACTATTTCTATCGGGGTGTTGACTAAACAATAACAAAGCAAGGCTTCGGTCTTTCCTGTTAGCCACATATAACCCTGTAATTGATAGTAATAGTCTTTTGTTGGTATTTCGTCTTCAAAGAACGGGAAGGTGTGGGCTTCGTAACTGCATTTAATGTCTAATAAAATTTCGTTCGTGTTTACGTCTGGTGTTCCTGTTATCCATTCGTTGTTAAAGTGTTCCTCGTTCTTAAAAATAAAACTTAATCCTAGAACATTATTAACTAGACTTATTGCTTCGTCTTCGCATTGTAATCCTTTGTCCGTGTATCTACTTGAAAATTCTTTTTTAATGCCGTACTTGTGTTCCAGCACTAGTTCTTGGATGTAACTCTTTGCGGTCTTGCTTAATGTTTCGGTCTTGGTGCGTGGAGCGGTCATCAACCGCCCCAATGCTGAGCATCTTATTTTCATAATAATATAATTTCATAACCGTTATCAATATACCATTGTAAAGTATCTAGTTCACTTTCATCTTTATAATTATGTCCTACCTGTCTAAGATAACCTTTGTCATCTTCAAAACAATACCACCAAGAGCCACCTTCGGGTTCTACTTTATCTATAAGCCAAATTTTATACACTTTCATACTGTTATTATTTTTAGTTGTGCTTCAGTCAAAGAAAACTTTGTTGTTAGTTCTTCTACGGTGTATTCGCCTTTGCTTATTGCGTCTATTGCTTTTTGAAACCTTGCGTTGTCTATTGCTTGTTTTTTTGGTTCTGGCTTTACCTGTTCGCCGCTTGCGTCCGTATCTTTGTCTGTTACTAATCCAAGCATTGAACTTAAAGCGTAACGTCTTAAGTAAGTTATTGCGCTCCCTAATACTTGAAACTCATTCATGCCCTTTAAAATTACTCCCTGCGGAATGTCTATTTTGCTTTCTATACTTTCTGCGCTTTCAACGTGAAATAAACAGGTTGCTATTTGTGTTCCGTTAATTAATTGTGTAAATCCTAGTCCGTGTTTTTTTAGTAGCGGGTTAATCACTTCAAAAATTTTCGGAAGGTCTGCGTAGGTGTATCCGTAGCCTTGTGTTGCTTTGTGGATCACTGGTACTTCTTGTTGAAATTCTGCTAATGCTTTAAATAAATGTTTCATAGTTTTTTGTTTTTTAAATTAGTTAAAATTTGCGCGTTATTTAACAAGTCGCGCTGCTTGTGTTTTGATTTATTATGTTTAAATATTTACCTTCTTTATCTACATGCACATGAAAAATATCTTTTTCGTTATCTCGACAAAGTACGCTCATTGTTCCGTCTGAATAAAAACCGTAGTTTATTACATTTATACAGAAATCGTTTTTTAATCTTTCAATTTTTTTTAGTTGTTCAGTTGTTGCTTTCATAGTTTTTGTTTTTTTGTTCATTAATAATTACATACAAATATAAAGTTTATTTATATATAAAACTAATTAAAATAAAAAAAGTTATACACAATGTATTTTTAATTACTTTAATTTTTGTTTATATGTTTCTATTAATTCTTTTAGTTCGTCTTTGCTCCACTTCTTTGTTTTGTGTGCTAATGCCTGAAGTTCCATTAATCTTTGGGATCCTATTCGTTCTTTTATTCCTATCTGGTAGTTTAACAAATTGCCGCTTAGATAAGTGTTGCAGGCTTCGCATTGAAGGTGTACGTTGTCTTCGTTAAAGCGAACGTTTGAATGTCCGCCTTGCGAGTAATAATGGCCTGCGTTTTCTTTTTTGCACGGCTTGCTGCACGAAATACAATTTAGCCCTGCGTCTCGGTGCCTAATAAATTTATTAAATACCTGCTGGGCTATTTTTAAATAATCGTTTGCGGTTTTTAAATTCTCGACTAATTTCTTTTTCTTCTTGTTCCATTCCTTTAACTTTTGTATTTCAACCATTGCTTTTATACATTCGTTTTTTAAACAAAACTTTTGTAGTGTGTTAAACGGTGTAAATTCTTCTTTGCAGTTAAAGCATTTTTTTGTTCTGGCTTTCAAAGTTCTATATTATTTTTTGTAAATGCTACCAATCTTTTAAAGGCCATATCAAAATAAATTTTTTCTTTTTCTATTCCGATAAATTTTCTATTTAATTTTTTTGCAATTAAACCTGTAGTTCCATACCCAAAAAAACAATCTAAAATAACATCGTTTTCTTGCGTAAATTTTTGCATAAAATGTTTTGCGACATCGTCTTTCATAACCGCTTTATGTTCTTTTGGCATATTTGAATTTACTGAAGTTGTTATAATATTTTTTGTATAAGTAGTATTTGATTTTAAACTTTCATTTCCTAATATTAAAAAGTATTCAACTGCGTTTGTAATATTTTTCCCGCTTGCTGGCATCGGGTTTGATTTTTCCCATATATGAATATCAACTATATTTTTATTAAAATAACCTATTAATTTATATACATCTTGTCGGTTGTAATAATTTGTTTGAATATTATAGAAAATGTGTTTTTTAGTTATTCTTAAAAGTTGAGTAATTACGTCAATATTTAATTGTAGCCAATTATTATTAATGTCTGTAAAATTAGAATATTTGTCGTTTCTTTTTCTATTATACGGTGGCGATGTAAAAGAATAATCAATTTCGTTTTCGTTTAATAAAGGCAATATTTCCAAGCAGTCTGCGTTTATTAATAAATCATTTCCAATTTTTTTTGTGTTTATTACGTTCATAGTTCCGCGTTGTTAAATTCTATTATTTTTTTTAAATCTTTTACTTCCTGTTTCAACTCTAAATTTAAATGTTGCAGGTCGAAGTTTATCTGTCTGGTTGCTCTAAATTCTTTTTCTAGTGTTTGATAAATAAATATTGCTTTTTTTATTTCGTGCATGGTTTGCTCCATTGAAGTAATCAAATCATTTCGGTGCGGGTTCTTTGCTTTTATTTCGTCAATGCTTACCTGTAATTTTAGGCAGGTGTGGTTTAAGTTTATTCTGCTGCTTAATAGTTCTAGTTCCATTTTAAAAAGGTTTTAAGTTAATTTTGTTTGTTGGCCTAAATTCTGATATTACATCTTTCCCGTAAACTTTAAATCCTAGTCCGTAGTTGTATTCTAAATAGACGGGATCGTTTAATCCTGTATGCTTTCCACCTGTATCAATATCCTTTATTTTTTCAGTGCTTATCCAAGTTACAAATTTCATTACTTCGTGTTTAATTAGCCTGTGCACTACGATCATATCATCGCATCTATTTGTGAAAGCCTTGCCGCCTTCTACGTGGTCTTTTAACGGTGCTTTTAAATGTCCTTTAAAGTCTCCTTCTGCGTAAATATTGGAGTTCCTTCCGCTTTCTGTATTTGGGTGCGTATTAATATAAATCGTCATTCCTGTTTTGTTTACAAATTCTCGCGCTGCGTTCATAAACTGGTAGTTTCCTTCGTATGTCATATTTCGGTCAAGGCCTGTAAATGGATCAATAAGCGCAACGTCCGCTTCGCTGTCTTTAAATATTTTAAATAGTTCCTCGTGTTTGTACAGGCGATCGTTTTTTACAAATGTAAAATATTGCTCTAAATATGCGCTGTAGTTTCTTATTTCATCGTGGGTTAATTGTTTGAAATTTACACCTGCGTACATCTGTATCAAGTCTCGCAAAATTTGCCCGTGCTGGTTCTCCCCGCTCCAAATGATAAACTTCAGTTTGTGCTTTAGTGCAAGTGCTAAAAAATACCAATTAATAAAATAAGTTTTGCCTACGTTGTCGTGGCCTAAAATTATATTTACTTGCTTGCGTTTAAATTTTAAATAGTCGTCTAGTCCATTTCCAAGTTCCAGTCCGTGTTTAATTTTGCCGTCCCTGTAGTTAAGCAAGTATTCCAGCGCGGCTCCGTTATTTAATGTATCCATGTTTTCTTGCTTTTATTTCCTCTGGTGATATTCCTTCCGCTGTTGGTTCGTTTTTCTGTAGCCATTTTGAAGCCGTTAAATATAAACTTTTATATTTAGTATTGCCCTTGTAGTTTTCTATGTCGTTTAAAACGTTGTCAATTTGTTCCTGTGTGTTTTTCTCTAATAACTTTTTTATCTCCTCATTTGAAATAGATAAATGCGCGAAGCGTCTATATATATTTATTACACTATCACTAACACTAACACTAACAGCCATTTTTGCCATCGGTTTTATGCGTTTGCTATCGTTTGCCATATTTTGCCATCTTTTGGTTGCTCCCGCTTTACCTGCTTCGCTTCGCTTTTGTATTTTTTCGTCCCATTTAATCAAATCGCGCTTTAAACTTTGTTTAATCGGTTCGAATGCTATTTCAGTTAATAAGTCTTCGCATTCTGGGTTTAAATCGTTAACGTATTTTAAAATGTGTTTAAACAATTTCCCCGCCTGTTCGTCTGTTAGTTTTTCTACTGTATGCAAAACATCGCAATAAAGCAAAAATGATTTCTTATCGTCAGCCATTAGTAAAAGTTGTTTTTGATTCGTTGTTGAACTTTCCGCAGGTCGCTTAAATTTCTGGCTTCTTTTATTTCCTTCCGCAGATCAAGTTCTGGGCGTTCCAAACTCAAAAGAAGTTTATAGTATTCGATATCGTGTTGAAATATTTTATCTTTTGTCTCTACTAAATTTTTGTAAGTATTTAGTCCGTGTAAAACTGTCGCGTGGTTTAAATTAAATAAATCTCCAATTCCTTTGAGCGTGTATCCGTCCTCGCGTAGTTTTCTAAATAAATAAATTCTGCGGTGTATTATTTCCCGCTTGCGGTTTTTGTTTCCTAGTTGATCCTGTTCTATAATTTGTTTTATTAGTTCTATCATTTTTATTAGTTTTACTTGTTAATTATTAGTTTTACTTTGTCACCTAATATAAAATATAAGTGACAAAAAATTTATTATTTGTAAAGTTTATTTGTTGTTATTTGTAAACTCTATTTGTTTAATTTCCATAATAATATCATCGTTTTTCTGGATCAAGTTTTTAACGTGCTGGGTGTCGTAGGCTTCGACTATTCGTGTTTCTAGTTTCATGGGTGCTCCAACGTATGCCCAAGTTTTAAAAGTTGCTTTAAATCGTTTCATAGGTTTTTGTATTTGGTTTTCATTTTTTTTAATTCTGCAAATTTCTAAATAAAGGTAAAGGTCAAATGATCCGCGCCATTGTCGCTGCCACCAATCCATCTGGTCGTATATTGTTCCCGCTTTCATAGTTCGTGGTAAAAAGTATAGTTTGAGTCATCGTTGCTTGTCTTCCATTCCCAAAAATTATAATTTGCTAGATCGCTGTTTATTATTTCCTGCATTTCAAGTCTCAAATCTTCCAAAAGACGAACCCCTAAAACGTGCGGCTGTAAGTGGTCGTCTGTTTCAATTATCCATTTTTCGCTAACTTCTACGTCAAGTTCTATAAATGCGTATTCGCTCACTTCGTCCCAATCGTTAAACTCCCAAGTTCCCGCGATCGAAAATTGCCAGCCTGCAAATTCGTATAATAATTCCCAGCCCCTGTTCCATAATTCTAAATTTCTATTCTCCATTTTGTTAGTTTTTAGGTGTTATACATTTTAAATAAAATTCTTTTAACATAAAGTCGTTAGCGTCAGTTAAAATCCATGTTTTTGAAACTTTGCTATAAATATCAAAATTCAAATAACATCCTATTAAATACATACTAATTTCGCAGTTGTTTTCTTCAAAAAAATCTAAAATTGCTCTTGTTTCCATGTTGTTAGTTTTAAATGTGTTTAACTTCTGTCTTTATTATTACTTTGTTTTGGATGGTCTGTGTTATAATAACGTTTCCAAATCTTTGAACCTTAATTTTAATTTTGTTTGTTGTTGTTTTCATGTTGTTAGTTTTTGTTTGTTTTTAATTCTATACAAATATAATACTTATTTTAATAACTGCAAGACTTTTTAACATTTATTTTTTTAAAGTTTTACACAATTAAAAGTTAATTACTTTTTATTAGTTAATAAAGTGTTCCTTAAATCGTTTTTAAATACATCAAACAGTAAAACATACCACCCAACAGAATAAAAGCCGTTAGAGTGCTTAAAAAGTGCTTTAAAAACGATTTGTGTTCTTCGGTCGCTGGTGTAAAATAGTTGATTAAATTTTTCATAGTTCAGTTATTACAAAAGTGTATAAATCGTTTAGTTTAGTTTCTGCAAATAATTTGTTTGCGTAGTCTGTTGCGTCTTGCAGGTCTACTGCTGTTACAATTCCTATAAACAATTCGTTCTGGTCTTTGTCTTGGTATTCAATTCTGTAGTCTTTCATGGTTTTATTTTTTTATGTTGTTTAATTTAATTAATAATTGAATTGTTTTTGAGTGCCGATGTCCGTGCTTTAATATCGACATTTGTAGTTGTTCTCTTGTTCTGGTGATCCTTGTTTCTTTTTTCATAGTTTCTAGTTTTAAGTTGTTTATTGTTCGTCTCTATAATTTTCTATTGCTAAATCTTTTAATTGGTTATAATCGAGATCCTCGTATGTTTCGGCGATGTCTTTGGCCAGTGCCACTATTTGTGCAAATGCTGCGGCTTCTGCATGTGATAGGTTTCCGTCTGGCAAGTTGTCGTAGCAATCTTGTAGGTCTAGTAATGTGTTTTGAAATCGGCAGTAACTCATGTTCATAGTTTCTAGTTTTTAAATTGGTTAAATAAATTTTCTATTTCCTGTAGTTGATCGTCTTCTAAAAATGTAGTCAAGGTTTGAATAATCAAGTGCAGTTGATTTGTGTTCTGGTTGTTCTCTTGTTGCTGTGCTTCCAAGAAGTTTAAAATTTCGTTTCGTGTTTTCATAGTGTTTGTTTGTTTTTGTTTGACAAATATACGCACTTTGTTTAAAACTACAATACTTTTTAACAATTATTTTTAATTTATTTTTAATTATTTTTTTAAACCCTTGTGTTTATTGGGCTTTCTGAATAGAAAAAAACCTTATCAATATTCATTCTAAATAAGAATAAGGGCAAATTGCGCCCTTATTTAAAGGTAAAACACGTAATAAGGGTAATTTTTGCTTAAAAATGTAACATAATTAGGGATCGTGTTCGCTAAATATTATAATAATTCGGGGTTTCTGACAGGTTAAAGCCTTAAAGTTTTTGCTGTTATTAAGGTTATAGCCTTAAAAATGTCACGTTTTTGCTATTAAAAACTGGACAAATCTAAAGTCTGGGTTTAGATTTTAGTTGTAAATACAAAGTAGGCAAATCGGATCTGTCCCGTTTATTGTCAAAATTTGTGACAAAAAAAAAGGCGGTTGCTTCTAACTCCCGCCTTTAAAACTAACTATGAAATACAAAGATATTAAAAAATATGAGTTAATCGTGCAATTTGACCAAATTCTTTATGGTGGATGTATCCTTCAACGGCTTTCGGTACGCCTGTGTATCCGTTTTTGTGGTGCCAACTGTCGCTCCCTGAAGGGCTGCGCAAAGTTTCAAACGTGCAGCCTATAAAATCTTTGCTGGTTTTGTGGTGTATGTGGTGGCTGTATATATACCTGTGTTTTGTCTCGCTCCATAAAATTGGAAATTCAGTCGCTAATAATAACGGCAGGTTTTCTGTTTTCGCTCCGTCTCCGTGCGTGGTACCTATCAAGTTGTTGCCGTACTTAAATGCTTTGCGATGTAGCAAATTAACATTAAATGTGATCGTTGAATTAGCAAAGTGCGCTTCTATCAATTGCATTAAAAAGAAGCCGTGCGTTAGGTCGTGGTTGCTTGGGTTGTAGACAACTTCAACGTCTGCAAAACTAACTAATTTTTCTAAAAGTTCAATGTATAGATTTTTAGCCATTAAAAAATTATCGTACCACATTCCGTCTGTATCCTGCGGTGTTCCACCTGTTGTTGTTCGTCTGGTGTTGTCGGTGTGTAGTATGTCGTTCCCTGCTACAAATAAAACTTTGTCTATATTAAATCCTTTCGCTTTGTTTAGGATTCCTTGTAGGCCGTCTTTTGCGCGTTTAACCGCTATTTGGCTGTTGTAGTCTTCACCTGTTTCGAATGCTGTTGCTAGTTTGCCTATATGAAGGTCTGCAATGTCTATAACTAATAAATGCGTATCCTCGCTTTTTATTGTTTCTATTGCGTGGTATTTCGGTGCGTATTTTTTGACCTCGCTTATGCATTCGTCTTTTATTTTCTGGATCGCGTTTAGTTCTTCCTGTTTGAAGTTTGGGTTTTTAAAGAATAAACTTGCGTCTTTTGTTTTTAGCCATCCGTGCTTTACATCTTTGTCGTCTACTCCTGCTTCATCGGTTGCGTTTTTTATTCCGCGATATTGCATAAGCATTTGGATTTCGTCCTGTTTAAGTCGAAACCTTGCGCTGGTGTTTTTCATAAAAAATTTATATTAATGATTGTTTTGCGTACTTCCAAAGAAACGAAAGTAATAATCCAATTCCAACGCCTACAAATAAAAGATTTAAATTTCCTTTCGGGCGGTTCTTTTTAACTTCTGATTTTGCCTTCTGGCCTTCCGCGCGTGCCTTTGCTTTTTCTACGATCCTGTCTTTGTAGATTGTCTTAATCTTTATGCGGTATTCTATTTTTTTGTCTAGGCGGGTTTTTGGGATGTATTCGGTTTTCCACTGTACTATGGTGTCGTAAGTCTTTAAAAAAGTTTCGTAGTATGTAGTGTCAAACTTTGTAATTAATACGCTGTCTAATTTTGTGATCGTTAAAGTATCAGCCGTGTCTTCGCAAACGTAACCCTTCTTATTGCTTTATTTAAATGGTATTGTGCCGAACACGAATAAAGAAAAATGCTAGTAATTAGAATAAATAGTTTTGCCATTTTTTTTGGTTGCTTTTAATACTTGTTTCCTGTTTCTTTTGCTATAACTAACATGTACCCACTGCGGGTTTTCATCGTTGCCAAATTCCCAGATTAATTGATCAAACTCTAACTTGTCTTTAATAAAATTAAAACCCTTTGCACCTATTTTAATGTCCATCGCTTCGCCTTTTGTATGTTGGCTTGTCGAACTTCCTTTTATCATTTTATTAAGTTGTACGCAACGATAACCAGAACTAATTTTAATCGGTGTGTTTAAGTGAATTCTCAAAGGTTCGAATACATTTTCACACAAAAGTTTTGCGGACGCAATTTGCGACTCGTTCATCTGGTTGTTTATTCCGTGCGTTGTTGCTGTCGGTGAACTTTGAAATTCTGCAAGTGTAACGTGTGCGCTTAAATTCATTTTAATTTGTTTAGGTTGTCTTTAACTTCTTTCGCTCGCGCAAATAATAATTTTGACGACTGCCATAGGTCTATTGATTTAACTGCTTTGTAATTTTCGTTTATGCTCATTATTTCGATGCTTGCCAAAATCAAGGCTAGCACTTTTGTAAGCATTAAAGGAACTGAAAAGAATTGTAAAATTATTTGATTTAAAATAAAATAGTCTATTAAATAAAAAAGTATAACGGTCAGTTCGTAAAGTAATAATTTAGAAATTATTGCAGAAAGTTTGCGGGATGTAATTTGTTGCTTCTGGTGTTTTGCTTTCCATATTCCTGTCGCGGTGTCTGCTAAAATTAAAACTAATAAAAGCCCTAGTATTCCGCTAATTGGTAAAAAAAAAGAAAAGCAAATCGTTATTAGTTTCAAGAGTGAATTGTTTGCTGTGTAAATTAATAAATAAAATTGTGTTCTCATAAGTTTAAATCTTCTAGTGCTTCCGTCAAACTGAAAGTTAAGTAAAAAAATAATGTAACACCGCCTAAAACAATGTAATTGTCTTGTCCTTCAAACATCATAAACATTGAAGTTGCATATCCAAAAATAAAATATAAACTTGCTAAATAATTACTTTTCATTTTATATTTAACTAACGTAACATTCATTTATACCAAACATTGAACTTGAACCTTGCGAGTTTGTTCCTATTACTTCTACGGCAATATATGTTCCGGAGTCGTGATTTGCCGTTAAATAAGTATTTGCCGTATGTGGTGTTTGGTGAACTCCGTCCCGATACCATTTATATGTTAAAGTTGGTGTAGGGTTTCCATCCCATAAATTACTAATAATACTTATCGTATCTCCAACAATTGCCCATTCTGTTGATAACTGGGGTTCAAATATATTTACAGGTACAAATAAACCCGTTGTTACAATAACGTTACTATTACCTTGTCCTGTGCCTACGGCATTAGTTCCAAAGACTTTACAATTTATCTCGTTTCCTGCAAAAGCAGAACCTAAAGTGTAAGTGTTATTTGTTGCTCCTACTATATTATTTCCTGTGCTTACATTGTACCATTGATAAGTAAAACTTGTTGGTGAACCGCTCCAAGTTCCGTTTGTAGTTGTAAGTACATCTCCAACATAAAAATTTGTTCCTGTTACAACAGGCGCTACTGTATTAACGGGTGCCGTTCCTCCTGCGGTTACTCCTACAATATCAGTTAAACCCGCCCAAGATAAAAAATGTGATTTCCCCCAATTAATTAAATTGTTCGCGCCTTTCCCCCAACCTATTGTGTTGTTCGCGGCTCCGTCTCCCCATCCGTTGCTATTTGCCATTTTCTATTTTTTTTAAATAAGTCTTCAATTTAACTATGTTGACTTCTTTTGGTTTGTAAGTTTTTAAATGTACCATCCTGTGTAGTTGTTGTTTGTGTCTGGGAACATATCGCTATTGCTGTTTGTGCTGTATTCTGGGAACAAACTAGTATTTAAAGTTATGTAGTCAATAAATCGCTGCGTGTAGTGTTGCGCTATTTGTGTTTCCTTCTCAATTAAAAAGTCTATTTCCTTTTTGTCTGCGGTTGTGCTGTTTTCCGAATTGTGTTTATATACTCCTTTGTTGCTTATCGTGTAAGCCGCAAATGGCAAATAATATTTCATCGCTAAATGGATCAACATCGGCTTTAAATAAGTCGTTGTAAGCGTCAAATAATTGCCCGACAAAGTATTTGCTACTATGTCCGCTTTTATCTTGTTTAGTAATTTCGTACCTGTGAAATTTTGCAGGTCTGTATCTTGGGCAATCTTGATATATTGTATGAAATTATCCACGTCCACATTTCCGTTTAGTGATGTGAACTTAACTATATCCTGCCGTGTTATTAATAGTGCTTCCATTATCGTGTAATTACTCTTGGTTTTTGTGGGTTGCTTGGTAAAAATCCGTAGTTATCCATGTCAACTGGTCGCTTTGCTACAAGTTCTGGGTTGCTTACTATGTATCCGCTTATCGCGGCTTTTAATTGTCCTATTTGCTTTGCTTCGTTTATATTAATTCCCTTTCCTAAAGGAACAACATAAACTTGTTTATTCCATCGGTGGTAGCAATTTCCCCCGCCTTTATATAAAAAAATATCGTAAGTTGCCGCGCCTTTCGCGCCCCATCCTTCGTTTACTGCTACGTCCTTCATTGCTACAATATCTTCTTTCCTGTATATTTTATTTGCGCTTATCATCTGGTAGCAAAAAGGCCGCGTTTTTTCGTTTATTGCTCCTACATATTTGTATCGAACAATAAATTTCATTTGTTTAATTATTTTATCCTGTGCACTTGTTATGTTTGGTCGCGCTTGCCCTGTGCTAATTAAATTAACAACTTTGCTTAGTAGACTTTGTTTGGGATCGCTGCTTAATAATTCATTTTCTTTATCGTCATTTTCGTAGTCGACTTCTTTTTCGTCTATTAAAATCCATTCTTTATCTGGTTCCTCGCCTAGATCAATTAATGCGTTTGTTTGTGCGCTTAGTTCTGTTCCTGTTTCTTCGGCTACCTGTTCTTCGTTCTGGGTGTTTTCTAGGTCTGTAAATTCTAGCGGTTGTAGCGTTCTAAAGAATAATTTTAAAGCAACGCCGTTAAATGCTAGGATGCTGTCGAATGCGTCTAGTAGTTCTTCTTGGAATGGTCGAATAACCATATTGTCAAAAAGCACGGATGAATTTTTTAATTCGTCTGCGTTTGAACTGAACCCGTTTGTTGAAGCAACCCCAAATAAAAGCGGGCTTGTTATGTTGTGGCCTAACATTATTTTTTTTAAGCATTCTTCGCTTAGGTATTCATAATGGCTTGGCGCGTCATTTAAAGGTATGTCTTCGACCGTTGTTTTTGATTCTGCGTTGTTGTTAAAAGCCACTATTACTTTTTGCCCCCTGCTCCCTGTTAGTTTGCTTAAAACTTTATTTGAAATAATATTTTGCTGTTCGTCTGTCGGTATTCCGTTGTTGAAATTTACAACTTTTGTACCACTAAATCCGTTTTGAACTTCGTTAATTAAATAGTCGGCTATTTCTTCCTCAAGCAACGTATAGGGTACTGCTCCTTGATAGTCTGGATAGGCATAATATTTCATTCCGACTGAGTAAGGCTTGCTAAATAAAATCTCTATTTTATCTTTGCTGTATCCGAAAGCGTTAAATCTAATCGGTGCAAATTTTTTGGGATCGTCCCAATTGTCGCTGTAGTAATAACCTGTTATTTGTCCGTCTTTGTCGCATTTTTCTGCTCGTAATAAATTAACAGGTATGTGGTAGGCTTTTAGTATTTTGTCGTGCTTGTCGTTGTAGTGTACTTGAATAGCAAATTGCCCGAACATTTTTCTATCCAGCACCATTTTTCGTACGTCTTCCTTGTGGAACAAAGACATCATTTGTGCGTACTCGTTTGGCTTTTTATTCGCGTCTAGGGCACTTAAACCTTTGCCGTATATTAATCGCGCTACGTTGTTTATAATAGCGTTGTTCGTTGTTGAGTTGCTGTATCTCTCAATTAAAAATTGGAAGTATTGGTCTCCGTCTTCGGTTAAAAAGTCCACCCAATTTTCGCGGTTAGTTTCCGAAATAACGGGGGATGTATATGCCGATAAATTTAAAACGTGTAGGTTATTCATAAACTATAAATTCATTTGTTGTGGAATTAGAAACGTATTGATTGTTGTTAACTGAAAACGTCACTAATGGTTGCGCGGTGCAAAATATGCGGTCTTTAAAAATTATATTATTTCCAAACTTTAAAACTAAAGTATAGGTGTGTCCTTCTATCAATGCGTAACTTGCTGTTATTGTATAAATGTAGTTTCCTGTGGTTATAGATGTGATCGTTATTGTAGTAGTAACATTTGTTTGTTCGTCTGTTATTTGCATAACATTAAACGTGTTGTCTCTTGGAATACAACTGAACGTTTGCGGTGTTGTTGAAGGTGTTAATACTATCATATTTATATAATTAAATTTTTGTCTTTTTGTTCAATTTTCAAAACAAAAAAAAAGCCGAACTTTCGAACGGCTTTAAAAATAATTTTTTAGTTATTATACATTTGTAATAATTGAAGTTGCACCTGTAACCGCTTTGATTTGCGTGTCGCCATAAGGCGCAGCAACGTTTAAGTGATTGGCTGGTATAATTTCTTCGCCCTTCATCGTAACGGTATAACCCACTAGGTCACTCATCGCTGTTCCGTTTGTTATAGTTGTTGTAACTACGTCTAAGCCGTTCTCTAAGCCTGCTAAAAAGAATTTATTGCTAAATGATTGAACGATAACCGTTGGCCTTCCCCAAGCAAGTAATTTCATTTGTTTAGTTTGTGAAGCAGTTAAACCCTTTGTTGTAAAAGTTAAATTTTGCTCTACAAATGTAGTTCCATTTTCCCGTGAACTTGTTATTGTTTGTTCAAATGAATTTGCGCCTTTCAATTCGTATTTATACAAAGTTGAAGCCGCTGGTGTTAGTGTTAGAGTGTTTAATTGGTCGATTGTATCGCCCGAGCCGTAGTTTCCTGTTGGTTGTGTTCCAACAACCCCGTAGTTAAGAAAATAAATCGCTTTGATTCCCCCTACGTTGTTCTGGCAGTCATCTGCGTATCCGTGATTTAATGTTTCACAAGCCATTGTGTGTGTTTTTTTATATTATGAATAAAATAAAGCGGAACTTTTACGCTCCGCTTTTTATTTAATTTATGCTCCGTAAGTTACCGCGTCAGATGCAAATCCGATTTCAACTCCTGCGTTGTATCTTAAAATTACTCTAACATTTGCGCTTCCGTCAAGATCCGCCATGTCTAAAACTTTCACTTCATTTTGCGAATTTAAAAGTCCGCATCCGAAATACAAGTTATCTACAGTTGTTGCAATTGCATTGTCTGCTCCTAGTCCGTTAGCCATGAAGATTGGAATGCCGTCAAAAGATAAACTTCCGTTTGTGAACCATTGCGTTCCCTGTGCGTTTGTTCCTGATGCTCCTAATCCACTCGCTCCGAAACCGCCAAGTGCTCGAACATACAATTTAGCAATTTTTTGAGATACATAAATTCTTAAACCTTCGTTTCCGTAAAGTGAAGCAGGAATTGCATCAACAATTCTACCAAGTTCTCCGATTACTGTTGTTGCGTTTAAAGCCGTACCTGTTAATGGTGTACCTACTGCTGGCGCACCTGCTGCGATTAATTTTGCTTTTAAACCTAAATAAGAACCTGTTGTTGCTGTTCCGCTCCAGATTGCTGTTTCTGTAGCCGCTGCTACTTTTTCTGCAACGTGTGCAATTAAGAAATCAGCAAATGTTTTAGGCAAAGTTTTAAACCCGCTGTATCCAAGTTCTGCCGATTGCCAATTTTGGAAAAGGTCTGATTTGCACAATTCAATATTTACTTGTAATTCTTTTGTTGTTAAAACGCTCTCGGTAAGTGTTACTGTGCCCGAAGGAGTAAATGCGCACGAAGCATCGGTTACTATGGTTCCTGTTGCTACTTTTTGTATTACCTGCTTGTATGCTACATTCGGAAGTATTGTAACTCCACCCTGCTCTAATGTTGGTGCACTTAGAAGTGCTGCTGCGATGTACTTGCCTGCGAATTCGCCCGCGTATGTGGTACCTGCTGTTACTGGATTTGGCATTTTTTAATTTTTTTTAAATTGTTTATACTTATTTTAATTTACTTATTTTATCCATTATTGAGTCCATTGTTGATCGTGGTCTTTTTGATCCATAATGTACGCTTTCAATTTCATTCGTGTTTTCTGGGTTAAAAGAAATAGGTTTAACTTCTGATAGTTCGGTTGCCTCATTTGCAACTGCGTTAACTTTTGACAAGTTTTCTAATTTCAATTTTAACTCTATGTTTTCTGCTTTTAATTTTTCTATGTCAGCGAAGAATGTTTCTTTTACAATACTATCAACAGTTTTCTTTGCACTTGCAACCGCTTCCGCTTTAACTGCAACTTCGGGGGCAACTTCGTCTTCTGGAGCAACTTCTTCTGTTGTTGGTGCGTCTTTTACTTCTAAAATTATTCCTTCTACTTCTACAACTAAAATACGGCCATCTTCTAATTCATATTCTCCGATTGGTAAAGGTATTTTTTGTTCGTCTGGTGTAACGATAAAAACTTCTTTGTCCATTTCAAAAGCATCGGCTTCTAAAATTGTAACTCCGTCTGCTAGTTTTAATGTTTCCAATTTTACTTCCATACCTAGTAAACTTTTAATCTGGTTGATTACGCTTGTCTTCATTTTTCTGTTTTTGGTTATATTAATATAATTTAGGTTTTATTTATTTGTTGTATTTTCAAATTAAATTTGTCCTATTCCTTGTGCTTGGAGACTGCCATCGCAACACTTAATACTGTACTTTTTTCCGTCTTTACACAGGCATGCTCTTGTGCCACCTTTAGGGCTAGTTTGCGATTGTTGTTCTGGTTTTTTAGTTTTATTGCTCATTTTGTTTTGTTTTTTTAGTGCTTCTGTAAGCCACGCCCACGCTCTAGAACGCAGATCTCTTAAAAAAGGTATTACGCCTTCACAAATAGTTTAAGTTCGTTACATCGCTTAAAAATCGCTTTAAATCGCATTTGTGGTTTTTGTGTTTTTTATACTTAACGGCCTTGTCGAGTATAAGTTTTCGCGTAATTTTTACTTGATTTTAGTTTGCTATTTTTGGTTTTTGCGTGTACTCCAGAGCGTTTAACTTTTGGTTTTTTAAGATGTATTTTGGTGTTAGTTTGCTTCGCCATTTAAAATAATTTCTTTGATTTTTTCCATTAAAATTTGCTCATCATCTTGTAGACTCATTTCGTATTTATCTGCAAAATAACCCTCAATAGAAAAACCTTTCACTTCGCCTAATTTAACTTTGTTCCAGATTTCATCGTTGTTTACTTTCATTGAAATCATCCATGTTCCCTTTGGAAAGTTAAATCCGTAATTCATAGACTTGTCATGTTCGCCTTCGGTGATCCAACTTTCAACAACCGACATTCCTTCCAACTTTTGATTGTGTTCTAGAGTCGCGTTGTTCTGATTTGAGTTCATAAAAAATAATTCGCTCGCTTTTCTTATTGTGGCTTCACTAAAATAAATATAATATTCTTCGTCTTTTTCGTTCTTGCGGTAGATCTGTTTGTTAGGTATTAAAGCCGCACCCATTAAAATACGCTTTTCAGCATCAACTTCTTTTAGTTCTACTTCGTGTTTTTTTAGTGCTAAAAAGTCGCTTTCAATCGCTGGGCTTTCAACTACTGATACTGCCGATATTCCGCTTTCCCCGTCTTTTTCGTCTATAATTAATTCTACTATTCGCATATCTATTTAATTAAGTTTTTGTTTGTTTGTTGTATTTTATCCACCTAGTGTTGCGTTGGCTAGTCTATTCCTGTCTAGTGATTGCTGTGATGTAACTTGCCCCGAAACAACATAAGCCTGTACTGGTTGTTGGCCTAAACTTGCTAATTGATTAACTCCGCTTTGACCGACTACATTAAATTGTGGTGCGCTCATTGTTGGTGCTGTTGCCCCGCCACCACCGCCACCTGTATCTGCGCTTGGTGTTCCGCCACCTTCAAACTTTGACGCGGCTATTTTCTTAATGTTCATTAAACCTACGGCCACTGCTCCTGCTGCTGCAATTGGTGCCAAAACTGATCCAATAACTGGAACTGCCGCAGCCGATTTGTATGCCGCCATTGCCGCTGTATATGTGTCTATTGTTGTTGCTGCTATATTTGCCGCCTTCTGTATTTCAAATGCTGTTTTTTGTGCCTTTTTATTTTTACCTGCGAACAAGGTAGCCACGTCCGCGAATGCTTGAAAACTTCCTTTAACTAAATTTAGTTGCTGGTCTAGTGTTGCCTTCTTTTTATCTGCGACATCTTTGTCTATTGCTTTTTGTTTATCCGCAGTTTCAGTTTCTATTTTTATTTTGTCCTTGTTATATTTTTCATTAAGGGCTTTTAATGCTTCCTCGTTGTTAGCATATAAAAGTTGTTGCGCTTTATAGTCAAGGTCTAATTTGTAAAGTTTAAAATCTCCCTCGCTTAATAAAATTTCTTTTAATTTTAAATCTGCGGCGGCTTTCTTATCGTTTTCCGCTTTTGTTAGTGCGTCTCTTTTTTTAAAGTAATCAACCTCGAGTGCTTCTAATAAAAGTTTATTTCCTTTAGCAGCCGTTACTTCTTTTTGATAAGCGTCATAAAGTTTTTGTTGCTCGGTGTCGGTAAGTGCAGCGATTTTATCATTAATTTGTTGGTCGTACTTATCCTCAATTTTTAATTTTTCTGCGGCTTCCTGTTTCTTTAATTCCGAAATGTCCAATTTATGCTTGGCGGCTTGGTCGTATAGTTCTTTGTATTTTCTTTGAACCCCTACAATTTCTTTTGCTTCCTCGCTAAGTAAACTATCGCTGTAACTTTGCTCTAAATCTTTTATTTTTTTAAGTGTGTCTTCCCGCTCTTTTACTCGTTCTTTTTCTTTATCCGTGTTTGCCTTTGCTCGTTCCTTGCCCGCGTCTATTGCTTCTTTATTTTCGGCTGTTTCTTGACGCGCTAACATTTTCTTTTGCCTGTTTAATTTAATGCCCGTCATTGCACCTTCGGTTTCGGCTTCGTTTAACGCTATTGTGGCTTCGCGTATTTCCTGCTTCATTTTTATTTCCGCTTGTCCGCCTAGTGCCTTTGCTTTTTGTTGTAATATTTTTAAATCAACTGCGGCAATCCTTACGCGTTCTGCGGCGGCTTTTGTTTCCTCTTTTGTTACCTGTGCTAGTGCTTTTCTTTTATCAGCCATTGAAGCGGTTTCGTCTGTTAAGATTTCCCTTGATTGAACAAGTAATTTATTAACTGCTGACTGGGCTACTGCCTGTTCTTTTTTTGCTTTATTATTTGCCTGCTGTTCTTTTTCTAATGCCCTAACAATATTAAAAGTTTTTCCACTTGCTGCGTCTCCTAATTGTTTATAAGAAGCAGCCGCTTCTCCGTTTGCGTTTTTGATCGCCTGTGCTGCTCCTTTAAAATCTAAAGTAATAAATTTGTATGCGGCCTGTACTGCGTATCCAAAAGCACGCACTAATCCCATTACCGCGTCTTTTACTTGTGTTCCCACTGCGCTTAATCCTTCCCAAACTGCGGCTATTTCTTTTCCCCCCTGTACGTTTGATTGGAAGGCTTCATATACAAGTTTTAGCGTTGCTACAATTGCCGCAATAAGTAAAACAATTGGGTTCGCTAGTAACTTTGTAAATTGTGCGCCTAGTTTCATCACTCCACCTTCTGCCGCTCCAAGTCCAGGCACTAATCCTGTGATCGCTGTTTTAATCGCTCCAAACGTGCCCATTTTTGCACCTGTGGCTGCGCTGGCATTTCCTAGCGTTGTAACTCCTGCGGCTGCCGCTGTGGATGAAACTCCTACTGCACTAATTTCGGCTGCGGCGGTTCCTGCGTTTGTCTTTACTTCAAGTTCTATTACTCTTTTTTCAGCCATTATTTTTTAGTTTATTTTCCATTAATTTTTGTCTCAAAGCCTGTTTAAATTGTTGTCTTATGCTTGTGGTAAATTTATACTTTCCCTTTGCGATGTCGATGGTTTCGCTTTCTCCATAAAAGTTGCTTATTAAAAGCATTTGTATTATCTGGTTTATCATTGTTGTAGTATTATTATGTTGCTTGTATCCGTGTTTCCGTTTTCGTAGTCGCTTGTTAATGTAATTATAATTTCTCGCGCGGCATTTCGTGGAACCGTTATTGTTAAAAATCCTTCTCTTGTAAATCTTGTATTCGACAAAGTAACGTCCCTAGCATTTGCACTTTTAGTTATTGTAACTTGTGTAACTCCATTACTAAAATAAATCGCCGCTTTGTGTAGTTTTGATGCTCCTACTGGAGACACTACTAATTTAATTGGTTTAACTTCTTCAAAGTCGCTTATTAAAGTGAAGTCTACGTCGCCTGTTGTTAGGTCGCTTTGCATTTCGTTTATTAAATAACGTTTGTCTCTTATCACTAGTCGGTCGTTTAATTGTAAAGTTGTCAATATAGAAACAGGCAGGATCGTTTTAACTTTTACTAATCTATTTTTATCGTTATATAAATTTTCAAGGTAATTTGAATAATAAAGTTTGTATAGCGTGTTCGGGTTGTTAACTAAATAAAAAGTAGATATTTCTTCGCCGAAATTTAACGTTACAGGTTCAATTCCATTTGCTGCAAATGTCATATTTGAGTCTTGCCCGAATGGAACGTAATCTTTTAAACCTTGTGCATAACCATTTAAGTCGTAATAATATTTTTGCCCCGCTGTTAAAGTTGCTATCTCGTTCATATACAATAAAACGGGTTTAGGAACATAGGCCGTGAAATCTTTATTTAAACAATAGCCAACCTGCATATTATTTCCGAAATTATTTTGTAGTAAGTTTTCAAATGGGCTTTCAACTTTGTAGTCTCCGCCGTCATATTCAAAACCTATTTTAGCATTTCCGTATCCGTGCGCGTCTATGTTTAAAGGGTTTTCTAAAAATGCTTTATTCATAAAACATTCGCTGTCTGCGTATTTAAATTCGATAGACTTGTACAACTTCATCCTTTCGATTTCAATGCTTGTAACGTCTGTATATTGCGTTATGTCTCTAATGATTCCCCTTCCGTACCAAACGGGTAATGGATCAAAAGTAAAAACATTTTTTGCGGTTGAGTAAACCGTCATATTAAACTCCTTACATATCCCTGCTACAAAATCAGAGATTTTCATGTCGGGTGCCATTTGCTGCAAATTAATAAAACCCGAAGTGAATTGTGTTGATGAACAAATAGCGGTTCCCGTCACTCCTGTTCCACCCCAATTGTAGATTACTTGTTTTGTGTATCTTAAATCGAAGTCGATTGCGTTCGGAGTTATTCCTCGAACTTTAAAAGAAAAAACTGCGGTATCAGAATTATTAATGCTTATTGAAAAAGGATCGGTTAATGGAGTATTATAATTATACGGCATTAACGTGTTGTAATTAAATGCTTGACTAAAAACTCCATTTTTGTAAACGTCAACATAAAAATCGAACGGATCGTCTGGGCTTAGTGTTGTGCAGAAAATTTGTAATGTATGCGCTGTTGTTGAACTAGAATTAAACAATGCGGGTATTATTTTAAATGTATTGTTTGTTAAATTAAATGCAGTTTGCGGCCCCAAATTACTATAAACAACGCTTACCATATCCAAAGGAACGGAAGCCCCATTTAATGTTACTTTGTCTTTATTTTTAAACCATAAAAACGCCTTTTTAAAAAAATCAGTTAACAAAAATAAACCGTTAAATGTTATTCCGTATTTTGTTTCAATCAAATTAAAAATATTCGCAACTCGAACCGCAGGGAATAATTCCGTAAAAACTATTTGTCCTGCTGCGTCTCCTATATTATTTGAGTCGTCTACTGGATAAGTAAACCATTCGGGGCAGTCGGCTTGTGGAATTGGCACGCTTGATCCAAATTGCCAAAGTCTTTTGGAAGTTATCAAAGGGTAACGGACGTCGTAGTCAGTCGTTGCGCTGTCTATTGTTATTCTATCGTATATTTCTTGGCTTGTGTAATCGTGGTTTAATGTTGAGTAATCTAATTGGTTTAATTTGTCCTCGTTAAAAAAGTCTTTTAAACTTACTCCCGCTCCGTAAAAAGTAACCGAGTAACTATTTGCTTTCCCGTTTTTTAAATTTGCTTTTTCGAGTTGAAGTTTGCCCCGCCTAAATAAAACCGTATCAATTTCAATATAGGCATCGTGCCTGTTTTGATAGTCAAATGTTGCGTCTACATCATTCTGATAGAAGTGTTGAAATATTGCGTTGTTTGTCGGTGTGCAAGGAATTGTAAAACCCTGTGAAAAATCTGTAAAAATTTTGCTTATATCCGATATGTTTTGGATCGTTGAACTCACAGAAATTTTTTCGTCATCAAATAATTCTAAACGAAAATAATCTAATTCTCCCAAAATAGGACAACTCGGTATTAATACAAATAATGTACTTTGAAAAAACCACGATGTGTTAAATGGCAATTCATAAATTAAAGTTCCGCTTCCGTCAAATATTTGTAGTCCTACGTTTAAAGGAAACCCGCCAGGATTGTACCACCAAACTTGATAACTTGTGTTTGAGTTTAAAGATAGTACTTGCGAAACTTCATTAAACCCACTTACATTTGTATAGTTTAATGTGTGCGTTACAACTCCACCCGCTATTAATTGTATCTGCGCTCCTAAGGTTTGACCGTTTGATCTTAAATTAAAAGTATAGTCGCATGTTGGTAATGAAGCGGTAGTCTGTTTTCCTATAAATATTCCTACTTCTCTTTTCATTATATTACGGAATTAATTACATCGTATGCGAACTCAAACTCTAAACTATAATTTATTTGTTTCGTGTTTATCTGTTTAAATAGTTCCGTGCTCTTGGTGTTTATTTTTGCTGGTTTGTTGTCTATTAAAATTCTTTCGCTCAGCATTATTTGTTTTAAAACTTCTTTCCATGTTTCTTTTACCCATCCTGTATTTACTTTAACGCTTTTCTTTCCGTTGGTGTTAAATGTTTTTCTTTGGCCTTCCAGCCCGCTATAAAAAGTTGTCGGAAATTGTGAAGTCTGTAGTAAGTTGTATTCTGTGCTTTCAACGCTAAAATTATCAGTGCTTGCTTTAAAGAAAAACTCCCTTTGCCATGCTCCGTATCTATTTACAAAGTCAATAATTACAGGTGTATATTTACATTCATCCTGTGGGTAAAAATTCCAAGTCGCCTGCACTACGGAAGCGGCATTTAAAATTTCCACTTTGTTGCCTACTAAAACGTTGGCCGTTCTTACTCTTGGAATGTCAAACGTTCCATTTGATATTGCTAAACTTGTGATCGCTGGTATTAAATTAAAACTTGTATATTTTGCCGTAAAACTTGCGCCGCCTGTTACTCGTATTTTTCCTGCATCGCTTGTCGGGTTGTAGTAGTAATTCCCTGCGTCTAGTCCGTAGTTTCCTAAATCTTTATTATATAGTTCTTCGTAGTATGTATAGCCGTCAAATGCTATATGCGTTTGTGTCGCTCCTACTTGTGTATAAACCGTTCCGTCATATTCATAAAGTTTTAATTGTACGTTTACTCGTTCGTTTGTCGGGCTTGTTACTGCCGCGTTTCCCCCTGCTGCACATATATTAAATCTTATGTATTCTCTAATGTACGGGCTTATGTCGTATAGTGTTTCTACGTTTGTCGGGGAAGGTATTAACTTGCTTAGCGTGTATTGCGGTAAAGGAGTGAACGTTGTACTGCTTAAAAAAATTGTTAGTTTTGAGCCTAGTTGTGTTGGTTGCGCTATTCTAATAATATACGGGGATCGTGCATATATGTTTGCCATTATTTCTTTTGGTTTTTGTTTATTGCTTGATTAAATAAATTCTCTACGTCTAGGCCAAATTTTTCTATAAGTTCATCTGGTAGTCTTAAAAATGCCCTTTCAAATGGTGTTGTAAAAAATAAAGAAGGTTTAATTCCTTGATGATAAACGCTCTCTCTAACTGCGTACGGGTTTAGTCCTTTGTTTGCGCTCCATTGCAGAAAATGTTTAACGCTGGGCTTTACTCCTTCTTTGAATTTAAAGGGGCTGTTTGTTGCGTTCTGCTTCCACATTTTGCCCTTGTTGTTTGATCTATTAAATTTGCTCGTTGTGTTTCGAACTCCGCCGACTCCCTTTACTCCTTTATCTTGGAATTGGCCGTATATGTTCATTTCGAAGTCCATATAAAAACTATTCGGGCTTGACTTAACATTGCCCTTTAAACTTTCATATAGTCCTTTGGTGTGGTTCTTGTTTCCGCTGGTTAAATTCCTTCGTGCTTCGCTAATAACGTAGTCTCTAAATTTTTCTAGTTGTGTTTGTACTTCGCTCTGGTTCATCTTAGCAGATTGTCATTTCGTTCGGTGTTAAAATATCAAATGTCATTGTCCAGCCTGCCATGTAATTTTCAAAGCGTTCGGTAAACGGTTCAAGTGTTGCGGTGCCTTCTATTTGGAATAAATCGTACATTAAACTCCCTCGCTTCATTATTTCAAACGCTCGGTTTAATACTGCGTGCTGTGTGTTTAGCACATCGATTTCGTTATCGTTGCCTAAAAATATATCGGTTGTCTGGCTTTTTGAAATGTCGACCACATCCATTGCTATAAGGCTAACATTCCAACTTGTCGTTGTTCCGTTTATCGTGGAATTATTTACCATAATATGCAACAAAGGGAATATCGTTTGTTTGCTTAAATCTACTTTGAAAATGTCGCCCTGTGTTACCGTGTTAACGATTGCGTCTGCGTCAAAGTGTGCTTTAAGTTTGTCTAATAAGTTGTAGTATCCTGTCATCGTTTATGTATTTTTTTTAGTTCCCTTTGCTCGATTTCTTGCTTTTGTTTTTCGAAGGTGAGATAGGTGAGACACTCAATAAGTTTATGTTTGGTAATTGCTTCAAATCTTGTAATGTCTCCCTGTGCAAGTGCGTAAATGGATTGGTACCATCCCCAGTGTTTTGCAAATTGAGCCGTTTCATTAAACTCTCCGCCATCTTCGGATCCTTCTGCATTTCCTTCTCCAAATAAGAAAGAGAACTTTGTAATAAGTCGCTTCCTAAACTCCAAAAAAAAACACTCGAACCTATCGCTATGTCAACTGGTGCGAACTTCATTAAATCCTGCATGTCTTTGTTCGGTTCGTAGTCTGCAATCTTATATTGGTTTTTAAATTTTAGTGTTATTGGCCTGTACATCACGGCCATTGCTTTGTGGTATGTTTCCCACTTTAATAAGTTGTTTTCTAGGTCTACGTATTCGCCAAATGATATATCCTCAAGGCTTGTAATAAATCCGAACTCCTGCGTGCCTATTTTGAACGTTGGTTGAAACTTCGGGGTAACATCAAATATTTTTGTGAAGTGTAATATTAAATCGTTAATGTCCGTTAACTTCATTTTTGCAATTTCTTTTAATTGTATTCCGCAGAAAATCTCTATCATTTTTTGTGCGACAAACTCCTCATCGTTGCTTCCGTCTTTTGTAATTAAAAACTTTTGATATTGCCCTAGAGTAATTTCATTTAAACTTGTCGGTACGTTTAGTTCTAACTTCATATAGTATATAATTAATTATTCGTGTTTTTGTTGTGTTGGTTTTGTTGTATGTAATCGTATGCTTGTTTCAGTAAGTTAATGTCTCGGATGTCCCTTAAATAAATTCTCACTTTTACTCCTTTCATTTGGTAGATGTAAATCTGTACCGCTTCCATCATCACTTGTAGATTGTTCATCGTATAAAGTATTTTCCGTGTGTGCTGTTTAATCCTAGCGTTTCCATTTCGTGGTATCTAACTGCGTCTATTGCGTGATCGTTTTTTCCTTGCGGTTTGTTTAGCGTCTTTCCTGTTTTGTCTGCGTCCCAACAATACGCTCTTAACTCCTTGATTAAATTTGTGCTTTGTGAAGTTACTAAATAAGATTGCGATTGCATTATTTGAATGCCGTAATTTACGGAGTCCGCTCCCTTTGTCACTCCCTTTATTTGTTGGCCTGTTCTTTTTATTTCCTCGATGCTTTTTGGTTCGCTGCTGTCTGCGTATGCTATTACGTGTTTTTGTAGTTTCTTTGCTATGTCGTTATTTAATAGCCCTGTCTGGTAACATATTTCGTTTAGTATTCTTTGCCCGTTGTAATTGTAAACTTCTATAATACTTGTGGGATCGTTTGTGTATCCAAAGTCTAAGCCGTAACCTAGTAGTTGCGCTTCGTTTGGTATCCTGTCTATTAATTTCCAATTACTAAAAATAACCCCCTCTAACATTCCCACTAAGCCTTCGCCGTAAACTCGCCACCAATTAGCCCAATAACTGCTTGTCGTTGCTTTTAAGCGGTTCTTTTCTATTTCCGTTACAATCCTTTCATCGAGTGCTTCGTTGTCTTTGTACGTCAAAATTAAGAAGTCCGTATCTGGTTCGTCTTTTAGTTCGGTGTGTACCCAGAATTCATTTGCTGGATTAAAGTCTAGGTATATTCGTTTTTTGGTTCTTATTGCTAGTTCGTTATATGCTTCAAAGGTTACGTTATTGCATTCGTTAATGTATAGAATGTCTCTCCTCGCTCCCCTTAATTTTGAACTATCGTCTGCGCTAAAAAATTCTATATAAGAACCGTTTGAAAATTCGTATCTTAATAAAGACTTATTAAATTTGTCTTCAAATAAACGATTTGACCACCGCATTATTTTTAGAAAATCTTTAACCGCCCCCCGTCTTAAATGCGGGATGCTTTCAGATACAATACTTATTTCCGTGTTGCTGTGCTTGGTTGCTATGTCTATCAATAACGGAATAACTCCGAAAGTTTTACCCGCCGAAGTTCCGCCCTGTATTATTTTTATTCGCTTGTTTAATTTTGCAATTTTAGATATTGCAGTCGTCCGTATTAACATCTGGGAATAAAGGCTGTTCTATGTTTGTTTGTTCTATCTGTTGAACTGGTGCTCCGTATCCGCTATCCATTAATGCCTTGTAAGCATTAACGTCTCCGTCCCTTGCTTTTTTAATTAGTGCTAAGGTCATTAAGTCTTCCTGCGACATTGTTTCCTGTTCTCCTGTTAAAGGGTTTTTTAAACTTTGATTAACTTCTAACCATTGCCTTGCTATCGTGCTGCGGTTCTTCCGTCCCTTTGGTCGGCCGTTTGGATTTCCGCTTTCGCCTTTATTAAATTCGTGTTTTGTTATGTTTTCTGGGTTCGGCATATCGCTGTAATTTCGCTGTTTAGTTTATTAATTCTCCGTTGCGTTTAATCTTTAAACTCGGATCTAGTTTTTTCATTCGTTCTACTATCACTTGGCAATATTTCGGATCAAGTTCTAGGCCGTAGCATTTTCTTTTTAATTGGTGTGCTGCTACCATTGTGCTTCCGCTTCCTAGAAAGCCATCAGCAACAATTTCATTTTCTTTTGAACTGTTTTGAATTAATGGTGCCAATAATAAAATTGGTTTCATTGTCGGGTGTTCTGCACTTCGGTGTGGTTTGTCGCAGTTAATTATTGTTGTTTTGTTTTTATCGCTTAACATTTCAGTTAGCATTTTTTTCATTTCGTCTTTGGTTAGTTTTTTAATATCTACCTTATCCTCGATTACCGTTGTGTGGGTTCTTTCGTTTGTGAAATAATGCGCTGCTCCTTCCTTCCATCCGTACAGGCATGGTTCGTGTTTCCATTGGTAGTCTTGCCTTCCCATAACCATTGAATTTTTAACCCATATTAAGCATTGCTTTAAAAGTATTCCCGAGTCTTTCATTGCTTGCCTAAAGTTTGCGCCTTCGCTATCTGCGTGCCAAACATACCAAGCCCCGCCCTTTTTTGTATAACTTCCCAATGCAGTATAAAAGTCATATAAAAATTGATAAAAACTTGAGTTGCTCATGCTGTCATTTATAATCTTTAATCCTGTGCCGCCTTCGTAATCTACATTATACGGGGGATCGGTCATAACCATGTCGCAGAGTTTCTCATTCATTACTTTTTGCCAAGTGTCAACTTGTGTACTATCTCCACATAGTAGTCGGTGTTCGCCTATCTCGAATAAGTCGCCTATTACTATGTCCGTGTTTATTTCGTCTGGTATATCGTAGTTATCTTCTTCGGCTTCTAGTTCCTCAACGCTTACGTCTAGCGGTAAGTCTAAGCCCCAATCTTCCAACTTGTCTATGTCCCATTCGTTGGCTAATATATCCCAGTCCCATTCTCCGAAGCCTAGATTATCTTTGACTATGAATTCGTCTTTTTGTTCTTCGGTTAAATCTTTCGCCTGTACAATAAAAACTTCTTTTAGCCCTGCTTCAATGCATGCCTTGTGTCGCATGTTTCCCCCTAGTATTATATTGTTTTCATCTACAACTATTGGCCGTAGTTCTAACATTTGCGGGAACTCCTTTATTGAATTGACTAACTTTTTAAACTTGTCGTCTTTAATTAAACGTGGGTTCTTTGGGTTCGTCTTTATGCTGTTAATCTTTACTTTGTCTACTTTCATATTAATTGACCTATGTTGCCTAATTCCCTCACTACATCCTTATTATTGTCGTAGTGTTTTGATATTCCAATTTCTAAAATCTTTTCTATTTTTGCTTTGTTGCTCCCTGTTGCATAAACTCTATTTGAAGGAATATTAAGTTCGTTTGCTCTCTTTAGCATTTCGTCTTTGTTGTTCCTTGCTGAAATAATATAAATCGTGTTTTCTTCGCTTAACTTCTTTGCTAAATTAAAACCTTTTTTTGTTGAAAGTGTACCGTCATAGTCAAAACTTATTTTCTCCTTTGCTAATTTTGTATTATAAGCATCTTGACAAATTGCAGAACGTTGATTAATATCGTACTCGTTTATCATAACGTGGTCTAACATACATCGTTTA
>Ga0114967_10000623_pt1 | contig 30436 bp, 17 predicted proteins | sample M_130628_MF_Meta_FD_92639 | JGI IMG/M metagenome (GOLD analysis project Ga0114967, IMG submission 92639) | Freshwater microbial communities from Lake Montjoie, Canada to study carbon cycling - M_130628_MF_MetaG | ecosystem: Environmental > Aquatic > Freshwater > Lake | place: Lake Montjoie...
GGTGCACAAGGTATTCAAGGTATTCAAGGTCCTACAGGGGATCAAGGTATACAAGGTATTCAAGGTCTTACAGGTATTCAAGGTATACAAGGCGTAACAGGACCAACAGGACCCACAGGTGCTCAAGGTATTCAGGGTGTTACAGGACCTACAGGTGCTCAGGGTATACAAGGTATTCAAGGTGATATTGGACCAACAGGTTCTCAAGGTATTCAAGGTATTCAAGGTATTCAAGGTATACAGGGTGTTACTGGACTTACAGGACCTACAGGTACTCAAGGTACTCAAGGTGTAACAGGACCTACAGGACCTACAGGTACTCAAGGTACTCAAGGTGTGACAGGACCTACAGGTGCTACAGGACTTGGTTTTGCAATAGCTAAAACTTATTTAAGTGTAGCTGCATTAACAGCGGATACGTCGCCTACAGGAATTATAGCAGGACAGTTTGCCGTTATAGATACGGGCAATGTTGAAAACGCGGAAAATTCTAGATTATATTTATGGAACGGTACTAGTTATACATATACTAGCGATTTAAGTGGTGCACAAGGTATTCAAGGACCAACAGGTTCACAAGGTATTCAGGGTGTTCAAGGATCAACAGGTTCACAAGGTATTCAAGGTATCCAAGGTCCAACAGGCCCTACAGGTTCACAAGGTACGCAAGGTATTCAAGGACCTACAGGTTCGCAAGGTATTCAAGGTGTACAGGGTATTCAAGGGGTTACAGGCCCTACCGGTGCTCAAGGATCTCAAGGACCTACAGGTGCTGACTCCACAGTAGCAGGACCTACAGGCTCACAAGGTATCCAAGGTATTCAAGGTATTCAAGGTATTCAAGGCGTTACAGGACCTACAGGACCTACAGGTTCACAAGGTATTCAAGGTGTTATAGGACCTACTGGATCTACAGGTGCTGATTCTACAGTAGTAGGTCCAACTGGTTCACAAGGTATTCAAGGTGTACAGGGTATTCAAGGTGTACAGGGTATTCAAGGTGTTACAGGACCAACAGGTTCTCAAGGTATTCAAGGCGTTACAGGACCTACAGGTTCTCAAGGTGCTGCATCAACAGTAGCTGGCCCAACAGGTGCTCAAGGTGTTACAGGACCAACGGGTGCTGCATCAACAGTAGCCGGACCCACAGGTGCCACAGGTGCCACAGGTCTTACAGGACCTACAGGAGCTGCATCAACAGTAGTAGGCCCTACAGGTGCCACAGGCCCTACAGGTGCTCAAGGTGCTTCAGTTACAGGACCTACTGGCCCTGCAGGAATTGGATCTCCTTTTATAGTTACCACAGAAAAATTTACTGGTAATGGTACTACAACCGCATTTACTATTAATACTGGTTATAGTGTTGATAGTGTGCTAGTAATATTAAATGGAGCATTATTAAACCCAACTGTTGACTATACAGTCGTTGGAACTGCACTAACATTTACAATAGCACCGGCTACAGGCGATGAGATTGTAGTTCGTGAAATGATGGGCGATGGTCCCACAGGTTCTCAAGGTGTTGCAGGCCCAACAGGTTCTACAGGTATTCAAGGGCCCACAGGTTCTACAGGTGATATAGGCCCAACTGGTTCACAAGGTATTCAAGGTATTCAAGGTGTACAAGGTGTTGTAGGAGCTACAGGCCCTACAGGATCACAAGGTATTCAAGGTATCACAGGCCCAACAGGTTCTCAAGGTATTCAAGGCGTTACAGGACCTACAGGTAGTACAGGTGCTGCATCAACAGTAGCGGGACCTACAGGTTCACAAGGTATTCAAGGCGTTACAGGACCAACAGGTAGTACAGGTGCTGCATCAACAGTAGCTGGACCAACAGGTTCAACAGGTGCTACAGGCCCAACAGGTTCAACAGGTCTTGGGTTTGTAATAGCTAAAACTTATGTAAGTGTTGCTGCATTAACAGCTGATACAGCTCCTACAGGAATTATAGCAGGACAATTTGCTATAATTAATACTGGTAATGTAGAAAACGCAGAAAATTCTAGACTATATCTTTGGAACGGTACTGCTTACACATATGTAAGTGATCTTAGCGGTGCACAGGGTATTCAAGGTGCTACAGGCCCAACAGGTTCTACAGGTGCTACAGGAGCCGCTTCAACAGTAGCTGGACCAACAGGTAGTACAGGTGCTGTAGGTGCTACAGGGCCAACAGGTTCAACAGGTGCTGCTTCCACAGTAGCTGGTCCAACAGGCCCAACAGGATCGCAAGGTATTCAAGGTGTTACAGGACCAACAGGTACTACAGGCAATACAGGTGCTGCAGGTCCTACAGGTTCTACTGGTAGTACTGGTGCTGCAGGTCCTACAGGATCTCAAGGCGTACAAGGTATTCAGGGCGTACAAGGCATATCAGGTCCAACAGGATCTACTGGTAGTACTGGTGCTGTAGGTCCAACAGGTGCTCAAGGCAATACAGGTGCTACAGGACCAACAGGTTCTACAGGTGCTCAAGGTGTTACAGGCCCTACAGGTGCTCAATCAACAGTAGCTGGTCCAACAGGGCCACAAGGTACAGCAGGTACAATTGGAGTAGACGGAGCAACAGGTCCAACAGGTCCACAAGGATTATCCATAACAGGTCCAACAGGTGCTGCATCAACAGTAGTCGGACCAACAGGACCACAAGGTAATGTAGGTCCCACAGGTCCTGCCAATGGGCCTACAGGACCAACAGGTGCAGCAGGAACTATTGGTATAGATGGTGCCACAGGACCAACAGGTCCACAAGGTGCTTTTGGAGGACCAACAGGTCCAACAGGTCCAGCAGGAACTAATGGACTTGTAGGCTCAAATGGAGCAACAGGACCAACAGGACCACAAGGTGCTTTTGGAGGACCAACAGGACCAACAGGACCGCAAGGCATTGGTATTCTATTTGAAGTAGTAACAAAAACATTTACTGGTAATGGTACTACAACAGCGTTTACTATAGATGCTGGATATAGTACAGACAGTGTACTTGTTATAGTTAATGGTGTAACTTTAAGTCCCACTTCTGATTATACAGTTTCAGGAACTACACTAACTTTTGCAGTTGCTCCAAAAACTGGTCAACAAATTTCTGTTAGAGAATTAAAGGGCGATGGCCCAACAGGACCACAAGGTATAGTAGGACCAACAGGAGCATTTGGCGGCCCAACAGGACCACAAGGTATTCAAGGTGTTACAGGACCAACAGGTCCAACAGGGCCTAAAGGCGATACTGGTATAGGTTTAGCATTTACTGTACAAACTCAGACATTTACTGGAAACGGTACAACTACAACAGTTACAATTCCAGCTGATTATACTACTGCAAGTTTGTTAATTATTGCCAACGGCTCAGTATTAACTCCCTCAGAAGATTATTCAGTAAGCGGAACTACACTAACATTTACTACTGCTCCAGATGCTGGACAAGAAGTAATTATCAGAATGATGCGTGGTGACGGACCCACAGGACCTACTGGAGCATTTGGTGGACCCACAGGCCCACAAGGTGTTACAGGACCCTCAGGCCCTTCAGGTGCAATTGGTTACCCTTTTGTTATAAACACATTAAACTTTACGGGTAATGGTACTACAACTAACTTTACAATAGACAGTGGTTATACTACTGACAGTGTATTAGTTATTGCTAACGGTATTGTATTAAAACCAGTAGCAGATTATTCTGTTACTGGAACAACCTTAGCTTTTGCTATTGCTCCAGGCTCTGGACAAGAAATTGTTGTCAGAGAAATGAAAGGTGACGGACCCACAGGACCAACAGGTGCTAGTGGATCAAATGGAAGTACTGGACCAACTGGACCTACAGGGCCAATGTCGGCAGTACAAGAATATATAGCAACCCAGGGTCAAACTGCTTTCGGCGTATCTAATGGATACGTTCCAGGATCGGTCTTGGTATATCTTAATGGTAGTTTACTACGTACTAGTGCTTACACTGCTACGGACGGTTACATTGTTACATTAACTAATGCTTGTATAGTAAGTGACGTTGTTAGAATAGTATCTAGTGTTGGCTCAACTGCGCTAACAAATATAACTAACTATTCTAAATCAATAAGTATTGCAATGAGCGTAGCATTGAGCACATAAGATTAGAGAGAATAAATATGGCAAAAACCCTAGTAAGACAATATGTATTTACTCCTGGAGCTGCAGGTGCTGGCACCATTGTAGTTCCAGGTAACATACAATTAGAACAATTACTATTAATTACAAATATAACAAAAAACGTTATCTTATATAACTTTGCTGACACAAGTTATACTGGAACTAGCTGTAGTTTTAGCACAGGTAATATACCTACAATAAGTACTGCACTAACACAACGAGCTGATGGCTACACTACTATTACCCTTGGTGCTAGTAGTGTTGGCATGACTGGTGATAAGCTACAAATCTTTTTTGAAGAAACTCAATATGGTGTAACTATTCGCCCTTGGGCGTTTGGTACTGACGCTATTGAGCGTATGCGTGTGTCAACTCCACAGTCAATGATTGACGCTGACTTTGAGTATGGATTACAACCTACAAAATGGGCAGGTTATGGATTGATGCGAGGATATCCTTCAATTTATGAATTTACCAGTGTTGATTTAATTGCTCAAACTATTACAACTGACTATACGACTACTAGCACTACAAATAGTTTAATTACTTTAACTACTACTGCGGTTCATGGTATTACTGCTGGACAAGCGGTAAACGTAACTGGTTTAAATCCAGGAATAGCAGGATTTAGTCGTGCTGCTGGTAACTTTGTTGTGTTTGATGTTCCTACTACAACAAGTGTAAGATACTTTGCAAATGGTTTAGTTGGTACTGCAGCTAGCCAAAATTTATTAACAGATACTACGCTAGTTAAACGTGCTGCGCTATATACAGGTGCTTCGTTAAATACCAATGTTGCCACAAGTAATGGTGCTAATCCTAGTGTTATTACTATTACGTTTAACTCAAATCATGGATTAGTACCTGGTGTACCAATTTATGTATCTATGAGTGGTGGTACTAATCCTAATAACGCTACTGGTCAATTTTTAGTTGAATCTGTACCTAGTTTAACTTCAATTACATTTACAGCCCGAAGCGGTTTAATAGTTACTCCAGGTACTCCACAAGTATTTGCTATGTCAAACAGTTCTATTGTACATAGACCTTATGATGGCGGCGTTATTATTAACTGTAAAACTCCTAGTTTTGGCGCTAGTACAATTCGTGTAACCAAAAAGTATTTCCGTTATCAATCTGGTAAAGGTTTGTTGTGGTCTACTGGTACATTATTTAAACCTAACTATGATATACAAAGTATAACTGCATCTGGTACAGGGGCAAATCAAACTGTTACATTAAAAACAGATGATATAGACCACGGATTTCAAGTAGGTGCAGTTATAACAGTTAGTGGAGTTAATACAGCTGGATATAATGGTACTTTTACAGTAGTTTCAATCGTAGATGATTTTACATTTACTTATAATTCTGGTTCAAACGTTATTGCTGCAACAACAGGTGTAATGGCAGTTACTTGTAAAGTTGTGCTAACTAGTTGGCATGGTGCAGTTGTTAGAGCGGGTCCTTTTGATGACCAAAATGGCATGTTCTGGGAGTACTCAGGCGGTACTTTAGCAGTTGTTAGACGTAATGCTACACAACAACTAACTGGTACTATTGCTATTAATTCTAATTCAAATACAATTATTGGAACTAATACTAGATTTACACAGCAATCCCGAGTTGGTGATAAAATTTCTATTCGTGGTATGACACACTATGTTACACAAGTAACTAGTGATACTTCAATGAGTGTAAATCCTGATTATCGTGGTACAACTAATATTAGTGGTGTCAAGGCTAGCTTAGTACAAGAAACACGTGTACCACAAAGTCAATTTAATATTGATAAATTAGACGGAACTGGTCCGAGCGGATTTACTATTGATTTAAGCAAAATGCATATGATGGGTATTCAATATACTTGGTATGGTGCTGGCTTTATTGATTTTATGGCTCGTGGTAGTGATGGTAATTGGGTATTTGCACATCGTATTAAAAATAATAACGTTAATACTGAAGCTCATATGCGTTCAGGTAATTTACCCGTTAGATACAGTGTAGATAATGATGGTAGCCCTGCGTTATGTTTTTTAACTGCTGATCCTAATACTAACGGTACTACTTTGAATGTAAGCGATAACTCTTACTTTCCAACCGCAGGTACTTTATACATAGATAATGAATTAATTAGCTATACTGGTAAGGTTGGTACCACACAATTTACTGGGTGTACCCGAGCTGCAACACTAAATCAATATGCATTGGGGTCTACGCGAAGTTTTACAGCTGGGTCCGCATCAACACATACAGTAAATACCGGAGTACTATTAGTATCTAATACTGCTAGTCCTACACTAAGTCACTGGGGTAGTGCATTAATATGTGATGGATTATTTGATAATGATCGCGGATACATCTTTAACTATCAACGACCAGGCTTAGCAATTACAACAACAACACAAACAGCATTTTTAATCCGATTAGCACCTAGCGTATCAAGTTCACAAATTGGTGATCTTGGATCAAAAGACTTATTAAATAGATCTCAATTACTATTAAATCAGATTGCGGTTTCTAGTTATAATGCATTAACAACACCAGGTAGTATTATTGTTGAGGGAGTACTTAATCCTTCAAACTATTCAAGTGCAACATGGCAAGCTTTAAATTTAACATCATCTGGTGGTCAACCAAGCTTGGCACAAGTGGCTACCACAGTGGTTTGGTCAAGTGGTACATTTGCACAACCTGGTGAACAGGTGTTTGCGTTCTCTGGTATACCAAGCGGTGATCAAGCGCAAGATTTAACACAATTGAAAGAACTTACTAATAGTCCTTTTGGCGGTGTTGGTGCATATCCAAACGGACCAGACATTTTGGCAGTTAACGTCAGGATTGTCTCAGGTACTGCAAACTCAACGATTCTATTACGTTGGGGCGAGGCACAAGCCTAATATATTTACTTAAGGAATACTATGAGTATAGCAGCTTATTTAGCAAAATTATCTGAGGGCGTTAACAGCTCAGGTATATTAACAACTTCTAAAGGTGGTACTGGTACTACCTCTGGAGGTGCTTTTCCCACAATTACTAGTATTAGTTATGGCGGGGATGAAAATGATACTGCTACAGATACTGCAGGCGGCAAAACCGTCACCATTACTGGTGCAAACTTTGCCGCAAACGCTAAAATACTCATCAATGGTGTTGCTGCACCAGTTGTATCAGTTGTTAGCGCAAGTACAATTACATTTACTACCCCCGCTATGGCGGCGGGTACGTATGTGTTGTATATGGTTAATGCTGATGGAAGCACTGCAATTGCGGTGCCCGGTATTTCATATAGCGGAGTACCTGCTTGGTCAACGGCCGCAGGTACTGTTGCTACTGTTACAGAAACAACAGCAATTAGCGCATCATTAGGTGTTACAAGTAATAGTGCAACTACAGTTAGTGTACTAAGTGGAGCACTACCCCCTGGAGCTGTTTTAAACTCCAACGGCACAATTTCGGGCACTAGCCAAATTACAGCTAGTCCCACAACTTATACATTTACAGTACGCGCAACCGACCTAGAACTACAAGACACAGATCGTCAGTTTAGTATTGTAATTAATCCTGAAATAGTAACTTTTTCAAATCCCACAAACGGTGGTACTGTACTTGCTTACTCAAATCTTTATAATACAATTAATTTAAGCGCTATAGGTAACGCAGGCAATGCTATATCAAGCTATAGCGCAAACACTTTACCCGCAGGACTTACACTAAGCGGTAGTACAATTACAGGAACTGCTGCCAGTGTAGGCACAAGTTCAACTACATTAACAGCAACTACTGCTAACACTAATAGAAGTACTCAAATTACTTTTAACTGGAGTGTTACTGTTAGTGGAGATTTATACTGGAGAAATACTCCGCTATTGTTAAGCGGAACTTCCACTGCAAATAGTTCTCTTAGTGATTATTTAATATTAAATAATCAGCTTATACCTATTGGAGATACGCGTACTAGCAATTTTAATCCTTATCAAGCAGGGTATTATTCAAATCAATTTGCAGTTAGTGCAGACTATATTACTACTCCAGTAACCACATTGAATAGTGGTTTTGGCACAGCAGATTTTACAGTTGAAGCATGGATATATCCAACTGTAGCACAATCAACAACTATTGTATCTTCAAACTATAGTTATGGTACAGCAGCAGGTAACTGGGCATTTTATACTACGGTTGGGTCTGCTAATACCATATATTTTAACGGCGGTAGCGCTAGTACAGCTGGAGCAAATCATGCTTCAAGTGCAACTACTACAATACCAATTAATCAATGGACACACATAGCATATTCTAAAATATCCAATGTTGGGTACTTTTTTATAAATGGAGTCCAACTTGGAACAGGCGTTGCTGATACTACAAATTATGCAGGTGCTACAGGAACATTATATGTAGGACGACAAGCTGATGGAACTGGGTTTTTAACTGGATACATAAGCAATTTACGTATTGTAAAAGGCACAGCTGTATACACCACTAACTTTACGCCTGCCACAGCGCCACTAACTGCAGTCACAAACACAACCCTATTAACATGCCGATCAAATCAGTTTACGGATGCTGGCCCAAATAATTTTACAATTACAACTGCTGGTACACCAAGTGTTCAACAATTTAACCCATTTGGAATTCCTGCATCCGCTACTACAAATAATTTGTATAGTGCTTATCTTACTAGTGCAACTGATTCAAGATTAACAGTTCCCGCAGGTACTGCTTTTGCGTACGGTACAGGAGATTTTACTGTAGAAGGTTGGTTTTTTGTACCTACAATGACGGCAACAAATTCACCGATTATATTTTCGCAAACAGTAAGCGGAACAAATTATTTTTGGAATGGTCTTCAATCAATTTCTTCAGTGCTTACTGGAAAAGTATCGTTTATTGGCACCGGTAGCGGTGGCGGTACTGAGATACTAAGTGGCTCAAATTTATTTACGGCTGGTACTTGGAATCATTTTGCAGTTTGCCGTGTAAGCGGTATGATAACTGTGTACTTAAACGGTCAGGGTGGCACACCTACAGCAAATGCAACTGATTTTTCAAACACAAGTTATGTGCCTACAATTGGCGGATACACTCATGCCGCAGCAAATCTTTTTAATGGGTATATATCAAACTTACGTGTTGTTAAAGGCACGGCTGTTTACACCACCAATTTTACGCCTGCAACCACCAACTTAACAGCTATTAGTGGTACAAGTTTATTAACTTTTCAAGATGCAACGATTCGCGACAACTCAGCTAGCGCACTTACTATTACTAATGTTGGTACTGCCCGTTTAGTTGCACAATCACCGTTTACCCAAACAACTAGCACAATTGCATTAGCTAATGTTGGTAGCACTTATTTTGACGGTACTGGAGACGCAGCATATATTGCTGGAGACGGTAATGTTGTAAATTTTGGTAATGGTGATTACACTATTGAGTGTTGGATTTATCATATTGGTGGAATAGGTTGGATGGACACATGTCCTGGTGGAACTGTAACTCCTACAAATAGAATACAGTTATATATGAATAATGATGGTTCGTGTACTTATATAACATATCAAGGTAATCAAACTCTTATTGCTACTGCAACAGGACTTGGTCCCCCTCGACAGTGGAATCATATGGCTTTAGTTAAGTACAATAACCAAACCAGAATATACGTAAACGGTGTTCAAGGTGGTAGTACTTACGCAGATACTTTAACTATGCCTTCACAATCAAATCGACCCTTTATAATGGGTAATGGTTATGACGGTAGTCAAGGCGGCACAGCTTACCTTAGTAATTATCGTATTACCAAAGGTGTAGCGGTTTATACTACACCATTTGCATTACCTACTGCACCTTTTACTGTAGGTAAAGGTACTCAAGCATTATTTTACCAGACTTCACAAGCACCAAACAATTCACAATTTGTTGATAATTCACCAGCAAGCAACCCAATTACGCGTTTTGGTAATACCTCACAAGGTACGTTTGCGCCGTATGGAGCTAATTGGTCTAACTACTTTGATGGTACTGGTGATTGGATAACTACAACTGCTAGTACAAAATATCAATTTACTGGTGATTACACTCTTGAAGCTTGGATTTATGTTACTGTGTTAACAGATGGATTAATATTTGGCACTGCCACTGCTGGTGGCGCTACTGACCAGTTTGGTTATTCATCTACTGGTCAATTATATTTTGCTAATGTACTAACTGCAGCTGGTCTTATTACAACAAATAATTGGATTCATGTCGCGGCTTCAAGAAGCGGTACAACGCAAAAACTATTTATAAATGGCGTAGTTCAATCAACAGCAACTGTCTCAGGCACAATTGGTCAAAATTTAGCTGGGTATATTGGTAGAAGGGCCGACACTTTTAGTCCAGTTAACGGTTATATTTCAAATCTACACCTTGTAAACGGCACTGCTCTTTACACAGCTAACTTTACTCCACAAATCACTCCACTAACACCTGTTACAAATACAGTACTATTAACTTGTCAATCACCTGGATTTGTTGACAATAGTGCCAATAATTTTGTTGTGTCAAACGTTGGCGATACAAAAACACAACGCTTTTCACCATATGGTGCAACAATTCAAACTCCTACATCATACAGCGTACAGTTTAACGGTAATACCAACGCTTTTACTACACCATATAACGTGGCTTTAAATCTTTATCAATCTGTTTGTACAGTTGAATGTTGGGTTTACCTTACTAGTTTTCCTATTACTAATAGTGCTGTTATTTATGGACATACTGCATGGGATGGTACTAATACATATACAGGATTAAATATAACTACTGCTGGCAATCTTCAGTATATGACTAGAAATATGTCAGCGGGTAACTATGTTACTTCTACTAGTACCGTACCATTAAATCAATGGGCTCACATAGCTTGGGTTAGAAGCGGTACACTAGGCGATACTTGGACATATTACATAAATGGAGTTGCAGCAGGCACTGGTTCTTGGACTGGAAGAGGCGAAGAGGCGTGGAATACTTCTATGGCTGTTGGAACAGGTAATTTTAATAATGATAGAACTTTTCCTGGATCAATTTCAAATCTACGAGTAGTTAAAGGTGTGGCAGTTTATAGTGGTGCATTTACACCACCCACAGCACCATTAACTGCAGTTCAAAGTTCAGGAACTAACATTGCTGCTATTACTGGTACCGCAACAAGTTTATTAACTTGTCAAGATTCTACAGCTAAAGATAGTTCCACAAACGCATTTTCAATCACAGCAACTGGTAGTTTAGCCCTTAGAAAATTCAACCCATTTGGTTACACAAACACACAAGGTTCAGCATATACTCCTGCGCTATATGGTAGTTCAGCATACTTTGATGGTACTGGGGATTATTTAAGCGCTCCAAGTATGCCAACATTAGGCACTATTTTTACAGTTGAATTTTGGATGTACGGTACAACTACTGCTAGTCCACAAACACCTGTATATTTAAACGGTAATACTAGTGGTTTTGCCGCAGTTAATTTTAATTATAATGGTAGTACTGGTGCTATCACTTTATTTGCCAGTACAAGTGGAGCAGCATGGCAAGTAAGTGGTTCAGCAGCTGGAACAATGGTAATTAATGCGTGGAATCATTATGCAATTACTTATGATGGAACTAACTTTAGACCTTATGTTAACGGAGTTGCAACAACTGCAATTGCATTAACGGGTCCGTTAATGGCAGGAACAGTTAATTATATTGGGCAGTATTACACTGCACAAAATTTTACAGGTTATATTTCAGATGTTAAAATTACAAAAGGTCAAGTACTTTATAGCTCAAACTTTGTACCACCACAAACACCATTAACAGCAACAAAAAATACTACGCTCCTACTCAACATGGACAAAGGTGCTCTTGTAGACTATACCAAGTCAGTTAATCTAGAAACAGTTGCTGATACTAAGATTAATAACGAAAGTGCACTAAACGGTGGTTACTATTCAAATTACTTTGATGGTAGTGGTGATACGTTTTCTACTCCTGCAGGTTTAAGTACCGCAATGGGCACAGGATTTGCAGGTAATATTCTTTCTTTTGAGTGCTGGGTATTTCCACAAAACCATAACTTTGGTGCATATGCACAGATGATTGCAGGAGCATATGCAGCAGTTGCAGCAAATGGACGTTGGTATATTGGTTTTGATAAAACAGCTAATGCAACTACTCAATTAGTATTTGGATGGACTACAAGTAGCGGTTCGCAAACAGGTGTAACAACTACCGTATTTCCTATTACTCACGGTCAGTGGAACCATATTGCTGTTACCGTTGATGCTACCACAGCAGCTAGCAGTACTATTAAATTGTTTGCAAATGGACTACTATTAAATACATTTACAGCACAAGATATGTCTTCACAAACAGCGTACTATCAACCTACGCAAATAGGCGGTTGCGGTTCTACTACTTATACTTCTGAATTTCACGGATATATTTCAAACTTCCGTATATTAAAAGGCTCACTGGCATATACTACAAACTACACTGTACCAACTGCTCCATTAACAGCAATTACAAACACAGTGTTATTAACTTGCCAAGGAAATACTTTTAAAGATAATTCAATTGGTAATTTTGCATTAACACGTAATGGTGATGTAGCAGTCCGTTCATTTAACCCATTTAGACGTAATACCTCCACAAGTATGTATTTTGACGGAACTGGTGATTATTTATCAATACCCGTAAATCCAGCATATGGTTTTGGTACTGGCGATTTTACTGTTGAATACTGGATGAATCAAACTGCAACAATGACAGGTGAGTATGCAATTATTGAAACTCAAACCACTAATGCTTTTGTAATATATAAAATAAGCGCTAGTGGGGCATTGAGCTGGAGAGGTTATGCTTCTGCGAATGATCAAACTCTTTTAACTCATGCTAATATTGTTATAAATACTTGGTATCATATTGCTGTTAGCAGAGCATCTGGTGTTACTAAAGGATTTGTTAATGGTGTTCAAGTGTTTAGTGTTGCTGATACACTTAATTACGCAATACCAACTGTTGTAACTACAGTTGGTGGAAGAAATGGTGGAACAAATGGTTTCCCAGGTTACATAGAAGACTTACGCGTAACAAAAGGTTATGCCAGATACACGGCTAATTTTACACCAACAACAACAAAGTGGCCATCTAATTAAGGAATATCAATGAGTATCGCAAAATATTTAGCTAAATTAGCACAAGGCGTTGATTCTCAAGGACAATTAAGTAATACTAAAATATCGGGGGGTTATGATACAACTCCTACTATTACTGGTATTGCTTATCCAGGAGACGATACAGCTGCTGATACAGCTGGCGGGCAAACTATTACCTTAACAGGTAATAACTTTGCCAATGGCGCACAGGTTATTATTAACGGAATAACTGCAAGTGTTGTAACAGTTGTGTCAACAACTCAGCTTACATTCACAGCACCAGCTGTTGCAGCTGGTAGCTATATATTGTATGTAGTAAACACTAATGGTGGTACTGCTATTGCGGCTCCTGGTATTCAGTATTCTGCATTACCTGTATTTACAACCGCAGCTGGTACTTTAGGTACTTTGTATGAAACACAAGCAGTTAGTGCTATTACTTCATCTACTAGTGATTCTACAATTACTTACTACTTACAAAGTGGAACTTTGCCTCCTGGCGTTACCCTAAACAGTGCATCAGGAGTTATTAGCGGTACGTCGTCTGCTACTGCAGCTTCGACTACTTATACATTTACTGTTCGCGCAACTGACGGCCAACAACAAGACGGAATCCGTCAATTTTCATTAACTATTAATCCTGACATTATTACATGGACTAATCCAACAAGTGGTGGTACATTAAGTGCTTATCAAGGCGTTGCAACAGTTATTCCAATTACCTCTGCCACAGGCACAGGCACTAACGTAGTTTACTCAGCTACTAATACTCCTCCTGGCATGGTACTTGCTGGTGATATATTTACAGGCACACCAACTACCATAGGTAATACCAGTGCTACACTAACTGGTACAACAGTTGCTACTGCACGTACTGCACAAATTAATTTTACTTGGTCTATTAGCGTACAAGGCGACACATACTGGCCGCAAACCACAGTGTTATTTCAAGGCACTGCTACAAGTGGTGTAGATCATTTTGCTACCGATACGAGCCCAAACAATAACTTTGTTACCATTGTAGGCGATACTCGCCCCAGCAAACAAAATCCTTATCAAGCTGGGTATTACTCCAATCAATTTGATGGAACAGCTACTAGTCCTATAGGTACTTTTACTGGTCCTACTATCGGCACAGGTGATTATACTATTGAGTTTTGGGTAAATCAAGTTACTTTAACAGGTGATCAAGATTATTATCAAACATATTCTGGATCACTTACTCAAATAATGCTAGAATGGGATGGTACTGCTCAAAGAATTCGTCATAGATTAGGTAATGATGCGGGCACAAGTAACTTTGATTATAATAGTACAGTTGCACTTGTTGCTGGTCAGTGGAATCATTTAGCATTTGTTGTAAATGGTGCAACAGCATATACATTTATTAATGGTGTACAAAGCGGAACAGCCGCAGTTACAGGTTCTAGAACATCAACTTTTACTAATACTTTATTTGGTTGTTTATATAGTAGTAGTAGATTTTTTAATGGAAATATATCAAATTTTCGTTTTGTAAAAGGTACTGCGCTCTACACTACTGGATTTACGCCATCTACTGCTCCGTTAACTGCTATTACTAATACAGCAATGTTAACATTTCAGTCCGCTAGACTTGTTGATAATTCAATAAATAAATATAATATTAGTGGTGGTGGAACTACCAATCGTATAGTACCATTCAACCCATTTGGCGTACCTGCTACTACAACTGTAAACACTCGTTATAGTACCTACTTTGACGGTACTGGCGATTATATTACGGCAACACCAGCCGCCATTGGCACATCACAGTTTGGCATAGAAGGTTGGTTTTATACATCCGACGTAACCACACTAAGATTTATTACTTCGCTTGGTTACAACAATAACAACAGTTTGTTTTTAGCAGTTAATAATAATCAAGTTCAATTAAGTGTACAAGACAACGCAGGAGCATTTCCGCTTAATAATGTCAACATAGGCACACCAGTTGCTAATAGCTGGAACTACTTTTACGTTGGTCGCGGTGCGACTACGTCGGGAAGTGCAACTTGGTACTATGGTTTAAATGGTACTGTTAGCAGCCAAGCTGCAGCTAGCCCAACATTTCCTAGCAGAAACTTTGAATTGGGTTATGCTGCCACACGTGCACTAGCAGGTTCTTACTTTCTGGGTTATATTTCAAATGTTCGTTTAATAGTTGGCAGTACGCCTTATACTACCAGTTTTACCCCCGCTACAACACCATTAACAGCAGTTACAAATACTCAATTACTGGTTTGTCAAGACGCTACACTACGCGATAATTCCACAAACGCATCCGTAGTAACAAGTTTTGGTGATGCACGTCCAGTTGCTGTTAGTCCGTTTACTTTGGCAACTAGCTCAGTTGCACTAGCTAACATAGGTAGTACATATTTTGATGGTACTGGGGATTATTTACAGCTTGCAAATAATTCTGCAATTTGTAATTTAAATGGATCTAATTTTACAGTCGAGTGCTGGGCATATGCTACAAGTACAGCATCTAATTCATGTTTGATGGCTTGTTCAGCAAATCCAAGTCTTGTAGGTTTTGCAATTTTTATCCTAACCGGAAACTTAACTGTTTACGTAAATAATGGTAATACAGTAATTGGATCCGTTACGTTTCCTATAAATACATGGAATCATGTAGCGTTTGTTCGTAATAATACTGTTTGTACATTATATTTAAATGGTGTTACTGTTGCTTCTGCTACAGTTGACATTACAAATCCTGCCGCAACTCAACCTTTTGTTATTGGCGGTATTACTAGTACAAGTGGTTGGAATAGTAATTTATTTTTTACTGGATACATACAAGATGCACGTGTTGTCAAAGGTACAGCACTTTACACAGCAAACTTTGAAGTACCAACTCAACCATTAACAGCAGTTACAAACACTCAGTTATTGACGTGCCAAACTTGGCAACCCACAAACAACAGCATGGCTGTTGACAACGGCCCGGCCGCTAATTTAGCTACTCGTTCAGGAAATGTTTCACAAAGCTCATTTAGCCCGTATGGTAGTGGGCATAGCATGTATTTTAATGGCGGTGGCAGTAGTGGTTATTTATTACCTAATGGCTTATATTCAAAAACTGGTAATGTTAACAGCGGAAGCATAAATCTTCCGGGCGCGTTTACTTTTGAGTGCTGGGTTTATTTAACTGCTGGTGGCAGACATTGTATGATGGGTAGTCCAAATGGTTGGGCTTATTCAACCGACTGGGGTATTGCCATTTTGGACACTACAAATGGAGCTAGTACTAGTTATAATCCTGGTTTTTGTTTTATACGAACAGGTACTAGTGGATATGGTAGTAATTTTCTATATGCCACAAATTTTGGTTACCCAACACTAAATACTTGGCATCATCTTGCTATGTGTCGCGATTCAAGCAATGGTTGGCATATGTATATGGATGGTGTAAAAGGCATAAATGCTAATCTTAATTCTATTGTCCATGCTTATGTACAATATGACGCTAACAGTGGTCCAAGCGGAACACTTGCTTTCTATCCTGCTGTAGCTAATTTAAATGGTATAATTGGTGGAGGTAACGGTACTGCAGCTCCTTCTGGTTTTAATGGTTATATCAGTGATATGCGTTTAATTAATGGTACTGCACTTTATACAGGTGCTTCATTAACAATGCCAACTCAGCCACTATCACCAGTTGCAGGTACAGTTATATTAGTAGGTCAAGACGACAAGTTTACAAACTTTGCTGATGACAAAGGAGTTAGGTATACCCATGAATACGCTAGTGCCAATAATTTTCGTGCAGAAAAGTTTAGTAAATTTAATACTGCAGACTCTCCAAAATTACCCATTAGTTATTCAAACTACTTTGACGGTACTGGTGACTATTTAAGTACCGCAGTATCAACAAGTACTCCAGGCTGGAACCTTATGGCTCCAAGTGGTAGTGGAGGTGGTACTGTAGAAGCTTGGATTTATGTAAACAGTGCTACTAGACGTATTATATGTGGTTGTTTAAATATTGGAGCATCTTATACTGGATGGTATCTTAGCATAAGTGCTACAGGACAACTAGCCGTAGAAGGTTATACTAGTGGTAATGCTGCAGGTCCGGCAATTAATTCTGGACTTGGATTAGTTGCACTTAATACATGGACACATATTGCTGTTAGTTGTGTAAGTGGAGTAGTTACTTTTTATATTAATGGCGTTGGTTACACTAGCGCAACATCAATACCGGCTACTTGGCAAATTAATAACACAGCTACTGCTACCATGGTTGGTGAAGCTTATACACCTTGGAACATACCTTTCTTAGGCTATATTAGTAATTTGCGAATGATTAATAATGCGGCATTTTATACGGCTGCAAGTTTAACAGTTCCAACTGTACCGCTAACAACTACAGTAAACACTACACTATTAACTTGTCAAAATGCGACTCTTAAAGACAATTCCCAAAATGCTTATGCCATAACAGCTTTTGGTAATGCAATGCCTGCACTAGCAAATCCATTTGGATTTACTGTAACAACAGGTACTCAATTTACTCCTCAAATTAAAGTTGGTTCAGCATTTTTTGACGGAACTGGTGATTATATAACTGTTCCGCATAGTCCTGCACTTGATCTTAACTGTGATAACTGGACCGTTGAAGCTTGGGTTAATCCTACTGGCACTGCGGAAATGGGAGTTATAGGTAAACGAGGTAATGCTAATTATACTAGTTGGCTTATTAATATTAGAAATCAACGATTATATATTCTTGGATCTAGTAATGGTACTAGTTGGACTTTAAATAGTGGAGCAGCTGATGGTGTAACACCCGTAACACCAGGTTGGTGGACACATATTGCTGTGGTTAAAAGCGGAACCACAGTGTATTGTTTTGTAAACGGTAAACTTGATCAAACTTATACCGGTATTGCTAATATAGCCGCTAATACCAATGCTTTAACAATTGGTGCAAGTTCAGTGGGTCCAGAAAATCTTTATACCGGGTATATTTCAAACCTTCGTGTTATAAAAGGCCAAGCATTATATACTCAAGCATTTTCACCTCCAACTGAACCACCTGCTGCAAACAAAAACACAGTACTACAAATGGATATGGACAAAGCACCAATTGTTGATGCTACATCAAGTCGTCCAGCGGAAACCGTTGGTGATGCTAGATTAGTTACTGAAAGTGCTTATAATACCACTTACTATTCAAATTATTTTGATGGTACTGGTGATTATCTAAATGCGCCTTCTAGTACTAATTTAAATCTAACAGCTGACTTTACAGTTGAAACGTGGGTAAATGCTACTGCAACAACAAATGCAGCCGACCAAGTTTTTAACTATGGTAATTATATTTTTATGTTGTATCACGTTGGTACGACATGGACTGTTGAAGTTGGTAATGGTACTAGTAATTTCTTTACATTAAGTGGTACTGCAAGTTTAAATGCTTGGCATCATTTTGCAATTACAAGAAGTGGTAATACATATACATTTTGGATAGACGGAGTATCAGCAGCAACTACTACTAATACTAATGCACCTTCTACATCTGCGGCAACATTATATATTGGCAGACGTTCAAGTGTTAATGATCAATATTTTACTGGATTTATATCTAATTTCCGTATAGTTAAAGGCACTGCGCTTTATACAACAGCGTTTACGCCTTCAACAACTCCATTAACAGCTGTAACAAACACTCAATTATTAACTTGTCAGTCAAACAAGTTTGTTGATAATTCAGTTAATAACCTCGCAATTACTCGTACTGGTGACGTAGTAGTTCGTTCTGTAAACCCATTCAAACGCAATACTCAAACAAGTATGTATTTTGATGGTACTGGTGATTACATTTATACTCCAACAAATGCTTCGTATGGTATTGGTAGTGCTAATAACTTTACTATAGAAGCATGGGCATATCCTATTATAACTACAGCAGGTAAGGGGATATTCCAAATATCTGCAACTGCTGGTGGATTACAAGCCTCAGTATCAACTACTCTTGCTATTGCAATAACGGCAACTAACGCAGTAGAAATGTACGCAAATGGAACAACTTATACTACAGCTGCTGCTAAAGTACCTCTTGGTGTTTGGACACACCTTGCAATTGTTAGGTTAAGCGGAGTAACTAAACTGTATATTAACGGTGTATTAGAAACAAGTATAGGTACAGCAGGTTCTATTACAGATACAACCGCTTATCCTAATACAAGTTTAGTAGTTGGTGGGTATTATAGTACAAGTTATTTGTGGAATGGTTACATAGAAGACTTCCGTATAACCAAAGATGCTGCTCGTTATACAGGTACGTTTACACCTCCAGCATTTAAACTTGCTAACAGATAAAGGGGAAATTATGACTTTAGCAGTAAACTTAGCAAACTTAGTTGACGGATTAAGTGCAGACGGAACTATTGCTGACCCTAAATCGGTAAGTGATAAAGCCAATACCAGTACGGGGTATTTTGATTTGCCTTCGGGGACTACGGCACAACGCCCAGCATCTCCTAACACAGGTATGGTTCGTTATAATTCTAGCCTAGGACTTATTGAAACTTGGAACGGCACTACATGGACAGGACTAGGAGGCAGTGCTACAATTAGTGGCACTGCTCCTGCAAGTCCCACAGATGGTGCATTATGGTTTAATAGTACAACAGGGTATTTATACGTCTATAACACAAGTAGTTGGGTATTATCAGGTTTTAGTGGAAGTTACACTGACCTTACTAACAAGCCATCACTTTCAGCAGTAGCTACTAGTGGTAGTTATGCTGATTTATTTAATAAACCAGCAATTACACCTACAGCAGTTAGTGATCAAGCAAATACAAGCACAGGATATTTTGGTGTACCTACTGGTACAACAGCACAACGTCCAGCATCTCCAACCACTGGTGCAACTAGAATAAATACTACTACAAATTATATTGAAATGTACTATGGAGGTTCCTGGGTTAATGTAATATACATAGGTTTAGTAACTTTAAGCTATACTGGAACACCAACAGTTACATCTGTGGGTAACTATAATACATTAACATTTACTGGAACAACTGGATCTATTACAGCTACTAATGTACCAAGTGGCGCGCTTATAGAGTATTTACTTGTAGCTGGTGGTGGCGGTGGTGGTAATACAATGGGCGGTGGTGGCGGTGGTGGCGGTGTACTATATGGTACTATTAACCCCACAGTAAACACTCAATACTCATTTACTATTGGTCCTGGCGGAGCTGGTGCAACAAGCCGAGCTGCTAATGGTCTTAACGGCACTGCTACTACTGCATTTGGCTTAACTGCTGTTGGTGGTGGAGGTGGAGCCAGTTGGACACCTGTTACTGGAAGTGCAGGTGGTTCAGGCGGTGGAGGTTCAAGCGGTAGTGGTGCAGGCGGTGCAGGCACCAGTGGACAAGGATTTGCAGGAGCTACCGCAACTGGATCAGGTGGAGGTGGTGGTGGAGCTGGAGGCATTGCACCTGCAGGTACTGCAGGCGTTGCTGGTTCAGGTGGGCCAGGATTTAATTGGCAAAGTTTTGGTACATTTTACGGCGGCGGTGGCGGAGCGGGTAGCGGTAGTGGCTATAGCAGTAACATTAATGCTCCAGGCGGTACAGGCGGAGGTGGTTCAGGCGGCACACATTCCACAGCGGGTAATCCAGGAACTCCAAATACTGGTGGCGGTGGTGGCGGTGGTGGTTACGGAGCAGCAGACTATAACGGTGGCCTAGGTGGTAGTGGTGTAATATTAATTAGATATAGGTTTCAATAATTATGGGTATAGCACGATATTTATCAAAACTAGGTTCTGTGTTAAGCGCAGAAGGTGTAGTACCCGTTTCCAAAGGTGGAACAGGCTCTTCAACAACTAGTGGTGCAAAAACTGCACTTGGGTTAGTAATTGGAACAGATGTTTTATCACCAACTGGATCAGCAGCTAGTCTTACAAGTTTTCCAACTTTTAATCAAAACACAACTGGAACTGCTGCAGGTTTATCAACCACTTTAGTTGCAGCTTCAGGTGGAACAGGTATTACTAGCCCAGGAGCTTCCGGAAACATATTAGTTTCTAATGGTACAGCTTGGTTAAGTGCTGCTAGTGCTACTAGAGTAGTGGCTTTAGCTGATGCAACAACAGCTACTATTAACGCTGATACTACGGATATAGCTACGCAAGCTAATACTCAAGCAACAGGAACATTAACCATAGCAGCACCAACTGGAACGCCCACAAACGGACAAAAAATAATTTTTAGATTACAATCAACTAATGTGCAAACTTTTAGCTGGAATGCAATATTTACAGGTTCAACTGATTTAGCTCTTCCAACTACTTCAACTGGTACAAGCAAGTACGATTATGTGGGTTTTATGTATAATTCAACAGCTGCAAAATGGCAGTTGTTGGCTAAAAACTTTGGGCATTAAATATGGCAAACCGATATTGGAGAGGCGGTAGCGGTACTTGGGGCAGTACTACTACTAACTGGTCTGCCACAGCTGGTGGGGCTGGAGGTGCATCAGTTCCTGTAGCTGGAGACTCAGTATTTTTTACCTTAGGAACTACATATACAGTAACCTTTGCCGCCGGAACAAATTTTAGTGTTACTGATTTTACAGTATCTGGAGGAACTGTTACATTTGTACAAGCTGCTAGTATGGTTTTAAATGTAAGTGGTAATTTTTCAATACTTTCAAATACTGTGTTCAGCGCAGCAGGTGGAACTGGTACTCTTAACTTTTTTAATACTGGCGGCAAAACTGCAGGTACAAATGGCGCCGCAGTTGGTCTTAATGTTATTTTTGGTAATTCAAGTAGTAGTAGTATTACATTAAGTAGTGCATTTAATGTAAAATCTCCAGGAACTACTACATTAACCTCTGGTACTTTAAACTTAAATGGATTTAATCTTACTACATCCTATTTTGATTCAAGCAATACAAATACCAGAACTTTAGCTTTTGGAAGCGGAAATATTACAACTCCATACCTTTACTGTGCTAATGTTAGCAATATGACTTTAACTAAAACTACTGGTGCTGTTATATGTGATACGCCAGGTAGTTATTATAATTTTGGTAATAGTAGTACCGGCGGTTATACTGCAGGCACTAGTGGAGCTCCTAATCTTACTTTTACAGGAGCAGGTAGTACTACAATTAGTACAACTATCTCCAGTAATACAACTGCATATTATTATGCTTATTGGGATACTATTGATTTTGGAAGTACTGCTGCAAAAATTACTACAGGATTAGATAATCAGAGTATGCAGATCTACCCTGGTTGGCCCATACTTTGTAAAAGTTTAATTTTAAATTCAAGTGTTGATACTACTACTAATAATATAGGATTTACTCAATATAATACTGGTACTATTACTAGCAATGGCGGTACACTTTACACCTTGTCCATGAGTTCAAACTCTAATTTAACATTATTAGACTCTTTAACTTGTGGTTGGTATGGCTATTTTAATCATGCAGGTACGTTAAATTTAAATGACTTTAATATAATTACGCCAAAATTTTATAGTAATGGTACTAGTACTCGTACTATAAATTTTGGTACAGGTAATATTGAACTTACAAACGGTACTGGAACAGGTACTGTAGTAGCACTTGATTGTACAACTGCTACTGGATTTACTTGGACAGGTACTGGTGGTTTTACAGTTGGGGCATTAACTAGTGGTATTACAAGAACGTTTACATTTGGCACAACCGGTGGTTCAACTAGTAACGCTCCTAACTTATCTGTCACATCTGGATCAATAGGCCCTACACTAACTTCCGGCAGTTGGTTTAATGTATTAAATTTTACAGGTAGTACTGCTGGCGGTTATACAACATCTTTAAATCTTAATGGTTTAGTGTTGGGTAGCGGAACGTACACTAGTTTAACACCAACTATGAGAGGTACTGGTACTATTACAAGTAATGGTAAAACGCTTCCTAGTCTCACAATTAATAGTTCCGGAACTACTACTTTAGGCGATGCATTAACCACAACAGGTGCTACAACAATAACTGCTGGGACGTTGGATTTAGCAGGATTTACAATGACTACACCTAGTGTTACTTCTGCGTCTACTTCTGCCAGATCAATTACTGGAGCAGGCACTATTAACGTAAGTGGAGCTTGGACAATTAGTAATGGAACTAATTTTACAGGTTCTAACTATACTATAAATATGACTAGTGCTTCTGCTAAAACATTTGCGGGCGGTAGTGGTTCATATGGAAGTTTAGTTCAAGCAGGAGCTGGTATTTTAACAATATCTGGTTCTAATGCATTAGCAAATATTAGTGCAACCACTCGCCCTTCTACTATAACTTGTACGGCTGGAACAACTCAAACATTAGCAAATTTTACACTGTCTGGAACGTTAGGTAATTTAGTAACAATTAATAGTTCTACTGTGGGTACACAATTTACCCTAACAAAACCCACAGGTACTGTAGCACCCAATTATTTAAGTATAAAAGATAGTAATGCTATTGGTGGTGCAACATGGAATGCATATAATATTGCTGGTACTAATACAGATGCTGGTAATAACACTGGTTGGATATTTATTTCAACAACAGCTCCAATTACTGGTCAATTCATGGCTTTCTTTTAAAGTCAATAACAAGGAATATTATGACAACTTTAGTAAAAGCCGCAACAATTGAATCTTCACTATATAATAGTTTGGCTACCCTTACAGGTACTCAAACTTTAGCAAATAAAACAATTAAAACGGTTAAAGAAAACGTAACAATTGTAGCAACAGCACCCCCAACCATAGTTAATTTTGATGTTGCCACACAACCTATTCTGTGGTATAATTCCAATACTACTGCAAACTTTACTATAAATATTCGTGGAGAAGGTACAACACCTACTACATTAAACTCCTTATTAAGTGTTGGCGAATCCATAACTGCAAATTTGTTTGTTCAAAACGGCACCACTCCTTATTATCCTACTGCTTATCAAATTGACGGAGTAGCAGTAACTCCTTTATACCAGGGAGGCATACCATATACAACTGGTAGTCAATTTGCTACTGATTTGTATGTAATATTTATAATTAAAACAGCAGCTTCTACGTATAAATTGTTTGTTTCACAAACTAAATTTGGATAAGGACAATAAATGCCATTATCTTTTTCATCTGGTGCAAGTAAATCTTTTGGATTTGCTGGAGGCAACGTATATATACCAGAAACTTTAAAATTTCCAGCAAGTTCATTGATTCCATACTATGGTGCTACGACAGATGCAGGATTAGGAGATTGGGAACGTTATACTACTGCAGATGGTAAATATCTTTTATCAGCTACAACTCAAGCACAAATAGGGGTATCTTCTGCAGTTATTGCTGGTGGCAGTAGCATTTCAGGTTCGCTAACTAGTGGAGGTTCTCACAGTGGCTCAACGGTAACACAAAACATATACAGCTCAGGTAGTGTTTACAGACAAACACTTAGTGGCGGTAGTCACAGTCATACAGTAAGTGGCGCATATTATTCATCTATGGTTTTAACTACTCAAAATATTTTACTATTACGAGCAATTAGAAGTACAAGGTATTTACCTGCCAATGCATTAAGTATAAAACAAACTCAACCAAATAGTTCAACTGCATTTGTTAGTTCTTCATCGGGAAATACTTACTTAGCAGGCGCCAATAATTTAACTTTTACAGCTGGCAGTAATCTTAGTCTATCTTATAGTGTTGGTAGTAACACTTCTGGCGGTCATGACCATAGTAGTACAGGTACAGGAACTTATATACCTGCAGGTCAACGATATTACTCATATAATGTGGGGTACGATGCAGCAGCACATAGCCATAGTGTGTCCGCAACTTTTACACAATCAGTAATAACAAGTAAATTAGTTAGTCTTTGGAAACATACTGCAGCAATTATACCTCAAACAGACCTTATAATAATGTATGTTGGTACGTTAGCATCATTACCTGATACCTGGAAATTGTGTGATGGTTTAAATAATACTACTAATTTAGGAGGCTACGTTATTGGATATAATAATAGTAGCTTGACTTGGAATGTTATTCGAACTGCTGATCCATCAACTGCATTAGGCGGTGTAACTACTGGATACGTTTCTCACAACCATGCCAGCAGCATGACAGGCTCTAATTTAGTACAAAGTAGTTATAGTAATGTAGCAACTGGAGCTCAACATAGTTCATTAGGTTGGTCACACGGCCACACCGCCTCTGTAACTACTAGTAATACAACTTACGTACCACCTAGAATTGGTGTTGCATTTATACAATATAAAGGATAATATAATGATTAACACTATAGTTAGTCTAGATTTTTATAACTCTAACTTTTTTATTAAACTGGATGGAAAAGAACACTATTGGAACGATGTATCTAAACTTACTTCTGACATTAATTATCCATATTCAAGTACCATAGGATTATTAGCCTATGAACCTAGCAGAGAAATTTATAACGTTGAATTTTTAAACAAAGACTTTAAAATAGGCTTAGATTTACCAGAAATTAAATGGTTTGTAGATAATAAATCAGAGTTAATTAATAAAATTAATGCTTTAAACCAAGCGGCAATAGTAATAATTACACTAGAAATGACTAGAAATCAAAAATTAGCCGAACTTGATTGGATTGTACAGCGTCATCAAGAGCAGTTAGCTTTAAATATTGCTACTACTTTAACAAATGAACAATACCTAACGGTATTAGTTTACAAACAACAATTACGTGATTTAACTAATACTTATTCTAAAACTACTCCAACTGAACAAGTCACTTGGCCCACTAACCCACTTAATTAAAATAATAAAAAATGAAAATAGCAGTATACGCTATAAGCAAAAACGAAGAGCAATTCGTTAAAAGATTTTGTAAATCCGCAATAGACGCTGATCTTGTTTTAATTGCGGATACTGGTTCTACAGATGCAACAGTTGCTGAAGCCAAAAAATACGGTGCAACTGTATATGAAATTTCTGTTAAACCTTGGCGGTTTGATAAAGCGCGCGATACGGCACTAAATTTAATCCCTGGGGATTACGACGTGTGCATTTCGCTAGACTTGGACGAAGTCTTAGAGCCAGGCTGGCGAAAAGAAATTGAACGAGTATGGGCCGCAGATACAACCCGTTTACGTTACAAGTTTGATTGGGGCAGTGGTATTAGCTTTTTCTATGAAAAGATTCATCATAGAACAGGCTATCACTGGCATCACCCAGTGCATGAATACCCACAACCAGATAATCGTACTCGAGAAGTATATGCACAAACTGACATGCTGTTAGTTAGTCATCACCCTGATAACTCTAAATCTCGTGGACAATATATGCCACTTTTAGAATTAGCAATTGCTGAAGATCCTAAATGTCCTCGTAATGCTTTTTATCATGCTCGTGAACTGACTTTTTATAGTCGCTGGGAAGACGCCATTTTTTACCTAAACAAGTATTTAGCAATGCCTGAAGCCAATTGGCAAAATGAGCGTTGTTATGCATACAGACTATTAGGCAAATGTTATTCAGAACTTGGTAACTGGGAACAGTCGGTAAAAATGTTTCGCTTAGCTATTGCTGAAGCGCCTGGTACTCGTGAGCCTTGGGTAGGCTTAGCAGAAGTTTGTTATCGTTTAGCAAGATGGTTAGATTGTTATTCAGCTTGCAAATCTGCGCTAGCAATTCAAAACAAAGAGTTAGTATATACTATGGACCCTAATGTTTGGGGTGCTCTGCCGTATGATTTATGTTCTATAGCAGCTTGGCAATTAGGTTTTAAAGAAGAAGCAATTGATTTAGTCAAAAAAGCACTTTTATCAGATCCTAATAATGAACGTCTTTTAAATAATTTAAAGAGTATGATATAATGTGGCTATTACAATACTTACCTAACTGGATATTTCCTGCAGTATTTTTTGCAGGAATAATCCTATACTTAGTTACCAAAACTATTTCGTTTTTACCTCAAGCAAAATTATTTCAAGCAATTGCAGCTGCATTAGTTTTCTTTGGTACTTATATGACAGGCGCTATTTCAAATAATGATACCTGGCTAAAGCGTGTTAATGAATTACAGCTTCAAATTTCTAAATTAGAAACCAAGTCTCAAGAAACTAATACAAAAATAGTTACAAAAGTACTAACTAAGCGTGAGTATTACCGTGAACAAGGCACAGAAGTAATCAAGTATGTTGACCGTGAAATTGTTAAGTATGACGAATCATGCAAAATTCCACAAGAAGTAGTTGAAGCACATAACAAGGCTGCTAAATGAAAAAATATTTATTAATTTTACTACTAAGTGGTTGTTCTACTGTAGTACCTGTGGCTCAAAAATTTCCACAAGCACCAGAAATATTGCAACAGCCGTGTAAGCCACTAAAACCAGCAGAAGCCAACATAAGTTTATCGCAATTAACTAAAACCGTAGTAGAAAATTATACTGAATATCATCAGTGTAGCGGTTTAGCAGATGCTTGGCGTGAGTGGTATACTCAACAAAAGAAACTATTTGAGGAGTTAAAATAGTGGAATTAACCTTAGACCAACTAAAACAAATTGTTGAAAAAAATCCTCACATCGAATACTGGCATAATGCACTTGTTCAACTATTACCAGACTACGAAATTAATACTCCTCAACGTATGGCGGCTTTTCTAGCTCAGTGTGCACATGAATCGGGGGGTTTTCGTGCAATCAAAGAAAACTTAAATTATCGTGCAGTTACCCTACGCAAGATTTTTGGTAAATATTTTCCAACCGATGAATTGGCACAACAATATGCAGGAAAACCTCAAGCAATTGCAAATAAAGTATATGCTAACCGAATGGGTAATGGCCCTGAGGAGTCTGGAGACGGTTATCGTTACTGTGGTCGCGGTCTTATTCAATTAACTGGCAAAGATAATTATTTTTGGTTTGCAGCTTCCTTAGAAATTTCACCTGAAGAAGCTAGTGAATACATGGAAACTTTTGAAGGTGCTGCACAGTCGGCTTGTTGGTTTTGGGAAACAAATAAGCTAAATCAGTGGGCAGATGCCGATGACATTTTAACATTAACTAAACGTATCAACGGTGGTACTATTGGCTTAGAAGATCGTATAAAACACTATGAGCATGCTAAGCATGTACTAGGAGCTTAAATGGCTGCTTTCATCCTTTATGTTGTTTTAATTGCTACTCCCCCTAAATACGAGTGTGTTAGATGGACGTGGACTGGTGATGTTTACAACAGAAAGGTTTATTGTCTTGAATGGAAAAAACTAGATGATAAAAGGTAGCTTATGGATCCTATTACAATTGGCCTTGCTTTTGCAGCTGCACAAAATGCTGTTGGTTACATTAAACAAGCAGTTGCCTTAGGTAAAGACATTAATAGCCTAGTAGGTCAATTTAGTAAATTTTTTGAAGCTTCAGATGCAATTCATCGTGAACGATCAAAGGTAAAATCTAAAGCAAGCAGGCTGGGTAAAACAGACGCAGAATTAGGCAAAGAAGCTCTTGAAATTGCAATGCACAGTGATGCATTACGTCAAGCTGAACGTGAATTAAAAGACATGATAGTATGGACTTTAGGTAAGCCTGAAGTCTGGGAACGTATGACTAAAGAACGTGTACGTTTATTTAAAGAACGTGCAGAGGCAGAATTAGAAGAAGAAAAACGTGTACTAGCACATAAGAAAAAAATGGCTGATCAATTTATGTTTGCTATGTATTTCATAGGATTTTCCGCTTTTTTATTTTGTTTTATAATGGCAGGTATTGGCGTATACGGGTTAATAGAAGAGCAAAAAATATACGAAAAGAAAGTTGCTGAACGAGCAGCCATAATACGACGTCAAAATAAAGAGCGTGAAGCAAAAGAACGTGAAGCCCGAGATAAAGCAATTGGCGGAGGGTAACCTATGTATTTTAATATAGTCATTACAACAAATGATTTTATATTCTTGTTGTCTACAATTCCTTTAGTAATGATATTTTTAGTAATGTTCAAAGATTGGTTAAAAAACCGACATTAATTTTAATTGGAGAATTTATGATAGAAGAAAACGCAAAAGGTGCATTTATAGAGAAATTACTCTTTGCACTATTACCACTGATTATTGCAGGTGTAGGTTACTTACTGTCAGCAGTTGGCACACTAGCACATCAAGTTACTATACTAGAAGGTAAAATGAGTTTAGTTGTAACTAGTGATAATAAACAAGCATCAAATACAAGTAGTGAACTTGCTTGTGAACGACTACGTCAAGATTTAACTGCTGAGATTCAAAAGAATCGTGACTCAATTCAAGATAACAGACAAGCAATTAGTATTCATGAAGAAAAACTTCGTCAATTGCAAAAGCAGGCTGCTAAATGACCAAACATAAGCAAAAACCTGCAGAAGATTGGATAACGTCAAAATGGCGTCCAATGATGGCCGTAATGTATATGTGTGTATGCATATGCGATTTTATACTATTCCCAGTAGGTTTTACAATAGTACAATTTTGGGAAACACAAGCAGTTAATGATGCTTTTCGCCAGTGGCAACCAATGACCCTACAAGGTGGTGGATTATATCATATGGCTATGGGTGCTGTGCTAGGCATTACTGCTTGGTCGCGAGGACAAGAAAAGATGGCGGGCGTTACACAAACTACGCAAAATTATGCACCTTTGGCGCCACCACAAAATTACGCTACAAACTATCAACCAACTGGATTTAACGGCACTTCTGCACAAGATTTCCAACAAGTTCGTACAGGTTACGGTGGTAAACTAGCTCCACCACAATACCCACAACCTTTAATTTAAGGAGTTTATGAAAAAAATTATTTTAACTTTAATTACTGCGTTTGCACTAACAGCAGTTTTTGCTGAAACTAAAAAGGTTTGTAATATTAAACCTGATGGTAAAAAAGAGTGTAAGAATGTTAAAATCCATAAAAAACTTGAAAGCACTAAAGTAGAAGATGTTAAAAAGAAGTAAAGTATTTAATGCAATTATTTGATTAACTTAACAAGGAAGTTTATGGCAAGTGGTAAAAGAGCAAGACGCGACAATGTAGTTCAGTTGGAACGTAATCCAGTAGAATATGGTTTTACTGATGTAAAACCACTAAACTTTATACA
>Ga0114967_10000624_pt1 | contig 30430 bp, 28 predicted proteins | sample M_130628_MF_Meta_FD_92639 | JGI IMG/M metagenome (GOLD analysis project Ga0114967, IMG submission 92639) | Freshwater microbial communities from Lake Montjoie, Canada to study carbon cycling - M_130628_MF_MetaG | ecosystem: Environmental > Aquatic > Freshwater > Lake | place: Lake Montjoie...
AGCGCCAGAAGCATCAACACCAATTGCAATATCAGGAGATTGTCCGTGAATTAAATTGGTGATTTCTAGTTTATCATAATGAAAACCATCTTGCTCGTAACCGATTTCTTTAACGGTGCTGCGAATAATATTTTCAACATCTTTTTTTGAAATTTCTGGAGCACGAATTTCGCCACCAATTATGACGCGATTGGTTGTAGCAAATGTTTCAATGGCTAAACGGGAATAAGGATCTTTGGTTAAATAAGCATCAACAAGAGCATCTGAAATTTGATCGCAGATTTTGTCAGGATGGCCTTCGGAAACTGATTCCGAAGTAAATAAAAAGTTTTTTGGCATTACTTGTGAGAACTTTAGATATTTCGGAAGGCTTTCCTAGAAAGATAAATATTTTTTTGAAATAGCCTTAGTTAAAAGGCTTTCATGTAACCAATACGAACCGTTGTCAATTGGGCGTTTAATAAACCCATTCTTCCAGCGTATTTTTGAAAACTCAAACGAATTGCATCGTCTGACATTGGACATGTTTTAAATTGCAAACCAAAACCATAAACCATTTTGGTTTCGTGAGCTTTACGATTTGTACCAGCTCCAACTGCTGTTGCGTAGTGCAATCTGGAATTAATATCTGACACCCCAAGTTCTGCGAAAGCTTCAAAAGATTCACTCAATGGCACATAACCAAGAGCAGTTAAATTAAATTGACTCATTTTAAAACGCGCTTCTTGTGACAAAGCTCCGATATTTTGTAAAGTATCATTTTTTAACTCGGTTTTAGCCCAGTTTAAATTGAAACCTAAATTTTTATGAACGCGAAAACTGCCGCCAATTGCGATATTTTCAAAATGTCTAAGTTGTTGACCAAAATTATTAGTTTTAAATTCAGAATTAATACCGCCATTCGTGATAACAGGGGCGCTATATTCAATAGTTGCGAAAGGTTTTAGATAAAAATTATCCGCAACTTTTGCCAAAGCCGGAGATGAAAAAAGTGATAAAATCGCGGCGCAATAAGTAGCATGTTTCGTTAATTTTTTCATATGAAAATTATTGGTTTGTTGAGAGATTTTTAAAACTTCTAACGGATATTTTTTTCAAATTAAATTTTGGAAATAACATAATCAACCCTTCTTTCCACTTCCGATTTTCCTAAAATTTCAATAACGTCAAAAATCCCGCCAGCTGAAGCTTGAGAGAAAGTTAAAATGATACGCAAAAGCGGGCCGAAATCTTTGATTTTTAAATTTTTCTGCGTCGCAAATTCATTTAAAGAATCTTTAATTCCGTCGTGATTCCAGTCATTTAAATTAGCAAAAACTTTTTGTAATTCGGCGATTAAAGATTTTTTTTCTGCGATTATTTTTTTACTTTCCTCATCAAATTCAGCGCGAAAATTATCAAAATAAATTTCTAAATTTGCTGCCAATTCATTTAAAACAGCAGCTCTTTCTTTAACAAATTTTAAGGCGCGCGCGATTCTAAATTCTTCTGAAGTTGCTGGTTTTTTGCTAAAAAATTCTGCAACTAATTTTAATAATTCTGCTTCGTTTTTTTCTTTGATATAATGTTTATTAACTGATTTTAGTTTAGCAAAATCAAAGCGCGACGGCGATTTTCCAACCTGTTTTAAATCAAACCATTCAACAGCTTGCGCATCAGAAATAATTTCAGAATCGCCATGCGACCAGCCCAAACGCAGCAAATAATTACGCATCGCTTCTGGCAAATATCCCATTTCTTTATATTCAATCACCGAAGTTGCGCCGTGGCGCTTGGAAAGCTTTGCGCCGTCAGCGCCGTGAATTAGCGGAATATGAGCAAATTCGGGAACTTTCCAATCCATCGCTTCGTAAATAACTTTTTGGCGAAAAGCGTTGGTTAAATGATCGTCACCGCGAATAATGTGGGAAACATTCATGTCGTGATCGTCAACTACAACCGCCATCATATAAGTTGGAGTTCCGTCGCCGCGCAACATAACCAAATCATCAAGTTCTGAATTTTTGACGCGAATTTCACCTTGTACCAAATCGCGGATTACCGTTTCGCCATCGAGTGGTGCTTTGATGCGGATTACTGGTTTTACATTTGAAGAAAGAGATTGTGATTTATCGCGCCATTCACTTTTAAAACGAAAAACTTCTTTTTTAGCTTCAGCCTTTTGGCGCAATTCCGCCAACTCTTCCGCTGAAGTATAACATAAATAAGCCCGACCTTTTTCCAGCAGTTTTTCCGCAACTTCTTTATGACGCGCCAAATTTTTGGATTGTAAAATAAAATCGCCATCATGTTTTAATTCTAACCAATCCAAACCTTGCAAAATTGCATCGATGGCTTCTGTGGTTGATCTTTTTTCATCGGTATCTTCAATTCGAAGTAAAAATTTTCCGCCCATATTTTTGGCGAAAAGATAATTAAACAGCGCAGTTCTTGCTCCTCCAATATGTAAATATCCGGTTGGAGATGGCGCAAAACGAGTAACTATAGACATAAGATTAAATTATTGAGTTTGCTTTCTTGACAATGAAACAAGCCAAAACATGATTTGGAAATGATTTAAAAATCAATCTTACTTTTAAGAACCTGCATATTAGACAGCTTCTTCTAAGACAATTCAAAAAGACTGAAAAAAATAAAAGATGGTAGCATCATCAACTAATCTCGAGATTGGCGCTCGACTCATAGAAAAGAAGGTTATCTCAGAAGACCAACTAACAATTGCCCTGAAAGAACAAGCGCGCCTGAAAGGTGCAAAGACCGTTGGTGCAATTTTGGTCGAAATGGGTTTTATCTCCGAGGGTGCGCTTGGGGAAATTTTAAATGAATCAACTGGTATCAAAAAATTTGATATTAAGTCTTCAATCATTGATGCGAAATTAGTAAAAAAAGTTCCTAAAGAATTCGCCGTTCACAATAAATTAATTCCGGTTTCATACACTCACGATTCAATAACTATAGGCATGTCAGACGTTTTTGACATTGTGGCGATTGACCAAGTGCGTCGTTACTTCCCGCCAAATTTTCGCATTAATCCAGTTTATGTTCCTGAAGTAGATATCTTACAAGCGATAGATCAATATTACGATTATGAGATGTCGATCGAGGGTATTTTAAGAGAGATCGAAGGCAGCGCTGGTAAAAATATTAATGACGAAACGCAACTTCGCGGTGATTATAAATCGCCAATGGTTCGTTTGGTAGATGCAATTTTAACCGATGCGGTGCACCGTGGCGCATCAGATTTACACTTTGAGCCAGAAAATCTTTTTCTTAGAATTCGTTACAGAATTGACGGAAAAATGGCACAAGTGCGCTCTATTCACAAAGATTATTGGTCGGCAATTGCGGTTCGCATTAAAATCATGTCAGGCATGAATATTGCAGAAAGTCGCAAAGCGCAAGATGGTCGTATTAATTCAGAAATTCTAGGCCGAAAAATTGACTTTCGTGTTTCAACCCAACCAACAATTTACAGCGAAAATATCGTGATGCGTATTTTGGATGAAAAATCATCCATTTTGTCGCTCGATAAACTTGGCTTTTCAGAACATAGTATCAATTTGTTAAAGAAGGTGGTGCAACGTCCGGAGGGTGTAATTATTCTTACTGGTCCTACGGGTTCTGGTAAAACTACTACTCTTTACACAATTCTAAGCTACATCAACTCGATCGATAAAAACATCATGACTCTCGAAGATCCGGTGGAATATCACATTCCATTAATTCGTCAGTCAAATATCAGAACCGACCTTGGCATGGATTTTGCATCAGGGATTAAAGCTTTGCTACGTCAAGATCCCGACGTAATTCTAGTCGGCGAAATTCGTGATAAAGATACGGCAATTGCTGCAATTCAAGCTGCGATGACGGGTCACCAAGTATATAGTTCGCTTCACACAAACGACGCTTTGGCAGCGATTCCGCGTTTGATGAATATTGGCGTGCCAAATTATTTAATGGCCGGATCATTGATTTGTATAGTTGGACAACGTCTTGCTAGAAAATTATGTCCGCATTGCAAGAAAGAGCAGCCACTCGATGCTTTTGAAAAAAGACTTTTAGGCCCAAAGCATAGTAATATTAACAAGCTTTTCAAAGCTGTGGGCTGTGAAAAATGCCGCAGTGGCTATAAAGGTCGCGTAGTAGTTTGCGAGCTTCTGCCTTTTGATCGCGAACTTGACGAGCTAGTTGTAAACGAAGCCAGTCGCAAAGAACTATTGGCTCATGCTTTAAAAGAAGGTTTTATACCAATGGTTGAAGATGGCATTGAAAAAGTAATCGCCGGAATTACTGATTTAAAAGAATTGATGAGGGTGGTTGATATGACGGATAGGATGAACTAAATATATGCAATCTCTTAGACACTGTTAGCTAATATTTTTATTCCAGATTTTGGCATATTTCGGCTTATTTTTTGGCAAAATCTGGAATAAAAATAATTAGCTAACATTTTCTAGTTCGCCCTTCTTTTAAAAAAATCTAAAAATCTAAAAATGACCAGAATTTCAAAATCTAATAAACCTCTCGAAGAAAAATTTTCTGACTTCTCAAAAACATTCATCGGCAAGCCTTATGTTGCAAGAACTGATGACATTATCGTTACAGTTTGGCCGGAATTTGTCGACAGCAAATCTAGCATAATCGGCGATCTTTATATTTGGGCTTATCATGTGCGCCTCGACAATAAAAAAACTGAATCAGTTAAATTAACTAGCCGCTATTGGCGCATCATTGATGAACAAGGCGTGGTGCAAGAAGTTAATGGCGAAGGCGTTGTCGGCGAACAACCTACAATCGCGGCGGGCGCTTCTTATCAATATTCCAGCGGCGTACATTTGCGCTGCCCTTCTGGAATCATGACTGGAACTTATAAAATGCAAAAAAATAACCTTGGGATTTTTGAAGTTAAAATTCCGACTTTTTCTTTGGATGTTCCAAGTGTAAAAAGCGTAATCAATTAATTTTGTGACCCTGATTCTAGCCTTTGATACCAGCGCTTCCGGCTTTTCTGTTGCTTTACTCGCGGATAAAAAAATCCTATCCAAAATTGTAATTTCTGAAAGCGGAAAACAATCAGAGTTATTAATTCCAGAAATCGAAAAAATTCTGCTTCAAAATAAAATCTGGTATCAAAATTTAGATTTAATTGCCACCACCAACGGTCCCGGCAGTTTTACCGGCACCAGAATTGGCCTTTCTGCCGCTCGCACTTTAAAACTTTCAACCAACCTGCCTTTAATTTTAGTAAATTCTTGCGCGGCAATTGCTTATAAATATCGCGAAAAAAGTGAAAAAATTTTTGTTTTACTTGATGCTAAAGCTGGAGATTTTTTTTATGCGGAATATGGAAAACAGCCAGATCTAGCAAGGTTTGAAGATCTAAGCCAAATATTTCCCAAAGAAAAATTTTTCCTTTGTGGTTCCGGCAAAAAAATCGCCGCTGAAATTTTAGAAAAAGAAAATTTCGATTTTGAAATGTCGCAAGAAGAAGATAAAATCGAAGCTGATTTAATCGCGCTTTTGGCGTTAGAAGAATTTACAAAAAACAACAGAGATTCAGAAAATTTAGAACCAATTTATCTAAGAGCGCCAAGGATTACAGAAAGGAAAAAATAAAAAAAGTGGAGGCCGGGGTCGGAATCGAACCGACGGATAAAAGCTTTGCAGGCTCTTGCATTACCACTTTGCTACCCAGCCATTTTGAAATGGAAATTTTTTCTAAAACGAAGAAAAGCCAATCTAAGAAGCAATTTCAAGATTACAAGTTCTTCACTTATAAAAAGTTCAAAAGTAAAAATACCGACTCAATTTACAAAATATAAAAAATTTAAATGGCTCACAATTTATACTCACAATCTTTTAAAAATATTTCTTCCGCGAAAGATTTAAAAAAATTTGAAACCGCCTGCAAAAAATCAACCGAGGTTTTACGCAGTGAAATCAAGGCTTCAAAGCTGGCTTCAATTGATGTTATTTTTGATAAAAACGACTTAAAACAATTTACAAAATTCTCTAAACAAATTTCTGCTTACAAAAAAATTCTGGTTTTAGGCGTTGGCGGCTCAAGCTTGGGCGGCAAAACTTTGAGTGCGCTGAAATTTCAAAATAAACTGGAATTTCTCGAATCAATTGATTCAACTACCGTTAAAAATTGTCTGACTAAAATTGATTTAAGAAATACATTTTTTTTGGTTATCAGCAAATCTGGTGAAACTATTGAAACTATCTGCCAAACCTTGATAATATTGGATGAAATCAGGAAAGCAAAAATACAAAACTTCGCTTCGCAATTTTTATTTATCACCGAATCCGAAACCAATTCATTAGCTAAAATCGCCAAAAAAATCGGCGCTGAAATTACTTCCCATTCCAACAAAATCGGCGGCAGATATTCCTGCTTTTCCATCGTCGGTCTTTTACCAGCGCTTCTTGCCGGACTTGATGCTAAAAAAATCAGAAATGGTGCTAAAAAAGTTTTGGAAGATTTTTTAAAAACTAATGAAATCAGCAATTCCTGCGCAATTCAATTGAACCTTTATCAGCAAGGTTTCACCAATAATGTTATTATGCCTTACATTGATAATTTAAAAAATTTCACTGATTGGTATCGCCAACTTTGGGCCGAATCTTTAGGTAAAAATAATTTTGGCTCGGTTCCAATTAATTCGATGGGAACCATTGACCAGCATAGTCAATTGCAACTTTATCTTGAAGGGCCGAAAGATAAATTTTTCACTTTCTTAACTGAAAAAAACTCGCCTTATAATTTTAAAATCAAGGATTTGTCTGGTTGTAAAACCTTATTTGGCGGCAAGAAATTAAGCGACATCGTCAAAGTTGAGCAAGAAACTACAATTGAAGTTTTAAACCGTAAAAAATTGCCGATTCGGATTTTTGAAATTGAAAATCTCGATGAAGAAGTTTTGGGCGGATTGATGATGCAAATGTTTTTGGAAACAATTTTGATTGCTTACGTGAAGGAAATTAATCCATTTGACCAGCCAGCGGTGGAGCTGCGTAAGGAATTAGCGAAGAAGATTTTGGATAAATAGATCCTAAAAAGCTACTTGAAACTCGCACAGTTTTTTTACTATTTTGCTAACTTTAAAAGGTGGGATTATTTAAAAAAATCTCATTTTATTCCCCGTATGTCCTATTGACATACGGGATGGGAATCTCCGCAAAGCGGGGCGCAACTCGTGTCGCGTTTCCGTATCCCGAAAGGGATAAAGGACTTTTATTTTAGCATCGCAAAACCCCCCAACCCCCCTTAACAGGGGGGCTTTGAGATCGAACTCGGATAAAGCTCTCTGTTAAGTTGAGGCTTTGAGATCGAACTCGGATAAAGCTCTCTGTTAAGTTGGGGCTTTGAGATCGAACTCGGATAAAGCTCTCTGTTAAGTGAGACTTTGAGATCGAACTCGGATAAAGCTCTCTGTTAAGTTGAGGCTTTGAGATCGAACTCGGACAAAGCCCCCCTGTTAAGGGGGGTTGGGGGGTTTTGCGATTTTAAGTCATTGTGCCAAAGCGAAATGGTCGCGTTTGAAGTAACTTTGGCATATGCGTAATTTAACAACTTAGCCAAATTTCAAATCTTTCTTTGGATAAAGATTAAACAAACAACAAAATTTAAATCATCCAACCAAAATGAAAAACATAAAAATAGAACCTCTATTATTTCTTTTATTAGGCTCAATTTCTGCTCTAACTTTTGCCTATATCTCACAATATGTTTTCGATTATCAGCCTTGCATTCTATGTCTTTACCAACGCAAACCTTTTTTTGCTGTAATCGCGCTTAGCCTGATCTCCCTTACTTTTTTAAAAACCAAAAAGGCAAAAAAAATCTCGTTTTTTTGCTGCGTTATTTTTCTCTTAATTAATTGCTGCATCGCTTTTTACCATGTTGGCGTCGAGAAAAAAATCTTTCGCGGCCCAAGCACTTGCTCATCAGAAAATTTAAATGAAATCAATAATCTGCAAGATCTTGAAAAAGCTTTGATGAAAACCAAGGCCATTAGATGTGATCAACCGAGTTTTGTATTTCTCAAACTTTCAATGGCAGCTTGGAATTTTATTTATTGCTTGGCGTTGATTTTATTGAGTTTATCCTTCTATCGATCTCCTCTTTTGGTCTCGCCAAAGTTGTACAATAAAGCTTCGAACAATCAGTCAGCAAAGCATTAACCGTTGTTTCAAAAAGCTGAAAAATGTCTTGGCTATTAGCTCCAGCGCCAATCGTGAAAGGCAGCCAAACTACTCTTATTTTAGTTTTATCCCTCATCCAAAGCAGCGTTTTTTTATCTTCGTAACCTCCAAAAATTATTGCCTCAATCGGATTAGTTCTAAGATTTTGTATTACTTGATTTAACATCACCTGATCTATTTTAGCGCCAGTTGTAGGATCGCGCAGCGTGATTATTTGTAGCCCCAGCCATTCTGCCAAAGTTGACCAAGAATTATCATTGGCAACAAACTTCAAACCTTTAAGCGGTTCGGCTTTGATTTCCCATCTTAAAATTGCCTTATTCCACTTTGTTATAAAACTGTCGTAATTGGCTTGGTAAGCTATTGAATTAAGAGGATCGATAATCTTGATGCGCCGCGTAAATTCAGCAGCAATCTTGGCGATATGATGCGGATTTAAATGAACACGCTCGCCCTTCCATAAATAACCAAGCTGATTAGGGCGATCAACTATCATGCCTTGTGGAATCTGTTTTTTGCCGACATATTCCGCCGCATAAAGCATAGTAATTTCGCCGGGTAAAAATTTAAAATTGGCGCTGCTATTTATCAGATAATTAATCCATTTCGACTCCAAATCATTGCCGCTACAAAACATCATATCCGCGCCGCGCGCAATTGAAACCAAGGGCGTTTTAACTATTAAATTGCGCGGATTCTGACTGGAATTTGTCGCGGTTATTATGTCAGCTTTAGTCTTGACAATTTGTTTGGCAACGCCCGCCCATTCTGGTTCGCACGCTAGAATTGTAATTCTTGCTTCGGCATTAACGCCAATCAAAATAAAGCCCAAAATTAAAAGAATTTTTTTCATCTATTGTACCGAAAAATTAACACGAATTTCTTGCGTAGATTCAATTGAATTAGAAGCAAATTTCCAATTCTTCAAACTCTTTAAAAGAAGATGATTAAGCCTTGGATTGGCGCAAGGTTTGATTAAATCAATTTTTGAAACCGTACCATCACTTGCAATATAAAATCGCGCCACCGCGCTGCTTTCAAAAGCTTCGGCACGCAAATCATCGGGAATTTGTGGCAGCGGGCTTGAAATCAATTTTACTTTTTCTTGCTTATCGCTTTCTGCTAAATCTGACTTGGTGTGAAAATGTTTGACCACATCATCAGCAATTTTTTCTTGATGCTGCTGATGATGCGATTTTTTTTCCCTCTTAAAATCATCAATAATTGAAATATCCAAAGTCACCACTGCCGGCTTTTTTTCGGTATTTTTGAAAGACCAGAAAATCAAAGCCAGCAGCAACAAATGAATAATCAAAGCCCAAAACAGACTTTTAATTTGATCAATTTTTTGTGAAATTTTTTTTTCATTTATTATTAGTGGTAACAACCTGTTGTTTGGCACTTATTCCCTGTGAGTCTTTTAGTTTTATGACGATTTTTAGTTGTTTTGCTAGGATCCTGATTTTGGATTACACCACAAGTAATCACGCCTTCATTCGCTTCGTCGGATTTTTTCTTTTCTTCTGACCATTCGGTTTGAGTTGATTTGTCAGTCAAATTTGAAGCAAGTTTAGTATCAACAAAAACATCTTCATTATTTGATTTTAAAGCAACAGAAACAGCGGGAGTGGGATTATTTTTCCAAAGCCAACTGCCAATTGTTGCTTTAGTTGCCTCAATATAAGAGCTTGTTAAATCGGCAGCGTAAGCCAAATAATTTGCTGGCGAATGAGTAATATCCTCAAACATTTTTGAACCGATTTGCGCATAAGCCACAAAAGGCGCTACCGCTATTCCTAAATGAGTGGAATTTTCAGCTAGATTAAATCCAGCAAAAAAATCTCTGAAAGATTCAGTTATTTCAGCCCCTCCCCCCATATTTTGATACATTTGATCGAGATGAAGCCACTCAAAAAGATGATCCGGAAAATTCGTAACATAATCAGAATAAACCTCTTCTTCGCCAGTTGAAGCTTTGTAAATCGCACTTGCTGAATATAAGGCTCCGATAACCGTAGCTGCTAAAAGAACTTGCTGACCCGTTGGTATATGCGGCAAAGATTCTTTTACTCTTTCCTCGAAAGAAACCAAGCCGTTGTAAGATCTGCAATAAAATGCCGCGCTCTTTGCTTCTTTTGAAGGTTCGTTAAGCAAGATTGCGTCGCGGGCAAAATGATTGCAAAAATCATCCAAAAATTGACCAACTCCGCTAGCTGGGTTTTTATTTTCATAAACTTTGGCATAAGATTTAAGCATCTCAAAACTATCGCGCAAAGTTTGTTTAAAATTCCCTTGAAACAATTTGTTTATTTGATCTGGCTTATCTCTCAGTTCAGGAATCAAAGATTCCAGATCACTTTTTAAATCATCTTCTAAGTTATTATCTTTGTAAATTAACTGACTCTTTCTTAAGCCAATCCACATTCCATCTTCATTTATCAAAGATTTGGCGCGTTTTAAAAGATTAACAGTTTTAGCAAGATCTTTAATCTCGAAAGATCCAGAAAGATGATCTTCTTTAACTAAATCTTCTGCTGGCGCAGGCGCTTCAATATGATCTAGCGCGACGACGATTTCTGTGTCGTTCGAACTAATCAATTCTCTTTGGGAAGAGCCATTTTCTGATCTAAAATAATCATAAAAAGGTTTCAGCTTTGAATAAGCTGAATCATAAGCTGCAACAGTTGCAAAAGCTGGCGCCGCTAAAATAAATGAGTGAGATAAATTTTCTAAAACGCCATTTACCAAAACAAAAAATGCTGCTGCTTCAGTTGAAGCACCAATATTGTCACGCAACCTATTCGCACTTTCTTGATCACCGCAAGATCGCAAAACCATTTGCGCCGTTCCCAAAGTTAAACCAGCAACCGCAAGCGAAGGAGCTGCTTTGTAGATTGAACCAGCAACTTCAACTAAAGGATCCGTGGCATCCTTAAAGCCCAAATCCACCAACTTTCCGGCTTTTGATAAAACCGTTTCTTGACTTTTCCATATCAAATCAGCTTTGGCGCGAGTGTTGCCAAGATTAAATTTCTGCACCAAATATTTTTTAGCATTTGGCATTGAAACGGTTTCGCCAGCAATTTTTTTGCCCGCAAGAGAATCTGAAATTTTAAAATGTTGATTAAATTCAGAGGTTCTTGGCGACACAAAATCATTGCCACCACTTAATTGATCTTGAGCTTGCCAAATTGCGGCAAGAGTAAAAAGATGATCGCGATGTTTAGGATTTTTATCATCAAAACCTTCTCCAAAAACCACTTCAATTGCTTTATCAATCTCTTCTTTAGCAATTAAAAAATTTCCCTCCATGTGAAAATACTTTTCATCCTGCCCACGACCGCTACAGCACGAAGCTTGAGAAAAATTACTATCCAGCGCTTGCCAGAAAGCGGCGGATGAATTGACTATTGCCAATTCATCCTTCATTAATTTTAGGTTCATTTTACTTAAAATGACTTAACAGCCATTAAATAAACCGTGCGACGCGGGCCATATTGCGAAGCACCAATTCCAATTCCTGAACCGTTGCTGATTTGATAAACTTCATCAAATATATTCACCAAAGAAAGTCTTAGGTTAACTTTTCCTGCCGCACCAAAATTTACATCACGCGAAATATGTCCATTAACCTGAAGATAAGCTGGCATTGTGTTTAGGTTATTATCACCGGTGCGCAAACCCGAACCATAAATTGCGTCTGCGCTATATTTTGTTTTTAAAAACAAATAAGACGCGCCGCCCGAAATTGTGTAAGTTTGGCTGTGATCGAGCGTGATTTTATTTTTTGAAATATATTCAAGCTCGTCAGAGTCGTGAATATATTGACCCGACACAATATTTTTTCCCCAAGCATTTTGCGCTGAAAAATTAAAATAAGAGTCGAAATTTTCTTTTTTATAATCGGCCTTAAATTCAACGCCATAAGCCTTTCCGCGCTGATAATTAAAAGGCGTGAAAATTAATGAATTACCAAATTGATGCTCGTCCAAAAGGTTTTTTATTTCTTTGTAATAGCCATCTAACGCCAAAGTTAAATGGGGCGAAACTTGGTGCGAAATTCCTACGTCGTAATAGTTGGTGCGTTCTGCCTTAACTTTATCGTTTTTAGCACTTTCTGATTCGTTGCTCGTGCCGTTAAATTTAGCGCGCGTGGTTGCAGAAATTGCCGCAACTGGCGGCGGCGTGAAATAACGCGCGAAACCCGCGTGAATTTTGGTTTTTTTGCTTAAATCGTAAAGCGCACCAAAACGCGGACTTAATTGGCTTTCATTTACAAAAGCTCGTGAAGCGTCAAAACGCGCGCCATAATTGATTGTAAGTTTGTTAATTCCTTTAAATTCATTTTGTAAATATCCACCAAAAAGCTGTGAATTTTTGGTTGAACTTTCGTCAATTTTAAATGGCGTGTTTGATGGATCTTGTTCGCCATTTTCATCGAGAGCAAAAAGCCAATTTTTAGTGCCGCTTTTAACTTGATCGTTGCTGGCAAAAAAACCCGAACGAAGCGTGTTATTTTCGTTGAGCGCATAACTAAAATCGCCTTGAACGCCATTAGCAAAACTGCTACGATCTAAAGTTGAAGCAATTCCATTAAATACCAAATCGCCCGCAAAATCTGGTTTATATTTTAAGTTGCCATAACGGCTAAAAAGTGAAATTTGATAATCAACTCCCATATCGCTAACTCCTTGCAAAGAAGCGATTGCAAAGCGATTTGACTCGATTTGTTTTTGATTCAAATTTGAAGAGGAAATATTGCTAAAACCGTTCAATTCAAAAGCTGCTTCTTGATTTGGATTATTAGGAATTTCAAACCGATTGGTCGAGTTTGAAACAATCACATTAAGACGCTTGCCCGCATCGATTAAATAAGAAAAATAGCCAAAAAGCTTGTCTTGGGTTGTGTCGTTGTGATTTGGTTTTTTTGCAGCGGTTGAATTTTCTAGTCCGCGCGCGCTGCTTAAAAAACTGGCATTAAGATAATAATTCAAATTACCCGAAGCGCCGCTTACTTGTTGATTCAAGCCCAAAGTATCGTTGCCGCCCATTGTTATTTCTGATCTGGCGCCTTTGTTAAATGCGCCGCTTTTGGTTTTTATGTCAACCACGCCCGCAGTTCTAAAGCCATATTGCGCGGGCATTGCGCCAGTCAAAAACTCAATTTTATCAGCAAAATGGGTATCGAGCGATTGACCAAAGCCGCCAACGCCGTCGGGCAACATCACGCCATTGATTCGATATTGAACGTTAGAATGATCGCCGCGTACAAAAAGTTGTCCTTGCGAACCCTGAACCACCGACGGCGCGCGCAATAAAACTTGGTTTAATTGCGTTGCCTGACCTTGCGGCAAATTCTCAATGTCTTTTTGATTAAAAGAAAATGAACTTCCTCCTGTTGCGGGTGAAAGATTATTGCGGGAATTATCGAGTTTTTTTGCGGTGATTTCGTAGTTCCAAACTTCATCGGAAGCAAATGCTGTGGCGGCTAAAAAGCCAAAAAAGGAGACGAGAATAAATAGTTTTTTCATGAGTTATTTCTTTAAATTTAAATAAGAAATCTCGCGAGCAAAAAGGTCGCTAAGATTTATTTTGATTTTATTTAAGAAATAACTGGCGGAGCGCGTGGGGCTTTGGAAGATAAAAGATAAGAAAGTTTTACGCGGTTAAATTTGCGTAAAGCAAAAACCACGAAAAAAAACGCTGCATAAAATGCTAAATTCGGCGTTAAAGAAATTTGGTTTTGAAAAGCGGAGAAACTGCACAAATAACAATCATGCGCTTTATGAGAAGTTTTTTCCTGTGAAGCAACATCGCTTTGATGCGAAAAACTATGGGCAAGCGAAATGCTTCCGCCAACTACAAAAATAGATAGGAAGAAAAAAGCGCAGAGTTTTATAAATTTGGATTGGATTTTTAACTTAAACATCAAAGCTGATTAAAATTATCATTTTTTCAAAATCAATATAAATTATGCCTGCTCAAATTTTTACCCTTTTAGAAAAAGTCGGACATTTTACTTTGTCAAATTTAGTCAAACTCGGCGAGATTATTTTATTCATGCTAAACGCGGTTCGTCACTGTTTTACGCCACCATTTTATCCGCGATTAATTTTGCGCCAGTTTTTACAAATTGGTTATTTTTCTTTGCCGGTTGTTGGTTTGACTGCAATTTTTTCCGGCGCAGTTTTGGCGCTGCAAAGCTATTCTGGATTTTCACGCTTTAACGCCGAAAGCACAATTGCAACGGTTGTAGTTCTTTCAATCACTCGAGAACTTGGGCCAGTATTGGCTGGATTAATGGTCGCTGGAAGAGTTGGCGCTTCAATGGCTGCCGAAATTGGCACTGTGAAAGTTACCGAACAAATCGATGCGCTGCGCACGCTTTCAACCAATCCTTTCAAATATTTAGTCGCCCCGCGCGTGATCGCCGGAGTTTTAATGCTGCCATTTCTAGTTTTAATTGCCGACATTATTGGCGTGATGGGCGGCTATTTGGTAAGCGTTCATTCTTTAGGATTTTCACCCGGACCTTACATCAGCAACACTTTAAAATTTTTAGAAACAATCGACGTAGTTTCGGGCTTGGTAAAAGCGGCATTTTTTGGATTCGTAATTTCAATAATGGGCTGTTATTTCGGCTATAATTCCAAAGGCGGCGCTGAAGGAGTTGGCGTCGCTACAACCAACGCCGTTGTGGCGGCATCAATTGTGATTTTGCTTTTAAATTACATAATCACCGGCGTGTTTTTTGGCTGATTAAATTGGTGATAGATCCTGAAACAAGTTCAGGATGACGGATCTGGTAGATCTTACCTCGGTGTCATCCTGAACTTGTTTCAGGATCTATCACCAATTTAATCACAGGAAAATTTAATAAATAATCATAATGAATTATCACCACATCTACCACGCAGGCAATTTTGCCGATGTTTTTAAGCATGTAATTCTCACGCTTTGTTTAGAAAAAATGCATGAAAAACCCGCATCTTTTTTCGCGCTCGACACTCACGCTGGCATTGGAAAATATGATCTTTTTGATGAAAAATCGCTGAAAACTTTTGAAGCCGATGAAGGTATAAAAAAACTTCTAGCCCAGAAAAATTTTGCCGATTTTTTGCCAACGCGTTATTTGCATATTTTGGCAAAAATTAATCGCTGTGAAATTGCGGAATTGCCCGAAAAACTCAAGATTTACGCAGGTTCACCAGTTTTAATTAAAGATTATTTACGTCGCGATGATAGCGCGATTTTTAACGAATTAAACCGCGAAGATTTTTACCAATTACGCAAAAGTTTTGCTGGAAGCGAGCGTTTTTCTTTGTTTAATCTCGATGGTTTTTCGCTGCTAAAATCAAAACTTCCGCCACTTGAAAAACGTGGTCTTATAGTGATTGATCCCGCTTTTGAAAAAGATCAAAATAAAATTTCTGATGATTATCAAAAAATTGTTGAAAACTTAGAAGAAGCTTACAAACGCTTTGCTTACGGCACTTATTTAATTTGGTATCCGCTTATAAAAACTGACGGCGAAATTTTAGCGAAATTTCATAAAGCGATGGCAAATTTAAAATTTGAAAAAATTTTGCACGCCACTTTTGATATTGGACAAAAAGAAGATGAAACCAAAATGCACGCCTGCGGAATGTTTATTTTCAACGCTCCGTGGCAATTAGATGAAAAATTAAATTTTTGTTTACCGCAGATTTTAAAGATTTTGCAAAAAAGCGCAGCGGCGAATTTTGAAGTGAACTGGATTAAAAATTCTTAAAAAACATGACCAAAACCAACAACGAGCCAATCGAAAAACAACTTTGGCAAACCGCAGATAAACTACGCAAAAACATTGATGCGGCGGAATATAAACACATTGTTTTGGGGCTGATGTTTTTAAAATATATTTCCGATTCTTTCGAAGAACTTCACCAAAAAATAATATCAAAAGAAGGTGAATTTGAATTTTCTGACCCAGAAGACAAAGAAGAATACAAAGCCGAAAATGTCTTTTTCGTTCCTGCCAAAGCGCGTTGGGATTTTTTAAAATCACATGCCAAACAACCAGAAATTGGCAAAGATGTTGATGCGGCAATGGACGAAATCGAAAAAGAAAACCCGCAACTCAAAGGCGTTCTGCCAAAAGTTTACGCTCGCGGCAACCTTGATCCAGCAAGCCTTGGCGGACTTATCGATTCAATTTCAAACATTGCCTTGGGGGACGCCAAAGCTAGAAGCGCCGATATTTTAGGACATGTTTTCGAATATTTTTTAGGCGAATTTGCTTTAGCCGAAGGTAAAAAAGGCGGGCAATTTTACACGCCGCGCTGCGTTGTGGCGCTTCTTGTTGAAATGCTTGAGCCTTACCAAGGTCGAGTTTTTGACCCTTGCTGTGGAAGTGGCGGAATGTTTGTACAATCCGAAAAATTCGTCAAAGAACATCAAGGTCGCATCAACGACATTTCAATTTACGGCCAAGAAAGCAACCAAACCACTTGGCGCTTGGCGAAAATGAATTTAGCAATTCGCGGCATCGATTCTAGCCAAGTTAAATGGAACAACGAAGGCAGTTTTTTAAACGACGCCCACAAAGATTTAAAAGCCGATTTCATCATTGCCAATCCACCTTTCAACATTTCCGATTGGAGCGGCGAATTGCTGCGCGGCGATGGTCGCTGGAAATATGGCGAACCACCTGCGGGAAATGCCAATTACGCTTGGATTCAACATTTTCTTTATCACTTAAGCCCGTCAGGCAAGGCAGGATTTGTTTTGGCAAAAGGCGCGCTAACTTCCAAAACATCAGGCGAAGGCGACATCCGAAAAAACCTAATCGACGCTGATTTGGTCGATTGCGTTGTAAACCTTCCCGCCAAACTTTTCTTAAACACTCAAATTCCCGCCAGCCTTTGGTTTTTAAAGCGCGGCAAAACCAAAAGAAAAAACGAAATTCTATTTATCGACGCGCGCAATTTAGGCTATTTAATCAACCGCCGCACCAAAGATTTAAACGCGCAAGACATCGCCAAAATTTCATCCACTTACCACAATTGGCTTAAAGAAAATGAAACTTACGAAGACATTAAAGGCTTCTGCAAATCGGTAAGTACGCAAGAAGTTGCCAGCAAAGATTATGTTTTAACTCCGGGAAGATATGTTGGCTTAGAAGAAGCCGAAGACGATTTCGACTTCGCCGAAAAATTCGCTTCTTTGCGTGGCGAACTCAAGCAACAAATGGCGCAAGAGGTAGAACTAAACGAAAGAATTTTAACCAACCTTTCAAAAATCAACATCAACACCAACCCATGAAAAACAAAAAAATCACAAAACAAACCTTAGTTTATCAAGCCAAAGATGGTGCAATTGAGCTGAAAGCCGATCTCAAAAACCAAAATATTTGGGCAAGTCAGGCACAAATTGTCAGTCTTTTTAAAATAGATCAGTCTGTTGCCTCAAGGCACATCAAAAATATTTTTAAAGACGGTGAGGTAGATACAAAAAGCAATATGCAAAAAATGCATATTGCAAATTCAGATAAGCTGGTCGCCTTTTACTCATTGGATGTAATTTTAGCTGTTGGTTATCGAGCCAATTCTAAAACTGCGATAGAGTTTCGTAAATGGGCAACAAAAACTCTGAAAAAATATTTAACCAACGGCGTTGCCATTAACAAAAAACTCATTTCGCAAAATCATCAAAAATTTCTCAAAGCAATTGAAGATATAAAAACCCTTAGCCAAGACTCTAAAAACCTAAAAGCAGGTGACGTTTTAGATTTAATAAAATCATTTTCTTACACGTGGTTTTCGCTTGATAGCTTTGATAAAGGTGAGTTTCCAAAGCAAGGTACCAAAAAATCAATTTCTGTTAGCGCCAAAGAATTAGAACAAGACATTGCCAAACTTAAAGCCGAGCTAATCGCCAAAAAAGAAGCCACCGCAATTTTTGCCACCGAAAAAAACAAAGGAGCTTTAGAAGGAATTTTGGGCAATGTTTTTCAAAGCGCCTTTGGTGAAGATGTTTATCCCAGTTTGGAAGAAAAAGCAGCGCACTTACTTTATTTCATCGTCAAAAATCACCCTTTCAACGACGGCAACAAAAGATCAGGAGCCTTCGCCTTCATCTGGTTTTTAAGAAAATCCGGCCTGCAATTTTTAGACAGAATCAGCCCAGAAACCTTGGCCAGCTTAACAATTTTAATCGCCGAATCCAACCCTAAAGAAAAAGATAAAATGGTTGGTTTGGTTTTGATGCTTTTAAAGAGAGAAGAAAAACCAGCTAACAAAACCCGTAAAAAAAATGACTAAAACACCAAAAAACATGAAAAAACTAATGAACAAAGAAAGTTCAATAATCCTTTTCAAAGAAAAAGAAATCCGCCGTACTTGGCACAATGAAGAATGGTGGTTTAGTGTTGTTGATGTTTGCGGTGCATTAACCCAAAGCATTGACGCTGGAGCCTACTGGCGCAAGTTAAAACAAAGATTAAAAGAAGAAGGAAGTGAAGTCGTGACAAATTGTCACGAGTTGAAACTTGAAGCGTTTGACGGAAAAATGCGTGAAACCGATTGCGCCAATACCGAAGGCGTTTTTCGCATCATTCAATCAATTCCTTCAGCAAAAGCCGAGCCTTTCAAAAGATGGCTTGCACAAGTTGGATATGAACGCATCAAAGAAATTGAAGATCCTGAATTAGCGCAAGATCGAATGAAAAGCCTCTACGAACAGAAAGGCTATTCCAAAGACTGGATTGACAAAAGGCTGCGCGGAATTGCCATTCGTCAAAACTTAACTGACGAATGGAAAGAACGCGGAATTTTTCACGAAAAAGATTACGCAATTTTAACCGCCGAAATTTCCAAAGCGACATTTGGCATGACTCCAAGCCAATATAAAAAATTCAAAAACCTGCCAACAAAATCAAAAGCCAATCTGCGCGATAACATGACAGATTTAGAGCTAATTTTTACCATGCTTGGCGAAAAGGTAACAACAGAAATTTCCGCTCAAGAAAAACCAAATAATTTTTCTAAAAACAAAAAAGTTGCTCGCCGTGGTGGCGCAATTGCAGGAAACGCAAGAAAAGCCACAGAAAAAGAATTAAAAAGAAGCATTATCAGCAAAGAAAATTACCTGCAAATTTCGCCATCAAAATTACCAAAAAAGAAATTGGGCAAAAATGAAAAATAAAAAGATTATCAACAAAAAAGATTCTTCTTTGGTTTGCTCTTCCGCAGCCGAATATTTAACTTTCAGCGAATTAGAAGAAGATTCAGTTATTCAAAACTTTCGAATAACTGCTAAAGACGGAAAAAATTCACCAATTTTTTAAACCTAAAACACCAAAAAACATGACTAAAATTAACAAAAAAAAGTCCCAATCTTTAGAAAACACTTTCACCGAATTTCTGCTTTACAAAACGCCGAATAACAAAGTGAAAGTCGAAATTTTTCTGCGTGATGAAAATATTTGGCTAACTCAAGAAAAAATCGCCGCATTGTTTGGGGTTGATCGCACGGTTATTACCAAGCATTTAAAAAACATTTTTGAAACAGCTGAACTGAAGGAAGTTTCAGTATGTGCAAAATTTGCACATACTGCCACTGACGGCAAAAACTACCAAACCAAATTCTACAATCTTGACGCCATAATCTCGGTTGGCTATCGTGTCAATTCAACTCAGGCCACGCATTTTCGCATTTGGGCAACTGATCGCTTGAAGGAATATATCATCAAAGGCTTCACCATGGATGATGAGCGTTTGAAAGATCCCAGAAAAATTTTTGGCAAAGATTATTTTGATGAGCAGTTAGAACGCATTCGCGACATCAGAAGTTCTGAGCGCAGATTCTACCAAAAAATCACCGATATTTACTCGCAGTGCAGCATCGACTACAACCCAGAAAACCAAGAAACTAAAGACTTCTTCGCCACCGTTCAAAATAAACTACACTTCGCAATCACTAGCAACACGGCCGCTGAAATAATCCGCTCAAGAGCCAGCAGCCAAAAAGAAAATATGGGCTTAACCAATTGGAAAAATTCTCCGCTCGGAAAAATCCGCAAAAGCGATGTTTCAATTGCCAAAAATTTCTTAAACGAAGACGAGTTAGACAGCCTAAACCTAATCGTTTCAATGTATTTAGACTACGCCGAAAATCAGGCAAAAAAACATCAAGCAATGACCATGAAAGACTGGTCAAACAAACTGAACGCCTTTTTACAATTTAACGAACAAGAGATTTTAACCAATGCTGGCAAGGTTTCCACCGAAATTGCCAAAAGTTTTGCTGAAGAAGAATTTGAAAAATTTTCTGCCAACCAAGATCAAAATTTTGAAAGTGATTTTGATCGTGAGGTGAAGAAGGTTTTGGGGAATGAGAAATTAAAAAGTGGGGGTGGGGATGAGTGAATGGAAAGAATGTAAATTAGGAGATTTAACAACCAACATTGACTATGGCTACACAGCTAGTGCCAAGCAAGATACGACAAATGCAAAGTTTTTAAGAATTACTGACATTACTAGCAAAAGAGTAAATTAGGAAACCGTTCCTCACTGCGATATTTCTGATAATAATTTTAAAAAATATCTTCTTGAGCTTGGAGATATTGTGATTGCAAGAACTGGTGCAACAACAGGCGCATCCTACACTATAAAATCAAGTGATCCCAAGAATGTTGTTTTTGCATCTTACCTAATTCGATACCGAATAAATAAATCTATTGCTGATCCATTTTTTATCGATTTTTGCCTAAGATCTTCTTTGTGGCAGTCTTATGTTGATGGCATTGCCGGAGGTTCTGCTCAACCGGGAGCAAATGCTAAACAGTTGGCAAACTTTGAAATAAATTTACCCCCGCTTCCCGAGCAAAAGGCAATTGCCGAGGTGCTGACAAGTTTGGATGACAAAATCGACTTACTACACAAACAAAACAAAACCCTAGAACAACTAGCCGAAACCCTCTTCCGCCACCACTTCATCGACAACGCCCAAGATGATTGGGAGGACGGAAAGTTAGGAGAGTTATTGGAAGTTCTTGAGTCAGGATCTAGACCTAAAGGAGGCATTGATCCTGATCTTAAAGATGGAGTTCCTAGCATTGGAGCAGAGAGCATTAATGGAATTGGTAACTTTAAATTTGGCAGTACGAAATTTGTTACTCACGAATTTTTTGCCAAGATGAACAGAGGGAAAATTGAGAATCGCGATGTTTTGATATACAAGGACGGTGCTTATATCGGAAGAAAGGCGATGTTTGGAAATGATTTTCCGTTTAAAGAATGTGCGGTGAATGAGCATGTATTTATACTGCGTACAAATAAAAGAATTACTCAGACATTTTTGTATTTTTTTCTCGAAGAGGAGGAGTTGAGATCTTTAAACACAAACTCTGCGCAACCCGGATTAAATCAAGCCACCCTAAAGTCTTTTGATGTAACTGTTCCGCCTCAAGAAAAAGTTTATGAATTTGATAAAATTGTCTCTCCATCGATGGACAAGATTTTTGAAAATTCTAAACAAATTTTAATTCTAGAAAAACTCCGTGATCAGCTTTTGCCTAAGTTGATGAGCGGTGAGATAAGGATAAATTAAAAAATGAATAACCAATAAATTATGAACGAAATTATTAACATTTATTGCGACGAAAGTTGTCACTTAGAGCATGACGACTCGCCAGTTATGGTTTTGGGTGGCGTTTGGCTTCCTAAAAATAAACTAAAAAAAATCTGTCTTGATATAAGAGAAATAAAGCTGAAGCACAGTTTTTCTAAAAGCTTTGAGTTTAAATGGAGCCAAATTTCGCCTAAAAAAATTGAATTTTATAAAGACTTAATCACCTATTTTTTTAGCAATAATGATCTTTGTTTTAGAGGGCTTGTGGCTTCTAAGCAAAACTTAAATCACGACAAACATTCGCAAAGCCATGATGATTGGTATTACAAAATGTATTACTTCATGCTTCTCAATATTTTTAAAAAAGAAGATGAGTATAATATTTACATCGACATCAAAGAGAAAAAAAGAGGTGGGATAAAAATTCTACAACTCAAAAAAATCTTATCCAACAAGCTTCATGATTTTGACTCAAAAATTATTAAAAAAATGCAGATCGTTGATTCAAAAGATAGCGAGCTGTTGCAAATGTCAGATTTGTTTTGTGGAGCCTTATCATATTTAAACAAAGATCTAAAAACCAGTGAAGCAAAGTTAGAAATATTGCGCCACATTTCTAAGCTTTCAAAATGCAACCTAAAAATAAAAACACTCCCTCAAGAAAAGAAATTTAACATCTTTTATTGGAATGGCGACAGGGAGGTTTAGTGGATATAAAATTACTTAAAATTTCTGATTTTAATAACGATTTTGAAGAGTTTGTAGAGGCTTGTTATTGTTGCTATTTTTCAATCTGGCAAAGCGAGGTGAAATTTAACAACAAGCCAATTGTTAGAAATTCTGTTTTAGAAGATGGTAAAGAAAAAGATTTTTGGGGCGTGGTTGAGGGTCATACTAATCATAAGATATTTAATGATTTATCTAGGTATGAAACGGTTCCTTATTTGAAATATATTTTAGAAGAGGTGTCGAAAACCAATAATGACAATAATTCTGATGTAATTTGGTTTTATTCTGAAAGAGATAAGGTCAATATTTTATCTAAAAATTCAAAATATTTAGTCGTTCTAAAAGAATCAAAAACGAAGATTTACTTTGTTACGGCTTTTCCAGTTAACCAAGCGAAGGTCGGTAAAATAACTGAAAAATGGAGAATATATTGGAAAACCAATATCCGCTCTAATTAGAATTAGAACGGCTTGGCAATTCTGTCTACCCAATGGTAGATGAAGTTTCGACAGCTTTAGTCTTATTGTTAAAAAGTCAACAATTGTGAAAAAATGAAAGAAAAATTAAACGAATCCCAAATCGAAAACTTTGCCATCTCGCTTCTTGAGAAGAAAGGTTATCAATATTTTTACGGGCCAGACATTGCGCCGGATGTTGAAAATGCTGGCGCGGGTTTTGTGCGGGAAAGTTTTGAAGAAGTTGTTTTGGTTTCAGTTTTAAAAAAGGCGATTGAGCCTTTTAAATCAATAAAAAAGGCAGTTTATGAGTAAAATTTTATTTCTAGATGAATCTGGCGATCACAATTTGGGGGTGATAGATCAGCAGCATCCAATTTTTACTTTGGGCGGAGTTATTGCTGATAGCAATTATGCTTTGGGAGAGATGACTGAGAAGTTGAATAATTTTAAGAAAGAAATTTTTGGCACCGATAAAATAACTTTGCACACTGCTGATTTTACTCGTCAGAAAAATGGTTTTGAGCAGATGAAAGAAAGAGAATTTTGCGAGAATTTTTATGCTAAGCTGAATCAGCTTATTTCTGAACTTGAAATTACAATTATTGCCTGCGCTGTAAAAAAAGAGCAGCACATGGTGAAATATGGTATTGATGCGGTTGATCCATATCATTTGTCGCTAAATGTTTTGGTTGAGAGATTTTGTTTTGAAATGGAAGGCAATTTAAATAGAGGGCAAATTATTGCCTAAGCAAGAGATTCAGTGCTTGACCGTCAATTAGATTTGGCTTGGCTAAATTTAAAAATTTCAGGAACTCGCTTTATGCAAGCTGCCGACATTAATAAAAAAATCGAAAGCCTTACACTAAAAAGAAAAGAAGATTGTTTGGCGGGATTAGAAATTGCAGATGCAATAGTTACGCCAATTGCTCGCAGAATTTTAGGAAAAAATTCTAGAGTTAGTTTGGATGTGATAAAAAGTAAGATGAGAAAAGACAGCTTGGGAGAGGTTATGGGATATGGTTTGGTGATATTACCAAAAAAATAGGTCAACCCCCGCTACGCAGTGATTGACCTCTGAAAATCATTCGAACTTTAAAATTACAAAAAGTCAACCAGTTAAACTTTGTTACTAATGAGCAATAAAATAACCGAATCCCAAATCGAAAACTTCGCCATCTCGCTTCTTGAGAAGAAAGGTTATCAATATTTTTATGGGCCAGATATTGCGCCGGATGCTGAAAATTCTGGCGCGGGTTTTGTGCGGGAAAGTTTTGAAGAAGTTGTTTTGGTATCAATTTTGAAGAAGGCGATTGAGAGGATTAATTCGCAAATTCCTGCCGCAGCGCGGGAGGATGCTTTGCGTCAGGTTCTACGAATTGGCACGCCAGATTTAATTGCGGCCAATGAAGAATTTCATCGCATGCTGACAAATGGTGTGAAGGTTTCTCCTCCAAGTTCATGTAAAATTTAAACCAAGGAAATGAAGATGTGGACTGGGTTATAAAACCAGCCCAGCGCAGGGCTTGTTAGTGAAAAATTTAAAAAACCACTTACCCAAAAACAGCTAATCAACTTGATCTATCTCGTAAAATCCCCTCCTAAGTTGCTAATATTAAAATATTGACTAGAGCATTAGTTTCTATTTAGATATCAGCTAACAAGTTAGTTAATATTTTAATGGAGTCTAAATTTGAGTAAGTTTGTTTTAAATAAATTGCCCAGTAAAAACTCAAGCCAAAAGCTATTAGAAGCAATTGCAGTTCCATATCCTAAAGATGCAGTTCGGCTGATTTCTAAATATGATGGCATGGTTGAATTTATTGATAATCCAAGCCTTTTGGCGAATATTTTGTTTTTGCAAGAGGCGGTGAAGTCGTCAAATATTGAAGGCACAATTGCTACAATTTCAGATGTTTTAGATTATGATGTTGGGTCAAAAATAAGTGATCAAATTATTTTGGCGGATGTGGAAGAGATTAAAAATTATGAAGATGCTTTGAAATATGCGATGGAAGAAATTGAGAAAAATAATTACCGCTTTAGCTGCAAAATTTTTAAAGAAATTCAGTCAATTTTGCTCAATAATTCTCGCGGCAAAGACAAGTTGCGTGGAGCTTTTAAAGAGAAGCAAAATTATATTGGCAACAAGCTTGATAAAAAAATCACCTACATTCCAGTTTCGCCAATTTTGACCAATGATTACATGGAAAATTTGGTCGAATTTATAAATCACAATCACAAAGAAATTGAGCCTTTGGTAAAAATTGCTTTGATTCATGCGCAGTTTGAACTGATTCATCCTTTTGAAGATGGCAATGGCAGGGTTGGAAGAATTATTGTGCCGATTTTGCTGAAAAAATATGGCCTGATTGAAAATCACTTTTTCTACATCAGTTATTATTTGGCGAAGAACAGATCAAAATATATTGATGCTTTGGAAAATATCTCAAGCAAGCAGGATTGGGCAGGTTGGGTGAACTTTTTTGTCGGCGCAATTGAAAAGCAGTCGGAAGTTTTGATTTTGATGCTTAAAGAAATTAACGAAATTGCCCGCGAAACCAGAAGAAAAATTCAAGAACTTAAAACAACTTTTGCGGTTTTGATTGTCGATTTTCTGTTTGAGAAAATAAAATTTGATACAGCTTATTTTATTAAAAAAACTGGCATAAATCCAAGCACGGCAAGGGTTTTATTAAAAGAGATGGTCGATAAAAAAATTATATCAATTGAAGAAAGCGGCTCTGGCACAAGATCGCACATTTACAAGTTTGATGCTTTGTATGAGCTAATTAGAAAAATAGAGGAATAGCGATGAAACTCACCGAATCCCAAATCGAAAACTTCGCCATCTCGCTTCTTGAGAAGAAAGGTTATCAATATTTTTACGGGCCTGATATTGCGCTGGATGCTGAAAATGCTGGTGTGGGTTTTGTGCGGGAAAGTTTTGAAGAAGTTGTTTTGGTTTCAGTTTTAAAAAAGGCGATTGAGCGCATTAATCCGCAAATTCCTTTGGCAGCGCGGAAGGATGCTTTGCGTCAGGTGCTGCGAATTGGCGCGCCTGATTTAATTGCGGCCAATGAAGAATTTCATCGCATGCTAACAAATGGCGTGAAGGTTTCTTATGAAAAAGATGGTGCCACGCGGGGTGATTTGGTGTGGTTGGTGGATTTTGAAAATGCCGAAAATAACGAATTTTTTGCGATTAACCAATTTACAATTTTGTCTGATCGCGGCAACAAACGCCCCGACATTATTTTGTTTGTGAATGGTTTGCCGCTGGTGGTTTTGGAGCTTAAAAACGCCGTTGATGAAAACGCCACGCTAAATTCGGCTTACAAACAGCTGCAAACTTATAAAGAAATTATTCCTTCACTTTTTGTTTATAATGCGGCGTTGGTTATTTCGGATGGGCTGGAAGCCAAGGCTGGGTCTTTGTCGGCGGGATTTAGCAGGTTTATGAATTGGAAAAGCGCTGATGGTCAAGTGCTGGCTTCAAAGTTAATTGGCGAGCTTGAAATTTTAATTAATGGCATGCTGGGAAAAACCACGCTGCTTGATTTGGTGCAAAGTTTTATTGTTTTTGAAAAATCATCTTTTGAAGATCCAAAAACCAAAATTGTTAGAATTGAAACGGTAAAAAAATTGGCGGCTTATCATCAATATTACGCGGTGAATAAGGCGGTGGATTCGGTGAAATTGGCAACAGCAGAAGGCGGAAATAGAAAAGGCGGGGTGATTTGGCACACGCAAGGAAGTGGTAAAAGTTTTTCGATGGTGTTTACGGCGGCTAAGTTGGTGCGGGCTTTGGATAACCCGACAATTCTTGTAATTACTGATCGCAATGATTTGGACGATCAGCTTTTTGACACTTTTGCCGCGTCAAAACAATTGCTCAGGCAAAATCCAATTCAGGCAGAAAATCGCGAAGATTTAAAAAAGCTTTTGAAGGTGGCATCTGGCGGCGTTGTGTTTACTACAATTCAAAAATTTCAGCCCATGGAGGGAAACATTTTTGAAGAATTATCCAGCCGCAAAAACATTGTAGTAATTGCCGATGAAGCGCACCGCACGCAATATGGCTTTCACGCCAAAACTATTGATGACAAAGACGAAAACGGAAATGTGATTGGTAAAAAAGTGGTTTACGGCTTTGCCAAATATATGCGCGACGCCTTGCCAAACGCCACTTATCTTGGATTTACGGGAACGCCAATTGAAGGCAGCGATGTGAACACGCCGGCAGTTTTTGGAAATTATGTTGATGTTTACGACATTTCCCAAGCGGTGAATGACGGCGCCACGGTGAAAATATTTTACGAAAGCCGCCTTGCTAAAATTAACTTAAGCGATGAGGGCAAAAAGCTGGTTGAAGAGCTGGATGAAGATTTAGAAAAACAAGATTTGTCGGAAACTGGGAAAGCCAAAGCAAAATGGACGCAGCTTGAGGCTTTAATTGGCAGCGAAGATCGCGTGCGAAATATTGCCAAAGACATTGTTTTGCATTTTGAAGCGCGCCAACAAGTTTTTGATGGCAAAGGCATGATTGTTTCAATGTCGCGCCGTATCGCCGCCGAGCTTTACGCCGAGATCATTAAATTAAAACCCGATTGGCACAGCGACGACTTAAACAAAGGCGCAATTAAAGTGATAATGACCGCCTCTTCAAGCGATGGGCCGCAAATGGCAAAACATCACACCACAAAAGAGCAAAGAAGAGATTTGGCGCAGCGCATGAAAAATCCGCAAGATGAATTGAAATTGGTGATTGTGCGCGACATGTGGTTGACTGGCTTTGACGCACCTTCAATGACCACGCTTTATATCGACAAGCCAATGAAAGGCCACAATTTGATGCAGGCAATAGCAAGGGTAAATCGCGTCTACAAAGACAAAAATGGCGGCTTGGTGGTTGATTATTTGGGCATTGCTTCAGATTTGAAAAAGGCTTTGTCATTTTACTGCGACGGCGGCGGAAAAGGCGATCCGGCAATTGCGCAAGAACAAGCGGTGCAAATGATGCTCACAAATTTAGAAGTTATTGCGCAGATGTTTCGTGGCTTTGAATATGAAGAATATTTTGACGCAAATACATCAAAAAAATTGTCGGTAATTTTGGGTGCAGAAAACCATATTTTGGGTTTAGAAAACGGCAAGAAGCGTTTTCTTGATGAGGTGACGAAATTGTCGCAAGCCTTTGCGATTGCGGTTCCGCACTACAAGTCAATGGAAGCAAAAGATGAAGTGGCTTTTTTTCAAGCTATAAAAGCAAGATTGGCAAAGTTTGAAAGTTCAGTTGGTGAAAAAAGTGACGTAGAAATTGAAACTGCAATTAGGCAAGTGATTGACGAGGCTTTGGTTTCAAGCAAGGTGGTTGATGTGTTTGATGCGGCGGGAATTAAGAAGCCTGATATTTCAATTTTGTCGGAAGAGTTTTTGCTCGAAATTAAAGGAATGGAACATCAAAACTTGGCGTTAGAAACTTTGAAAAAACTTTTAAACGACGAAATAAAATCGCGTGCCAAAAAGAACTTGGTTCAAGGCAAAAGCTTGATGGAAATGTTGGAAAATTCGATTAAGAAATATCACAATAAAATTATCACCGCGGCAGAAGTTATTGATGAGTTGATTAAGCTTAGTAAAGACATTCAAACGGCAGACAAAGAGCCGCAAGAAATGGGGTTGTCAGATTTTGAATATGCCTTTTATACCGCCGTTGCAAGCAATGACAGCGCTAGAGAATTGATGCAAAAAGACAAGCTCCGCGAATTGGCGGTTGTTCTGGCAGAAAAAATTAAACAAAATGCTACAATTGATTGGACGCTTAAAGAAAGCGTTCAAGCGAAGTTGAGAATTATTGTGAAAAGAGTTTTGCGCCAGTTTGGCTATCCACCAGATATGCAGAAATTAGCGACTGAAACCGTTTTGAATCAGGCAAAATTAATTGCAGCCGAAATTGTTAATGAAAAAATTTAAAAAGAGAAATCTTCTAAATTCAAGCGCGGACCTAAATCAAAAAACATTTCATCATGAGTTGCCATGATTACCAAACCGTCTTCTTTGATTCTGGTTTTGATTAATCCGTGCAACATTTCTTTTCCTGCTTTGTCGAGATTGTTGGAAGGTTCGTCCAAAATCCAAATAGTTGCTGGACAGCATAAAAGCTTGGCCAACATCACGCGTTTTTGCCAGCCGGCAGAAAGGGTTTTTACTTTTTCATCTGCTAAATTTGCGAGCTGAAAAAAACTTAAAGCCGAAGAAAGCGCGGCTTCGGTGGCGGAAAGTTTGGCGTAAAATTTAAGGTTTTCGGCAACTGTTAATTCTGGTTTGAGGAAATTTTTATGTCCTAAAAATTGGCTGTCGCCGTTAAAATCATCGCGAAAATTTTCAATATTATTGCCGCCCCATAAAATTTCACCCTGCTTTGGCTTGGAAATTCCGGCGATAATTTTTAATAAACTGCTTTTGCCGCAACCGTTGCGGCCTTTGATTATCAAGGCTGAACCAATGCTTATCGAAAAACCTAAATCGGAAAAGATTTTCTTGTCATCTTTAAAAAACGAAAGATTATTGACAGTAAGCATATCGCTTTGGAACCTCTATTTTACTGATTAATTGCAACTATGTCGAACCTGAAATTTTACGAATATTCTGATGCTAAAAATCCCAAATATCTAGTGGTTTTCTTGCATGGTTACGGCGCCAATGGCGAAAATTTGATCGATCTTGCTTACGAATTTAAAAAGATTTTACCCGACGCGCATTTCATTTCTCCTAACGCAATTGAACCTTGGGAAGGTGGATTTCCACATGCTTATCAATGGTTTTCTTTAAGCGCCGGAATGGAGCGCAGAAGCCTTGATACAATGGCAAATTCAGTAAAAAATGCCAATAAAACTTTACAGAATTTTATTAATTCGCAACTCGAGCGTTTTAAGTTAAGCGCGGAAAATCTTTTTTTAGTTGGCTTTTCCCAAGGCGCGATGATGGCGCTTTATCAAGGTTTGATTCAAAGCAAAAAACCAGCTGGCGTAATTTCATTTTCCGGCAAATTAATTTTACCAGAAATGGTGAGTGAAAAAACTTTATCGAAACCAGAAATTTGTTTAATTCATGGCGAATCTGATTCGGTTTTGCCCTTCTCAAACCTTGCTGAAGCTCAATTGATGCTTAAAGAAAATAATATTTCTTTTGAAGCTCATCCAATTCCACTTCTCGATCATTCGATTGATATTCACGCAATTCGCTTGGCGCAAAATTTTATCAAAAAAAGAATTTCTTAACGCCATCTTGGGTAATTATAACTTGATTCACAAAAAAACTCGATGTCACCCTGAGCTTGTCGAAGGTTGATTCTAAGATCGAAGCCTTAAATCACCCTTCGACAAGCTCAGGGTGACGTCTATTGTGTCTTAAGGGAAATCACG
>Ga0114967_10000625_pt1 | contig 30415 bp, 24 predicted proteins | sample M_130628_MF_Meta_FD_92639 | JGI IMG/M metagenome (GOLD analysis project Ga0114967, IMG submission 92639) | Freshwater microbial communities from Lake Montjoie, Canada to study carbon cycling - M_130628_MF_MetaG | ecosystem: Environmental > Aquatic > Freshwater > Lake | place: Lake Montjoie...
AATAACCCTTTTTACGAGGTAAATGACCACTTTTTCTCTTGTAAATATTTGAATTTCATAAGATTTATTACAAAAAAGTAGAAAAGTCAGTTATTTTATTGTATCTTTGTCGTTCAATTAATTAAAAAAAATAAAAAATGAAAAATGGAGTAGTTAAATTCTTTAATTCAACAAAAGGATTTGGTTTTATTAAAGACGCAGAAACTGGAGAAGAAATCTTTGTACACGTAAGTGGTTTAAAAGATGACATCCGTGAAAATGACAATGTGACTTTTGATGTCGAGAACGGTAAAAAAGGTTTGAATGCTGTTAATGTAAAATTAGCATAATTTAATTCTTTAATAAACATGAGCCCATCCTGGTAATAACCTGGATGGGCTTTTTATTTACTATCAAATCAATTACGTAAACAAATAAATCAGAAAAAACATTAATTGATTTTTACGAGGGTGCTTAAACAACAAGTTTTACATTCACAGCATAAAAGCCACGGTCTCCTTTTTCAATATCAAATGTTACTTTATTTCCTTGTTTAATCGGTGTGCTTAGGGCAGAGGAATGAACAAAAATGCTATCACTACTATTGGAGTCTTTGATAAATCCATACCCCTTGGCTTCATCAAATGAGAATACGGTACCTGTTTTAATTTCTAATTCTTCACTTGCCGTTTGGCGGGTAACTGAAATTTCAATACTATCTAAATCAACCGGAATTCGTTGTGGAACAGGGGTCGAAGAAATTCTTCCAAATTCGTCTACATAGGCAATCATTTCATCAAATGTTTTTGACTTTGTGTTTTTGCGGTCTGCTTTTTTCTCTAGTTTTTCCTTTCGTTCCTTTTGTTTTCGCTTTTCTCTATCTTTCTTAGTAGATGTACTGCTGGATTTTGCCATTAATTTTTTTTTTGCAAGGTACGCAGTTAATTTTTCATATTCATAAAAAATAGAAATCTTATTTTTTAATGTCTTTGCTATTTTAAAACGACTCTTTTATTTAGTGGAATTGAAAATAAATTAGCGTTCGGTCAGAAAAATTTACAATTATAAAAGCAGCGAATCCAATAGTGTTTCCCTTTCTCTCCTTCACAAACTCGCCTATCAAACGTGTTAATAATAATTATTTTTTTAATTCAGCTCGCAATTGATCTGAGGTTTTTGTACTACCATCATGACTCCAACCTGGTGGCTTAAACAAATATTTTAATTTTACTATAATCGGAATTGGTTTTTTAAGATCATTTCTGATAGCCTGCCACTCGTGGGTGAAAATTTTTACGGGGTGGTGTTTATCTTCAAGTGGTTTCGTCAATCCGTAAACAATTTTTTCAGAATCGTTTTCTTTTTTAAAAGTGCCAAATAGTTTATCCCAAATAATTAGTACCATTCCCATATTTCTGTCTAAGTATTTCACATTGCTAGCATGGTGTACACGGTGGTGTGAAGGACTTACAAATAACGCCTCAAACCAAGATGGCATCTTATCAATATATTGAGTATGAACAAGTATTCCATATAACTGTGTGACTGCAAAAACAAAAATGATATCAATTGGAGAAAAACCTAATAAAGCCAATGGAATAAAATAAATAAAGCGATAAAGTGGCTGAAATACCGATGAACGAAATCCTGTTGTTAAATTAAACTCCTCTGAAGAGTGATGTGTAACATGTACAGCCCAGAATAATCGTATTTGATGATCGAATCGATGTTCCCAATAGTATAAAAATCTTCAGCAATAAAAATGGCTATCCAGTAGAGCAGGGCGCTATTCCATGTTTCTATTATACGGTGCTCGTAAAACCATAAAAGTATTCCGACATATATAATACGAAATAATACATCAACACTTGCATTTAAAACAGTTAAGTAAACATTAACGATAGTTTCTTTAGCACTGTAAAATTTCTTAAGTTGAATATTACTTAAAATAATTTCTACCAGAATTACCAAAATATAAATTGGCGCGCTTGTTAATAATATCCATTGTTCTTTTAATGGCATAGTCGATATCTAAACTTTTTCAAAAATCCCCGCAGCCCCTTGTCCTGTACCAACACACATGGTAACCATTCCATACTTTTTATTTGTCAATTCTAATTCATTCATTAATTGAACTGTTAGCTTTGCGCCGCTGCAACCCAGTGGGTGTCCTAACGCTATCGCACCTCCGTTAACATTAACTATATCCTGATTTATTTCAAGATTGCGCAAAACAGCTAATGACTGTGATGCAAATGCCTCGTTCAATTCAATTAAATCGATATTGTTTAATGTCAATCCTGATTTTTTTAATACCATCGGTATTGCTTTTATTGGCCCTATGCCCATAATTCTTGGTTCAACACCTGCAACAGCATAATTCACAAAGCGCAGCCGTGGAGATAAATTATGTTCTTTTAAAAACTTTTCTGATACTACTAGAACAAATGCAGCTCCATCCGATGTTTGTGAAGAATTTCCAGCGGTAATACAACCTTGTGCATCAAATACAGGTTTCAAGGAATTTAACTTTTCTAATGAAGTATCTGCACGTGGGCCTTCATCAGTTTCAAATGTAAAACTTACTTTCTTTTGTTTGAAGTTTTCATCAAGTAATAATTCGTCAATATGAATGGGTACAATCTGCGATTTGAACTTACCATCTGCAATAGCTTTAACGGCTTTCTGATGACTATTATAAGAAAATATATCTTGATCTTCACGCGAAACATTAAACTCCTTAGCTACAGCTTCTGCAGTTAGCCCCATGCCCCAATAATATTCAGGGTTTGATTTTGCTACTTCGTAGTTAGGCACGATTCTCCAGCCGCCAAATGGAATAGGGGACATACATTCAACGCCACCAGCAAGAATACAATCGGATAAGCCTGCATTGATTTTAGCAGCAGCAATGGCAATAGTTTCCAAACCAGACGCACAGTAACGATTAACAGTCATGCCAGGAACATTTACACTGTTTAATCCCATTAGGGAGATCATGCGACCAATGTTTAATCCCTGCTCTGCCTCCGGTGTGGCATTGCCTACAATTAAATCGTCAATAAGATTTATATCAAAATTATCTATTGAGCCAATTAAATGTTTTACAATAGTTGAAGCTAGGTCATCTGGTCGTACATTTTTTAGTTTTCCTTTAGGCGCTTTGCCTATTGCAGATCGAAATCCGGTTACGATATATGCGTTCATAAAATGGTATAAAAAAACCCGCTTTTCAGCGGGTTGGATTTGACTTTATTTCTTGGTAGTGTCCGCCGGTGCGCTATTATTTCCGCCCGAGGGGGTAGTTGTGCCTACTGGCTTTCCAGAGGGTTTTGCTTTCTTAGCATCAGCAGCTTTCTTAGCATCAGCAGCTTTTTTGGCGTCTTCAGCGGCAGTTTTTTGATCGATACCATCTTTATAAATAGACGTTGCTATTAAAAGTCCTTTACGATTAAAAGTACGCCATTCACCATCTTTTTTGTTGTTCTTGTAGGAACCTTCTGAGGCTATTTCTCCATCTTCAAAATAGCGCGTCCATTTACCATCTTTCTTTCCTGCTATGTATTCACCATCTTGTTTTACTGTTCCAGAATAGTAATTCCTTTTGTAAACACCCTCTTTAATTCCGTTTTGGAATTCTTGTTCTTCCATTATTTTACCATAAGGATAGTAACGCTTAGAAACACCTTGGCGCTTATCATTAAGGTATTCAACTTCCGTCATTATATCACCGTAGGAATTAAAGGTCTTCCATGTTCCTTGCTTTTGACCAAATTCATCGGTCTTATTACGATGTTTTTCTTTGCCCGGGGCATACTTCGGTTTATCCTCTGTTTGCGAGAAGCTAAAAAAAGGAATCATCAGAAGGGACAATAATAAGATTTTGTTCTTATGCATATTCAACAGTTTTTTCAAGGGTTAAAATTAATAACTTATTTAATTTCTCAAAGGTTTTCCGGTAGATAATATTGATTGAATGCGTTCTAATGTCTTTTTTTCACCTGTTAAAGATAAAAAAGCCTCTCTTTCAAGGTCTAAAAGGTACTGTTCTGAAACTTCTGATGGTGATGATAACTCGCCTCCGCACAATACATAACCAAGTTTTTTGCTTATTAATTCATCGTGACTGGATATGTAGTTTCCGCTTTTCATACTATTTGCCCCTGCCCATATCAATCCTAAGCCTTGTTTTCCTAAAACCTTGATATTTTTTTGCTGAAAAGGCTGTGTATATCCTGCATCGGCTAAGCCAATAACAGCGTTTCTTGCGTCAAAAAGCAAATGACTTTTATTCATTGTTATTGCATCACGGCCCACTTTTAAAATCCCTAGTTCAAATGCTTCTTTTGCAGATGTAGATACTTTCGCTTGTCCAATAGTTAAAAAATTAGCACGTAACGCATTTAACTCGATATCGCCATCCTTGAGTTGGTTTGAAAAACGTAAAGCCATTTCTTTTGTACCTCCTCCGCCAGGAATTAATCCAACACCAAATTCAACAAGTCCTGTATATAGTTCAGCATGTGCTTGAACTTTGTCGGCATGTAATGTCATTTCGCATCCGCCCCCCAGGGTAAGTCCAAAAGGTGCAACAACAACAGGAATCGACGAATAGCGCACTCGCATATTCATATTCTGAAACATACGAATGGCCATATCAATCTCTTCATATTCTTGTTCAATGGCCATCATAAAAATCATTGCTAAATTAGCTCCAGCTGAAAAGTTCGCACCTTCATTTCCTATTACTAATCCCTTATAATTTTTTTCGGCAAGGTCGATTGCTTTATTTACTCCTGCAATGACTTCCCCACCCATAGTATTCATTTTTGTTGTAAACTCACAGCAGATAACATCTTCTCCAATGTCAATGATATTGCATCCATCATTCTTCCAAATAGTTTTTTCTTTTCTTAAAGGATAGAGTTGAACATTAGATTTTTGGTTCGGAAACCCTAGATAAGCGTTAGTATTTGGATCAAAGTAAAAGCCATTGCTATTTTCATACTTAAAAAATGAATTATTCCCAGATTCAATCATCTTATAAACCCATGGGGCAGGAGTAAATCCTAGTTGTTCCATTTCTTTAATCGACTCTTTAATACCAACGGCATCCCATGTTTTAAAGGGACCTAGTTCCCAGCCAAAACCAGCTTCTAATGCTTCGTCTATACGAAACAAATTGGGTGATATTTCATTGACTTTGTTCGATACAAATTCAAATAAACTAAAGAACGATTTTCTGTAAAAGTCGCCAGCCTTATCTTTCGATTGAATCAATAAAGCAATTCGCTGTCTTGTATCATCAATGCCTTTTGCGCTTTCAAGGGATTCGTATTTATTCTTTTTTTGAAGAATGTATTCAAACGTTTTTAAATCAAGCGATAAATAAATGGTTTTTCCTTGTTCATCTTTTGATTTTTTGAAGAATCCTTGTTTCGTTTTATCTCCTAACCATTTATTGTTAGCCATCTGCTGAATAAACGCTGGCAATTCAAAAGTTTTCTTTTCTTCTCCTTCGGGAAGAGCTGCAGCTAAATTATTGCTGACATGCAATAGCGTGTCAAGTCCAACTACATCACAAGTTCTAAAGGTTGCTGATTTAGGTCGACCGATAATAGGCCCCGTGAATAAATCAATATCGTTTATGCTTAAGTCTGATTGATCTACTTGGTGAAATAAAGAGGCTATACTATAAATTCCAATTCGATTCGCAATAAAAGCTGGTGTATCCAAACATTCGATAGTCGTTTTACCTAAGTATAATGAACCATATTGCAATAAAAAATCAACCACTTCTTTTTTAGTTTCTTTTCCAGGAATAATTTCTAATAGCTTAAGGTAACGAGGCGGGTTAAAAAAGTGCGTTCCGCAAAAATGTTGCTTGAAGTTTTCGGATCTCCCAATAATCAAATTTCTAATTGGAATTCCAGAAGTGTTAGTTGTTATTAGCGTATCAAGTTTACGATATTTTTCAATTTCTTCATAAAGCTGTTGCTTAATTTCAACATTTTCAATTACAACTTCAATAATCCAATCGCAGTCATTAATTTTCGGTAAGTCGTCATTAAAGTTTCCTGTTTGTATAAAATTTATTGCCGAATTAGAGTAAAGAGGAGAGGGTTTGGATGCAATTGCTGTTTTTAATGAAGAATCAACAATTCTGTTTTTGAATAATCGATTGTCTTTCGAAAAACCTTTTTTAATTTCTTCTTCTGAAAAATCTTTTGGACTAATATCAAGAAGTAAAACGGATAAACCAATATTTGCAAAATGACAAGCAATACGCGAACCCATTATACCTGAACCTAAAATCGCAACTTTCTTGATGGATCTCTTCCACATACAATACAAATAAAAAGAATTTTAATCTTTCGAATATAGTAAAATATACTGCCTTAAATCCGCTTCTTTCAAAAAAGAAATCAACCTATTTTCAAACTTATTTTGCACACAAAATTTATTTTGTTATAGGTTAAGATTCAAGAAATTTATTAAGAAATGCATATAAATTATGTCAAACATTATTTTAACTTTGCATCCTTAATAAAAAGAGAATATGAGTTTTGAAAAAATTATTTCAGTTCCGGGTATGCCAGGTTTATTCAAGATGGTTGCTCAAATGCGTAATGGCGGCTTTATCGTTGAAGGGTTATCTGATAATAAGAGAATGCCAGTTTCTTCTACACAAAGAATTGTGATGTTAAAAGATGTGGCAATATATACTCATGAAGAAGATATGCCACTTTATGTAGCATTTAAAAAAATGAAAGAGGATGATTCAAGTTCTTCTTCTATTACAACAAAGTCGGAGCCTGCAGATTTGAAAGCAGTTTTAAAGAAGGTATTGCCAACTTACGATGAAGAGCGTGTTCATATTTCAGATATCCGTAAAATATTTTCTTGGTATAATTTGCTGAAAGATTTAGTTGGCACCCCTGAAAGCGAAGCTGTCATGAATCCACAAGTTGAAAGCGTTGAAGATCCTGTTGCGGAAGAAAACGAGGAGGTGAAGGAAGTAAAAACGCCTAAAAAAAGAACCGTGAAAAAAACAATTGATAACGAAACAGAATAAAAATAAAGCCCCTACCTTAGGGGCTTTATTTATTATAATTAATCATGGAATTTACTAACGATTTACTGAGCTATAAGCTAACAAGAAGTTATCTTCCTGAAAATTTTTCATTTCAAAATTGGGAAGATATTCGCGATTATTTCGAAGATTTAAAAAACAGAACTTTTTTAAATGAAAGTGATCTTGTAAAATGGTTAAGCAACAGAAGTGAACTCGAAGCTTCTTTGCAAGAGAATGTAGGATGGAGGTACATTCGTATGAGCTGTGACACAACAAATGAAGAGTATGTTAAAGATTATACTTTTTTTGTTTCAGAGTTGCAACCCAAAATAGCGCTTTACGGTAACGACCTTGATTTGAAATTGCTAGGTTACGAAGGATTGAATAACTTTAATAAAGACGGTTTTGGTATTTTGTTACGTCAAATAAAAAAGAGAGCAGAGCTTTTTCGTGAAGAGAATATTCTATTGATTGCTGAATTGCAGAATAAAGAGCAAGAGTATGCATCCATTGCAGGAGCTATGTCGGTAGTAGTTGATGGCAAAGATTTAACAATGCAACAAGCAAGTAATTTTTTAGAACTTCACGATCGAAATAAAAGAGAGGATGTTTATCGTAAAATGATGAACAGAAGGCTGCAGGATAGAGAAAAACTTGACGATTTGTTTGATGAACTAGTATTATTGCGCCATAAAATTGCCATCAATGCAGGTTTCGAAAATTTTAGAGATTATATGTTCGCAAGTTTAGGTCGCTTTGATTATACTCCATCAGACTGCCTTAAATTTCATGAAGCTGTCGAAAAATATTTAGTTCCTTTAGTGGAGCAAAGTGAATTAGAGCATCAAAACGATTTAAAACTATCGGAACTTAGGCCATGGGATTTAGCAGCAGAATCTGAAGGAAAGTCTGTATTAAAACCTTTTGATGGGCATGCCGACTTAATCGAAAAAACAGTGAATTGTTTTAATCAGCTAAACCCTTTTTTAGGAAATTGTGTCAAAGAACTTCAAAAAAGAAAACATTTAGATTTAGAATCTAGAAAAGGTAAAGCTCCAGGTGGATACAATTATCCTTTATATGAATCTGGACTGCCATTTATTTTTATGAATTCCACTAATACACTCAGAGATTTAGTTACAATGGTTCATGAAGGGGGACATGCCATTCAATCAATTGTGGACCAGCCCTTGGAGCTAGTAGATTTTAAAAGCTTACCAAGCGAAGTAGCTGAGTTAGCATCAATGTCGATGGAATTAATGTCAATGAAGTATTGGGGTAGTTATTTTACGGATGCAGAAGAGTTAAAAAGAGCTCAAAAGAAACATCTTTCAGATGTGATAAAAGGGTTACCGTGGATAGCTGCTGTTGATGCATTTCAACATTGGATTTATTTAAATCCTAATCATACTCGATTAGAAAGAAGAGCTCAATGGAAAAACACTTATTCCCGTTTTGCGGGCAAGATAATAAATTGGGAAGGTATTGAGGATGCTAGAGAAAATTTATGGCAAAAGCAATTGCATATTTTTGAAGTTCCATTCTATTATATTGAATATGGATTTGCTCAGCTAGGAGCCGTTGCCATGTGGATGAACTTTTCGCAAAATGAAAGTGCAACATTGCAAAAGTATTTGGAAGCACTTTCCTTAGGATATACTAAGACAATCGGAGAAATTTATAAAACGGCAGGTATCGAGTTTGATTTTTCAGAAGATTATGTTAAAGATCTCGCTGGATTTTTAGAAAGTAAAATCAAGGAAATAAATTGAAAAAAGCAGCTGTTATTGTAACTATTTGAGAAGTTTTTCGAATAATAAGCCCTTAAAAAGTGTAGTTTCTTAGATGATACCAGTTTCTGTTTGGATTTTATTTGTTTTGGCCTTGATATTAATTGGGGTCACAGCTTATTTTGTTTCTAGGCATTTTGTTAAAGGGAGTAAGGAAGAAAAAGAAGATTTGTCGTTATCGCTTTATTTAGAGCAGCAAGATGTGCCTTGCATTTTATTTAGTCATAAGAGCTATAAAGCTATCGATGCTAATCAGATGGCACTTCAGCTATTTGCTATTTATCAAAGATCGATATTGAAAGAGTTGGTTTTCTCTGATTTTTTTGATGAAAAATTAAATAATGAGGAAGTAAATTTCTTGCTTATTGCGGGTGAAAATGGAGGTTTGACTCGTCAGACTATTAATTGTATTAACCGGAATGGAAATATTCTTCCGCTGGTATTATCAATGCTGCGTTTTAAAAACGGAGATTTTATTTGTAAGTTTGATCATGCCTCTGTTAAAGTGCAAGAAAGTATAATTCAAGGTTCAGGGAATATTGTTGGAAATTCAATGGTTAAATCATCTTTTGAAGAAACCAAGGAAAAGGATTATCAAATTCATTCCGAAGAAAAGCATGAAAGAGTTCAATTGCCTATTGACATTGATTCGATTAAAGATGATAGTAATGCGGTGGCTGTAATTGATGTCTTTCAAAGGTTTGTTGATGTGAATGAGCACTTTGCTTATATTACAGGGTATACCATAGAAGAGTTGAAAAAAATAACATTGCAGGATTTAATTCATCCGACGCATTCAATTATTCATCAAAAATGGCTCAGTGATTTAGTAAAAGGTATTTCCACTGTTTCGAGCGTAGAGCGAAACATTATAACAAGGAATAGAAAAAAGGCAGTTGTTGATTTAATGGCGGCTTTTCTTCCTACCAAGAATGTTATCTTTATTACTGCATTCGACAATACTGATTCTAAAAAAACAATCGACAACCTTTTATCAAACCGTGAGAATCTGATCGAGCTAGTAGAAAATACTGCCGAGTCAATCATGTCGATGAATGCCATAGGGATTATTACTATTATTAATAGTCAAGCTAAAATTCTTTTTCGGGAGTGTTATGAGGTGATGGTTGATGAAGGGGATAATCTCATTAATAAATTAAAGCCAGGTTATAAGCAATTGTGGGTTGGTCGTATTCAATCCGTGCTTAAAGGAGAGACAATTAATTATAATGATAGCCATCAAATCAATGGTGCTTTTGCTTTTTATGAGGTGATGCTTTATCCAATGAGAAATGAACTTGGGCTAATTACTGGATTAAGTTTTTCTGCAAGAGATATTACAGAACGTTTGCAAAAGGAAGAGGAGTTAAAAGTAGCAAAAGATAAAGCAGAAGCGGCAACAGCGGCTAAGTCGGAGTTTTTGGCGATCATGAGCCATGAGATTAGAACTCCTTTAAATGGATTGATTGGAATTTCGGAGTTGCTAAATAATACGAAGCTTGATGAGCAACAAAAAGAGTTTGTTGACATTATGAGATTGAGTGGTGAAGCTTTACTTCAGGTAATAAATGACATTCTTGATTTCTCAAAAATAGAAGCCAATAAAATGCAGTTGGAAGAAGCACCTTTTTATATTGCAGATGTGGTGGAAGAAACGATTGACATATTATCTGCAAAGGCTAAAGAAAAGGGCCTGCTTATTAAATCAAAAATCGCATTAAATGTTCCCGAAGCTGTGGTTGGAGATAAGGCTAGACTTCGTCAAGTTCTTATGAATTTGGTAGGTAATGCAATAAAATTTACTGATCATGGTAGTGTTGAGATAATAGCTGTTGCCGAAAACTCAATAGAGGGGCTGATATTAAAATTCGGTATTAGTGACACCGGAATAGGTATGACTAAAGAGCAGATGGACATTGCCTTTAGTGCATTTACTCAAGCTGATCCAACAACATTTAGAAAGTATGGTGGAACTGGATTAGGTTTAGCTATTTGTAAAACATTAGTCATGCTTATGGGAGGTAAAATATGGGCTGAAAGTGAAATAGGAAAGGGTAGCAATTTTTATTTTACAATTAAAACAAAGGAGACAAAAGTTGTGGAAACAAAAGTTAAGGATGTTCGTCCGAAAAATCAATTTGCGGCCAAGCCTAATTTTGAAATGGGAAAACAATTACCTGCCAAAATTTTATTGGTGGAGGACAATGAAATAAATAGATTGCTTGCCACTAAGCTATTTGGTAGAATTGGTTATCAAATAGAATCAGTTAATGACGGTGGCGATGCAGTTATTGCTGTTGGTAAAAATAAATACGATGTAGTGTTCATGGACATCCAAATGAATGGGATGGACGGATTCGAAGCTACCAAGAAAATTAGAGCGCAGTTTGGTCAAATGAGTCCTGTTATAATTGCCATGACGGCCTTCGCTTCTCCTGAAGATAGGAAGGCTTGCCTTGATGCAGGAATGGACGATTATGTTTCCAAGCCAATCTCATTTGATGATTTGGAGCGTATGCTAGTTAAATGGGTAAAAAACACTAATCCTGATATAGCAATAAGCCGAAGCAACAAGGAGCAACCAAGTAATTTAACAGTATCTGACAACTTAGATTTATCAGCGGTCAAGCGCTTAATTGACATTGGAAATGCTTCTGATAAAAATTTCACCGCTCAACTTTTAGAGATGTTTGCCTTGCAGGTGCCAAAGTTAATTTCGGATATTAATGCGGGTTTAAATAACAATGAGTTGGACGTGGTTTGGAAGAGTGCTCATAAACTAAAAGGAACTTGTTTAAACATAGGGGCTATAAAATTATCTGCGTTATGTAAAGAAATGGAATTTAAAGGGCGAAATGGTGATAGTTCGGGTTTAAAAGGGATAGCTTTACAATTAGAAATAGAATTTAAGGCGGCAGTAAAAGACTTAGGGAAATTGTTTTTAGCCAATTTATAAATATATTTTTTAAAATACTTTTGTTTTGATTGAAAATATTTTTAATTTTGTCATCCGTTTAATAAAAACCAGAGGAATTTAAATTATGATTATTGTACCTATCAAGGAAAACGAAACAATTGACAAAGCGCTTAAGAAATTCAAGAAGAAGTTCGAAAAGACTGGCATTATAAAGCAGTTAAGAGCCCGTCAAGCATTTGAAAAGCCATCTATATCTCGTCGTACGGAAATCAAGAAGGCGGTTTATAAGAATCATTTGATTTCTCAAATTCAAGCTTAATTTTAGCCTAGAATATTTGATATTTAATCCTGACTCAATAATAATTGGGTCAGGATTTTTATTTTGTTTAAATGCTGTCAATAAGTACTTGATTTTATTTCAAGTATTAAAGGTTAAGCGCACTAATCAATGTTATCTTTACGTTAGAAGTTTAAACAAATGCTTGTGAAGGAATCTGAACTGTTTTTAAATTATTTGACTGTTGAGCGTAGATTTTCAAAACATACGATAACAAGCTATCAAACAGACCTGCTTCAATTTGTAAATTACATAAAGAATACTTACGAATTAGATGAGATTAAAGAGATAAGTCATCTTTATATTAGATCATGGATAGTGTCGCTTATGGAAAGCAAGATTGATGCGAAATCGGTTAACAGAAAGATTAGTACACTAAGATCTTTTTATAAGTTTTTAATTAAAACAGAGGCTGTGGATAAAAATCCAATGCTTAAAATCCAAGCGCCCAAAATTTCGAAAAAACTCCCTGAATTTTTAGACGAAAAAAAAATGGATGCTTTGTTTGATATTATGGCTAACGATGGCAAAGATTATTATCAGGTGCGTGATTTTTTAATTCTTGATTTTTTTTATAGAACGGGTGTCCGTTTATCGGAGTTAATTGAATTAAAAATGCCGGAGGTTAATCTATACAATTTAACAATTACTGTTACTGGCAAGCGCAATAAAGTACGACAAATCCCAATTTCAATGAGTTTTAGACAAGCAATAGAAAAGTACACCGTTCTGCGCAAGGATTTTTTGAAATCAACTGGATTGGATAGCCAATATTTTTTTATTGAAAATAAAGGTAACAAAATGTATCCGGTATTCGTTTATCGTTTAGTTAAGGCTAATATCAAGATGGTCAGCACAGGTAAGAAAAAGAGTCCACATGTACTAAGGCATACTTTTGCTACAGCAATGTTAAATAATGGAGCAGATATCAATGCTATTAAAGAAATATTAGGACATAGTAATCTATCAGCCACTCAGATTTATACGCATAACACAATCGAAAAATTAAAGGAAGTATATAAACAAGCCTTCCCTAAAGCATAACAACTAATTTAAAAAACAAGATTATGAAACTAAAAGTTCAATCCATCCATTTTGATGCAGACCGCAAATTGTTATCCTTTGTTGAGGAGAAAATCGAAAAACTGACTCATTTTTATGAAGATATTATTGATGGGGAAGTTTTCCTGAGACTTGATAAAAACTCTGAGAAAGAAAATAAAATTGCTGAAATAAAATTGAACACACCAGGTAAAACGATGTTTGCAAGCGAGCAAAGCAAGTCTTTTGAAGAAGCAACAGACATTGCAGTTGATGCATTAAAAAAGCAAATTACAAGGTATAAAGCAAAATTACGTAGTAATTAAACTACTTAATAAATCTAAATAAAAGATGCGGGCATAATGCTCGCATCTTTTATTTTAAACCTGTTCGATTAAAGATTTTTTACATACTTCATTAAAAACGCCTACAGCTAATAATTTTTTTAGCAGTTTGCTTGTTTCAATCAAATCATTTAGTAAATTTGCAATCCGATTTTACGGGATGTTAATTTAGTTCATTGAAATTCAAGCCGATGTAGCTCAGTTGGTCAGAGCTACTGATTTGTAATCAGTAGGTCGGGGGTTCGAATCCCTCCATCGGCTCCAATTGTTGTAGATTTAAGAGGCAGTGAGTTAGAATTTGGTGGTTAGTAAGAGTCCTTGAATCCGTTTCTGATTTATCGGAATTAACCGAAAAGAAAGGCAAAGGGGAGATACTCAAGTGGCTAACGAGGACAGACTGTAAATCTGTTGACATACGTCTTCACAGGTTCGAATCCTGTTCTCCCCACAAATGCTTTACGCAAATAGTAGGGCAGATATAAGTTGGCAAGAAGTATTGCCTACGATCTTTGAATATTGACGCACAATAGTGCATTTATTTAATTAGCGGAAGTAGCTCATTTGGTAGAGCATCAGCCTTCCAAGCTGAGGGTGGCCGGTTCGAGCCCGGTCTTCCGCTCAAAATTAAATGATTTGTGAAGTTGAAAGCATGATTGTTTTCTGCGATTGATCTCAGGTATGCCAAATCTATCATGCCAATGTAGCTCAGTCGGTAGAGCACATCCATGGTAAGGATGAGGTCACCAGTTCGATCCTGGTCATTGGCTCAAGGTAAAAAATATAAGAATTAAAATAAATACTAATAATTAAACAAAAAACAACTCTAATAAAATGGCAAAAGAGAAATTTGATCGCTCCAAACCTCATGTAAACATCGGAACGATCGGTCACGTAGACCACGGCAAGACTACTCTGACAGCTGCAATTACCAACGTACTTGCTCAATCAGGTCTTGCAGAGAAGAGGGATTTCGCCTCTATCGATAACGCTCCTGAAGAAAAAGAGCGTGGAATTACAATTAACACTGCACACGTGGAGTACCAAACTACTGCTCGTCACTATGCCCACGTTGACTGTCCAGGTCACGCGGATTATGTGAAGAACATGGTAACTGGTGCTGCTCAAATGGATGGTGCTATCCTTGTAGTAGCTGCTACTGATGGTCCTATGCCTCAAACTCGTGAGCACATCCTTTTAGCTCGCCAGGTAGGTGTGCCTAAAATCGTTGTTTTCATGAACAAGGTTGACATGGTTGACGATCCTGAATTGTTAGACTTAGTAGAAATGGAAATCCGTGAGTTATTATCATTCTATGAATATGATGGTGAAAACACTCCAGTTATTCGTGGTTCTGCATTAGGTGGATTAAATCTAGATGCTAACTGGATGCCTAGGATACTTGAATTAATGGAAGCAGTTGATACTTTTATTCCAATTCCTCCTCGTCAAGTGGATTTACCTTTCCTTATGCCAGTTGAGGACGTGTTCTCAATTACAGGTCGTGGAACAGTTGCTACAGGACGTATTGAGCGTGGTGTGATCAACTCAAATGAGCAAGTTGAAATCATTGGAATGCAACCTGAGAAATTAACTTCAACAGTAACAGGTGTTGAGATGTTCCGTAAAATCTTAGATCGTGGTGAGGCTGGAGACAATGTAGGTTTATTGTTGCGTGGTATTGAGAAAACTGATATCCGTCGTGGAATGGTTATCGCAAAACCAGGTTCAATTACACCTCACATGAAGTTCAAGGCTGAGATTTATGTATTGAAAAAAGAAGAAGGAGGGCGTCATACTCCATTCCATCAAAAATATCGTCCCCAGTTCTACTTACGTACAACGGATGTGACTGGTGAAATTACTTTACCAGAAGGACGCGAGATGGTAATGCCAGGAGATAACGTAACAATCACTGTTGAATTGATTCAACCAGTTGCAATGGACAAAGGTCTTCGTTTCGCAATCCGTGAAGGTGGTCGTACGGTAGGAGCAGGTCAGGTAACTGAAATCATCTCTTAACTAAACAAAGTAATTGAATAGTATGTCCCGACTAAGTGTCGGGACATACCTATTTAAAACGGTGGTATTTTTTTCGGAGGAATTTAATGATTTTGCCTGAAAAAAACAAAAAAAATTGTGTTAAATCAATTTTAAAAACAACCACATTGAGAATTTTACGGGTGTAGCTCAATTGGTAGAGTAGCGGTCTCCAAAACCGTTGGCTGGGAGTTCGAGTCTCTCCACCCGTGCAAATAGAGAAAAACAAACGTCATAGTTATGCAAAAATTACACGCTTATATCAGTGATTCTTATAATGAGCTGATGAATAAAGTTTCTTGGCCTACATGGGCTGAATTGCAAAGTAGTTCAATAGTGGTTTTAGTTGCCACTTTGTTGTTTGGTTTTGTCATATTTTTAATAGATACGGTATTCCAAGGTTCATTGAATTTGATTTATAATTTGTTCTCTTAATTTATATGTCAGATTCTACAGGTAAAAAGTGGTATGTGATCCGTGCAATTAGTGGTCAGGAGAAAAAGGTAAAACAATACCTAGAATCCGAGATTTTGCGCGCTGGTCTTTCTGATTATGTTTCTCAGGTATTGATTCCAATGGAGAAATATTATCAAATTAAAGAAGGGAAAAAGGTTAGCAAGGAAAGGAGTTTTTACCCAGGATATATTTTAATTGAAGCAAACTTAATGGGAGAGGTGCCCCATGTGATTCAGAACATTACTGGCGTAATAGGTTTCTTAGGTGTAAAGGGAGAAGCTCCCGCACCTTTAAGAATTTCAGAAGTGAATAGGATACTAGGTAAAGTTGATGAATTAGCGGATAGTGAAGAGGTAATTAATGTACCATATGTAGTTGGCGAAACTGTTAAAGTCACTGACGGACCTTTCAATAGTTTCTCTGGAATTATTGAAGAAGTAAATGAAGAAAAGAAGAAATTAAAAGTAATGGTTAAAATTTTTGGACGTAAGACTCCCTTAGAGTTAAGTTATGTTCAAGTTGAAAAAGAATCATAAATACTGTGATGCTTACCTTGGTTGATGCTTCCACATTTCAAGAGTAGGGTTCTCCATCAAAGAAAAATGATAAATACTAATAACTAAACAAAATGGCAAAGGAAATAGGCGCACTGATAAAATTACAAGTAAAAGGTGGCTCTGCTAATCCAGCACCTCCAATTGGTCCTGCATTAGGAGCTAAAGGGGTGAACATTATGGAGTTCTGTAAGCAATTTAATGCAAGAACTCAGGATAAAGCAGGTCAAGTATTACCAGTAATTATTACAGTATATACTGATAAGTCATTCGACTTTATCATCAAAACACCTCCAGTATTCATTCAATTGATGGAGGCTGCAAAAGCTCAGAAAGGCTCTGCTGAGTCTAACAGAATTAAAGTTGGTTCTGTAACATGGGAACAAGTACGTGCAATTGCTGAAGCTAAAATGGTAGACATGAATTGTTTTACTGTGGATTCTGCTATGAAAATGGTAGCAGGTTCAGCTCGCAGTGCTGGTATCAATGTAACAGGAACATCTCCTTGGGCTGAGTAATTATAAACCCTATGTAATATCGTTATCGCTTGCTGCTTCCCGTGATCGATATACATTTAAACAAAAACAAAAACAAAAATGGCTAAGTTAACTAAGAACCAGAAGGTGGCTTATGCAAAAGTAGATGCTAATAAAGCTTACACTTTGCAAGATGCTTCAAAACTAGTAAAAGAAATTTCTTTTACTAAGTTTGACTCATCTGTAGATCTTAGCGTACGCCTTGGAGTTGATCCACGAAAAGCGAATCAAATGGTTCGTGGTATTGTGACACTTCCTCACGGAACTGGTAAATCAGTCCGTGTGTTGGTACTATGTACGCCTGACAAAGAGCAAGAGGCAAAAGATGCTGGTGCTGACTTTGTTGGATTGGATGATTACATCCAAAAGATAGAAGGCGGATGGACAGATGTTGATATCATCATCACTATGCCAAGTGTAATGGCCAAAGTTGGTAAATTGGGTAAAATCCTGGGACCGCGAAGCTTAATGCCTAACCCAAAAACGGGTACAGTTACTAATGATGTTGGTAAGGCAGTTACAGAAGTTAAAGCGGGTAAGATAGATTTCAAGGTTGATAAGAGTGGAATTATTCACGCTTCAATCGGTAAAGCATCATTCGATGCTCAAAAGCTATCCGATAATGCTCACGAGTTATTATCTACAATTGTAAAGTTAAAACCATCAGCTGCTAAAGGTACATACTTAAAAAGTATTTCGATTAGCAGTACTATGAGTCCGGGAATTCGAATCGAACCTAAATCGATTTAATAATTCCATTTAAAAACATTAATTCGTAACTTCAAATGACCAGAGAAGAAAAAAACCAGATTGTCGAAGAGCTAGTATCGGTGCTTTCCAGTACGGGAAGTTTCTATATTATAGACATCGGCACTCTGAATTCAGAAAAGACAAGTAAGTTGCGTCGTTTGTGTTACAGCAGACAAGTGCAATTGAAAGTTGCGAAGAATTCTCTGATTAAAAAAGCTTTAGAGCGTATAGAAGGTGATTACAGTGAAATGATTCCTGCGATGAAAGGTTCGTCTGCAGTGATGATTGCTGAAATCCCGAACGTTCCAGCTAAGTTGATCAAAGACTTTCGCAAGGAGAGTGATCGCCCTGTATTGAAGGCCGCTTCTATCGATGGAGGTATTTATGTCGGAGATAATCAGTTAGATTCATTAGCTGCATTAAAATCGAAAAATGAACTTATCGGAGATGTTGTTGGATTACTTCAAACGCCTATGCAATCTGTTATCTCTGGCCTTAAAGGTCAAGGAGGTAAAATTGCCGGCATCCTCAAAACGTTGGAAGAACGTGCAGCATAATTGTAGCTTAAATCTTCAAAAAACTAAATCAATAAATTATTTAAAATCCTTAAAAAAAAAATAAACAAAATGGCAGATTTGAAATCATTCGCTGAACAGTTAGTTAATCTTACTGTAAAAGAAGTTCAGGAACTTGCTCAAATTCTTAAAGATGAGTATGGTATTGAGCCAGCAGCAGCAGCAGTTGCGGTAGCAGCTCCAGCAGGTGGCGGCGCAGCAGCAGTAGAAGAGCAAACATCATTCGATGTAATTCTTAAGAGTGCTGGTCCAAATAAATTAGCTATTGTTAAGTTAGTAAAAGACTTAACTGGCTTAGGCTTGAAAGAAGCTAAAGATTTAGTAGACGGAGCACCAAAACCAGTAAAAGAAGGTGTTACTAAAGATGAAGCTAATGCATTAAAATCTCAATTATCTGAGGCTGGTGCAGAAGTTGATATCAAGTAATTGAAATTCAATTAATTATCAGACCTGCACCACTAAACCGGTGGTGCAGGTCTTTACCATTTTATAAGCTGAATATCGCTTATATGTGAACGGTTGTTATTATTAACATTTAAACTCTTTCCACTTGACTACTTTAAACAGTCTCACTTCAGAGAAGACGGCAAACCGTATCAATTTTAGCAAGAGTAAAAACCGGATTGAATACCCGGATTTCCTCGAAATACAATTGAAATCTTTTAAAGATTTCTTTCAATTAGAAACAACAGCTGACAACAGAACCCAAGAAGGGCTTTATAAAGTTTTCAGCGAGAATTTTCCAATAACGGATTCAAGAAATAACTTTGTTCTTGAGTTTTTGGATTATTTCGTCGATCCTCCTCGTTATGCTATTGAGGAATGTATCGAAAGAGGATTAACCTACAGTGTTCCTCTAAAAGCAAAACTTAAACTTTATTGTACAGATCCTGAGCACGAGGACTTTGAAACAATTGTACAGGATGTTTATTTGGGAACAATCCCATACATGACTCCCAAAGGCACTTTTGTTGTCAATGGTGCTGAGCGTGTAGTTGTATCGCAGCTTCATCGCTCTCCGGGTGTATTCTTTGGCCAAAGTCGTCACGCGAATGGAACCAAATTATACTCTGCCCGTGTAATTCCTTTTAAAGGATCATGGATTGAGTTCGCAACTGACATAAACAGTGTCATGTATGCTTACATCGATCGTAAGAAAAAATTCCCTGTTACAACATTACTTCGTGCAATCGGTTTTCAAACGGATAAAGATATCCTTGAGATTTTCGGTTTAGCTGACGAAGTAAAAGTAAGTAAAGCAGGTTTAAAGAAAGCAGTTGGACGTCGTTTAGCAGCTAGAGTTTTAAGAAGCTGGTTAGAAGACTTCGTAGATGAGGATACTGGTGAAGTGGTATCTATTGAGCGTAATGAAGTTATTTTAGAACGCGAAACTATTCTTGAAGATGAACATATCGATTTGATTGTTGATGCAGGTGTTAAGTCTGTTATTTTGCATAAAGAAGATGCAAATACGAACGACTATGCTATTATCTACAATACACTTCAGAAAGATACATCCAACTCTGAAAAAGAAGCGGTAGAACATATCTATCGTCAATTAAGAAATGCAGAGCCACCGGATGAAGAAACGGCGCGTGGTATTATCGACAAATTATTTTTCTCCGATAAGCGTTATGACTTAGGAGAAGTTGGTCGTTATAGAATGAACCGTAAATTAAGACTTAATATCAATGAGGGTACAAAAGTTTTAACTAAAGAAGATATTATCCAAATCATTAAATTCTTAATTGAATTGATTAATGCGAAAGCAATCGTAGATGATATCGATCACTTAAGCAATCGTCGTGTAAGAACAGTTGGTGAGCAATTATACTCTCAATTTGGAGTTGGTTTAGCGCGTATGGCACGAACAATCCGTGAGCGTATGAATGTTCGCGATAATGAGGTGTTTACTCCTGCTGATTTAATTAATGCAAAAACACTTTCTAGTGTAATTAACTCCTTTTTTGGAACAAATCAGTTGAGTCAGTTCATGGATCAAACAAATCCATTAGCTGAAATAACACATAAGCGTCGTTTATCAGCACTCGGACCAGGTGGTTTGAGTCGTGAGCGTGCAGGTTTCGAGGTTCGTGACGTTCATTACACACATTACGGTCGTTTATGTACAATTGAAACTCCTGAAGGCCCAAATATCGGTTTGATTTCTTCTTTGTGTGTTTATGCAAAGATTAATCAGTTAGGATTTATTTCTACACCTTACCGTACGGTAAAAGATGGAAAAATAGATATTGATTCTGCGCCAATCTATTTAACTGCTGAAGAAGAAGATACAAAAGTAATTGCTCAGGCAAATGCGGATGTAGATGAAAAAGGAATATTTGCTAATCAAAAAGTGAAAGCGCGTTTCGAAGGGGATTTTCCAATTGTTGATCCAATGGGTATACATTTAGTTGATGTTGCACCTAATCAGATTGCGTCAATCGCGGCATCATTGATTCCGTTCCTTGAACACGATGATGCAAACCGTGCATTGATGGGTTCAAACATGCAGCGCCAAGCAGTTCCTTTGCTTCGTCCACAAGCTCCAATTGTTGGTACTGGTCTCGAAGGACATGTTGTTCGTGATAGTAGAGTATTAATAAATGCGGATTATTCAGGAACAGTGGAGTATGTAGACGCAAATGAGATTCGTATTCGTTGCGTAAGAACTAACGATGAAAAGTTAGTAAGTTTTGACGACGATTTAAAGGTTTATAGACTTACTAAGTACCAGAAGACAAATCAAAATACCTGTATTAACCTTAAGCCAATCGTTAAAAAAGGAGATAAAGTTAAAGCAGGTCAGGTGTTATGCGAAGGTTATGCGACTGAAGGCGGTGAGTTGGCCTTAGGACGAAACATGAAAGTAGCGTTTATGCCTTGGAAAGGATATAACTTTGAAGATGCAATTGTGATTTCTGAGCGCGTTGTTCGTGAAGATATTTTTACATCATTACATATTGATGAGTATAGCTTAGAAGTGCGTGATACGAAACGCGGACTAGAAGAACTTACTGCGGATATCCCTAATGTTAGTGAAGAGGCTACTCGTGAGTTAGATGAGCATGGATTGATTCGTGTAGGTGCTGAAGTTATTGAAGGTGATATTTTAATTGGAAAAATTACTCCTAAAGGTGAAACAGATCCTTCTCCTGAAGAAAAATTATTACGTGCAATCTTTGGCGACAAAGCTGGTGATGTAAAAGATGCTTCGTTAAAAGTCCCACCATCAGTAAAAGGTGTGGTTATCGATAAAAAATTATTCTCTCGTGCCGTAAAAGATAAGCGTGCAAGAGATGAAGAGAAAAACATTATAGCTCGTTTTGATTCTGAACAAGAAAAAGAAATAGCAGATGTTAAAGTAAAATTAATTGATAAGTTATTTGAGCTTGTAAGCGGAAAAACTTCTCAAGGTGTTGTAAATGCATTTAAGGAAGCAATTATTCCTAAAGGTTCTAAGTTCACTCAAAAAATGTTGATTGATATTGATTACATGAATATCAATCCAACAAAGTGGACAACAGATAAAGATAAGAATGATATGATTACGCGTTTACTTACGAATTATATCGTGAAAGTAAATGAGGTTATTGCCGCAATCAAGCGTAAGAAATTCCAGATTCAAATCGGAGATGAATTACCAACTGGAATTATGCAATTAGCAAAAGTTTATATAGCTAAGAAGCGCAAGCTGAAAGTAGGTGATAAGATGGCGGGACGACATGGTAACAAAGGTATAGTTGCGAAAATTGTTCGTGATGAAGATATGCCTTACCTTGATGATGGAACACCAGTAGATATCGTTCTTAATCCACTAGGGGTACCATCTCGTATGAACCTTGGTCAGATTTACGAAACTGTACTTGCATTAGCAGGTCAGAAGTTAGGTGTAAAGTTCGCAACGCCAATCTTTGATGGTGCAACTATCGAAGAAATTGATTCATGGGTTACCAAAGCAGGATTACCTAAGTTCGGATCTACTTACTTATTTGATGGTGGTACGGGAGAGCGATTCCATCAACCAGCAACTGTAGGCATTATTTACATGTTGAAATTAGGTCACATGGTTGATGATAAGATGCATGCTCGTTCGATTGGACCTTACTCTTTAATTACTCAGCAGCCTCTTGGTGGTAAAGCACAATTTGGTGGTCAGCGTTTTGGAGAGATGGAGGTTTGGGCTATAGAAGCATTCGGTGCTGCTAATATTCTTCAGGAACTATTGACAGTGAAGTCGGATGATGTTATGGGTCGTGCGAAAGCATACGAATCAATCGTAAAAGGTGAAAATATGGTTCAGCCAGGAATTCCTGAGTCGTTCAATGTATTGTTACACGAATTACGTGGATTGTGTCTTAAAATATCACTTGATTAATTTCTCGTGTTCCGAATAACTAAATAAAGTATCTCTTAAACTAACGATAACGTCTTACCGAAAAAAATACATGGCGGTTAAAAAAGAACAAAAGCTAAAAAGTAACTTCTCTAGAATTACGATTAGCCTTGCAAGTCCGGAATACATCCTTGAACAATCAAGTGGTGAAGTATTAAAGCCGGAAACAATCAACTACCGAACTTATAAACCCGAAAGAGACGGTTTATTTTGCGAGCGCATCTTCGGACCTGTAAAGGACTGGGAATGTCATTGCGGAAAATACAAGCGTATTCGCTATAAAGGAATTGTTTGTGACCGTTGCGGTGTTGAAGTAACAGAGAAAAAAGTGCGTCGTGAACGCATGGGACATATCACTCTTACTGTTCCAGTCGCACACATATGGTATTTCCGTTCATTACCGAATAAAATCGGTTATTTATTGGGATTACCAACTAAGAAATTAGATTTAATTATTTACTACGAAAGATATGTAGTTATCCAGGCAGGTGTTAAAGCTGCTGATGGAGTAAATTATCTTGATTTCTTAACGGAAGAAGAGTACTTGAATCACATAGATTCACTTCCGAAGGAAAATCATCACTTAGATGATACTGACCCAAATAAGTTCATCGCTAAAATGGGTGCGGATGCATTATATGATTTATTATCTCGCTTAGATTTAGATCAATTAAGTTTTAATCTTCGTCATCAGGCAGATAATGAAACTTCTCAGCAACGTAAGAATGAAGCTTTAAAGCGTCTTCAGGTTGTTGAAGCATTCCGCCAGGCAAATACGCATGTCGAAAATCGTCCTCAATGGATGATTGTAAAGGTAGTGCCTGTAATTCCACCTGAATTACGTCCGCTCGTTCCATTGGATGGGGGGCGTTTTGCAACTTCAGATTTAAACGATTTATATCGTCGTGTGATTATTCGTAATAATCGTTTGAAGCGATTAATCGAGATCAAAGCACCCGAAGTAATCTTGCGCAACGAAAAGCGAATGCTTCAGGAATCGGTTGACTCATTATTCGACAACAGTCGTAAAGTAAATGCAGTTAAGACTGAAAGTAATCGTGCATTGAAATCATTATCTGATTCATTGAAAGGTAAGCAAGGTCGTTTCCGTCAGAATTTATTAGGTAAACGTGTTGATTATTCTGCACGTTCAGTAATTGTTGTAGGACCTGAAATGAAATTACACGAGTGTGGTCTTCCGAAAGATATGGCAGCTGAGTTATTTAAGCCGTTTATTATCCGTAAGATGATTGAGCGTGGTGTTGTTAAAACAGTAAAAAGCGCAAAGAAGATTGTTGATCGTAAAGATGCAATCGTTTGGGATATCTTAGAAAATATATTGAAAGGACATCCGGTAATGTTAAACCGTGCCCCAACGCTCCATAGATTAGGTATTCAGGCATTCCAGCCTAAGCTAATCGAAGGTAAAGCGATTCAATTACATCCTCTGGTTTGTTCTGCATTCAACGCCGATTTCGACGGTGACCAAATGGCCGTGCATTTACCATTAGGAAATGCTGCAATAATAGAAGCACAATTGTTAATGCTTGCTTCCCATAATATCCTTAACCCTGCTAATGGAGCTCCTATTACAGTACCTTCTCAAGACATGGTACTTGGACTTTATTATATGACAAAAGGAAAGAAATCTACCAGCGATTTAAAAGTTGTTGGAGAAGGAATAACTTTCTATAGTTCAGAAGAAGTAATCATTGCCTACAACGAAGGTCAAGTAGAATTACATGCTTGGATTAAAGTGAAAACGCATGTTAATGTAAATAATACACTTGAATCTAAAATTGTTGAAACTACTGTAGGTCGTGTGTTGGTAAATGAAGTTGTTCCTCGTAAAGTTGGTTATATCAATGAACTTTTAACGAAGAAATCACTTCGTGATATTATCGGTAGAGTATTAAAAGAGGCCGGTGTTGCTGAAGCTGCGAAATTCTTAGATGCTATTAAAGACTTAGGATTCCGTATGGCTTTCCGTGGAGGATTATCATTTAACTTAAATGATGTAATCATTCCGGAAGAAAAAGAAGCATTTATTGGTGCAGCAAATGCTGAAGTTGAAGAAGTAATGGGTAATTATAATAGCGGATTCATTACCAACAACGAACGTTATAACCAAATCATCGATATCTGGACGCGTACTAACTCGCGTATTACAGAAACCTTGATGAAGCAATTAACAAATGATAAGCAAGGTTTCAACGCAGTTTACATGATGCTTGATTCTGGAGCTCGTGGATCAAAAGAGCAGATTCGTCAGTTAGGTGGTATGAGAGGATTAATGGCGAAACCATCTAAGTCAGGTTCAACAGGCGGTGAGATCATTGAGAACCCAATCCTATCTAACTTTAAAGAAGGTCTTTCAATTCTTGAGTACTTTATCTCAACCCATGGTGCTCGTAAAGGTCTTGCCGATACAGCATTGAAAACAGCAGATGCGGGATACTTAACTCGTCGTTTGGTAGACGTTGCTCAAGATGTAATCATCAATGAAACTGATTGCGGAACTCTTCGTGGTTTAGCAATGACAGCATTGAAGAATGGAGAAGAAATCGTTGAGAGTTTATATGATCGTATTTTAGGTCGTGTTTCGGTACACAATATTATTCATCCGCAAACTTCAAATTTATTGGTAACTGCAGGAGAAGAAATCAATGAAGACGTAGCTGCATTAATAGAATCTTCTCCAATTGAAATTGTTGAAATTCGTTCAGTATTAACCTGCGAATCGAAACAAGGAGTTTGTTCAAAATGCTATGGAAGAAATCTTTCTTCAGGTAGAATGGTTCAAAAAGGAGAAGCTGTAGGTGTTATCGCCGCACAGTCAATCGGTGAGCCAGGAACTCAGTTAACACTTCGTACGTTCCACGTTGGTGGGGTTGCAACAAAAGGTGCTACTGATAATAAAATCGAAGCTAAATTCGATGGAATTATAGAATTCGAAGAAGTAAGATGTATTAAGCACGGAAAGAAAGATACAAAGCTAGAATCAAAGCAAGATTTTGAAGTTGTAGTAGGTCGTTCTGGTGAATTAAGAATTATTGATGAAAAAACGAAAGTTGTTTTAGCATCATTTAACTTACCATATGGTTCACACTTATTTGTGAAAGAAGGAAATAAAGTGAAGAAAGGTGATATGATTTGTGAGTGGGATCCATTCAACGCAGTAATCATCTCTGAATTTGGTGGCAAGGTTGGTTTCGAGTATATCGAAGAAGGCGTTACATTTAAAGTTGAGTCAGATGAGCAAACTGGATTCCAGGAGAAAATCATCATGGATAGCCGTGATAAAACCAAGACTCCTGTAATTAAAGTAATGAGCGGTAAAGAGATATTGAAAGGATATAATATTCCTGTAGGTGCTCACATCACAGTTGAAGAAGGTGCTCGCATCGAGCCAGGTGAAATCTTAGTAAAAATACCTCGTCAGTTAGGTCGAACAGGTGATATTACCGGTGGTCTTCCTCGCGTAACGGAATTATTCGAAGCGCGTAATCCATCTAATCCTGCTGTTGTAGCTGAGATTGATGGTATTGTAAGCTATGGCGGAATTAAGCGTGGTAATCGTGAAATCATTGTTACTTCCCGTGATGGTGATGCGAGAAAATATCTTGTTCCATTAAGTAAGCATATTCTAGTTCAGGATGGTGACTTCACCCGTGCCGGTACTCCATTATCAGATGGTGCTATTACTCCTAATGATATTTTATCTATCAAAGGACCAACTGCAGTACAAGAGTATCTTGTAAATGAAGTTCAGGAAGTTTACCGTCTTCAAGGGGTAAAAATTAATGATAAACATTTCGAGGTGATCGTTCGTCAGATGATGCGTAAAGTAATTATTGATGATGCTGGTGATACTTCTTTCTTAGAGAAACAATCTGTAAACAAGATTGATTTCTTCGAAGAGAATGATCAAATCATTGATAAGAAAGTGGTAACTGAGCCAGGTGATTCTCCAAATTTAAAAGCTGGTCAGATTTTAACCCTTCGTCGTTTACGCGATGAGAACTCTCAATTAAAGCGTAAGGATATGCGTTTAGTTGAAGCACGTGATGCAATTCCTGCAACATCATCAACATTGTTGCAAGGTATTACACAGTCTTCATTACATACGAAGAGCTGGATCTCTGCTGCATCGTTCCAGGAAACTACTAAAGTATTGAACGAAGCTGCTATTCGTGGTAGTATCGATTACTTAAGAGGATTGAAGGAAAATGTAATCGTTGGTCACTTAATTCCAGCAGGTACAGGTTTACGCGACTACGACAAGATGATCGTCGGTTCCCAAGAAGAGTACGATTTATTAATGGCGTCAAAGCAAGAAACGCAAGAAGCGTAATTGCTGATTCATAGAGTGCGAAAGTCCTGGCTTAGGCTGGGACTTTCTTTTTGTACAAGAATTTAGTTTTGTATATTCGTAAAGAAAAATTTTAGAAATGGAAAACTCAAACGAAAACCAATTAAATATCGAATTATCTGAAGAGGTTGCTGAAGGTATTTATTCGAATCTCGCTATTATTACGCATTCTAATTCAGAGTTTGTTGTAGACTTTGTGAAAGTGATGCCTGGCGTGCCTAAGGCGCGTGTTAAGTCAAGAATTGTGTTAACTCCACAGCATGCAAAACGATTGTTGAATGCGTTAGCAGACAATATTCATAAGTATGAAGCGGTTCATGGCCCAATTAAGCATACAGAAGGAATGGAACTGCCAATGAATTTTGGTGGACCAACAGCCCAGGCTTAATCAACCGTAAATGTTTTCGAGACGCAGTGTTATGCTGCGTCTTTTATATTTCAATACTATGTCATTCACCAATAACAAACTTCTGAATTTGTTAAAGTTCATTGTGCTTGTTGCTTCAGTGGTGGTGATTTATTTTCAATTTAAAAGTCGCGTTTTTTCTTTTAGCGATGTGGATTTGCTTCTTGAAAAATTAGTAACTATAAAAGCTATTTTGTTTCTAGCACTTACTATTTTACTGATGTTTTTAAATTGGTCGCTAGAAAGTTATAAGTGGAAATACCTGCTTAATAAAGTGGAGGATATTAGTTTTTATCAGGCGGTAAAAGGTGTTTTGTCTGGACTTGCCATTGGATTTATTACTCCTAATAGAGTAGGGGAATTTGCTGGCAAAATCGCTTATCTTAAGAATGAAAAAAGAGCAAATGGCGCCCTGATGTCATTTGTTGGAAGCTCTGCGCAGTTGTTAGTTACAATTCAAGCCGGACTAATTGCAATTGCTGCATCGAAGTATGCAAGTCCGGTTGATTTTTTCGTTACTCCTATAACGTTAGTATTGCTTGTTGTTGCAAGTTTAGTGTGGTTCAAGTCGAATTTGTTTTTGAAATGGATAAGTCGATTTGACTGGCTGAAGAAATGGAACAAGCATACTGATCAGTTAGCAGCGGTGAGTGAAAAAAAAATGATAGTTGTTTATTTTATATCGTTGGTTCGTTACATGGTGTTCCCGCTGCAATATTTTGTGCTGTTTAAAATGCTTGATACAACAATTGACTTTTCAGAATGCCTGAGTATGACCGCGACATCTTATTTTTTACTGGCTATTGTTCCTACTTACGCGATTGCTGAAATTGGAGCGCGTGGTAGCCTGAATCTTTTAGCTTTTTCGGAGCTTAATGCTCCTTTTGCGGTATTGTCAGTTACGTTGTTAATCTGGATGATTAACTTAATTATACCTGCGTTGTTTGGTGCATTTATGATTGCGAAATTTAAATTTCAAAAGAATGATTGAAGGAATAATCTGGTCTTGTTTATTGATGACGATGCTTTATTCCTTTTGGATAAGAGGACTTAGTAAAGAATGGGATGAAAAAGTAGTTTCATTTTTTGTTGATGGTGAAAAAAAAAATCTGCCTGCTGTTTCATTGGTGATTCCATTTCGAAACGAAGAAAAAAATCTTTCGGCTCTTTTAAATGATATCAATCAATTTGATTATCCTGTTGAATTGCTCGAATGCATTTTTGTGAATGATCATAGTGATGACAATAGCGTATCAATTATAGAAAATACTTTACTAAAGTATCCTTACAAAATAATTCAAGCATCTTCTAACGGAAAAAAAGCAGCAATTACCAACGGTGTTGAACAAGCTACACATACATGGATTGTAACTACAGATGCAGATACACGCTGGGATACGCACGCATTGCGTATTTTAATGTCGCACCCGAAATTAAATGAGGTAGAAATGATTTGTGGAGTAGTTGAGTTGAAAGGAAGTGGAAATAATTTATTGAATGTTTTACAAGTGCAAGAGTATGCTATTTTGCAAGCTGCTGGAGTTTCTTCTTTATTCCGTCATGAACCCTTGCTCAATAGCGGCGCTAATTTAGCTTTTCGAAAGGATGCATTTACGGATGTCGAAGGCTATAAAAATCATCAGCATATTGCAAGTGGCGACGATGTTTTTTTGATGCTATCGTTTGCGAATAAGTGGAATGATTCCGTTGTGTCGAATCCTAAATCAAAAATCAGTACTGCTACCGTTAATTCATGGTCAGACTATTTTCAACAAAGAAGTCGTTGGGGAATGAAAGCCCGACATTACAAAGACAAGCATTTAATACAAATTGGATTCTTGTTTTTGCTATCCAATTTGGGTATGGTTGCTATGATGTTAGCGGCCTTAGTGAACGTTTATTATCTGTTTATTTTTCTAATTGCAGTTTTATTCCGATTCAGTGCTGAACATTCTCTTATCAAGCGGTATTACGCTTATTACAATTCTTCGTTGAGTTCTATACAGGTATTGATTCTGTCTGTTTTTTATCCAATTGTGTTTTTAATAACACTTGTTTCAGGATGGATGGCTCCAGGCTCATGGAAGGGTAGAAAGTTGTGAATAAGTATGTGATAATTGTCATTTCTACTACACCCTAATCCTCTTATTTTTTCGTTTATTTTGCATATATAAATTCAACACTATGAAAAAGTTACTTTTTATTCTTGTTTTGTTTCTGCCATTGTTTTCAATAGCGCAAAAGAAAGCACCTGCTATTAAACCCTACTTGCCTGATGAAGTAAAGGCCGCAAAGACTGAAGCCGATTTGAGTTTCAAAGGAGAAGCTTATAATTATTCGCAAGTTATTTATGAGCGTCTTGTAGTTACAGAGCCGGGCAATGCAGATTATAACTACAAATTAGGTATTTGCTATTTGTACACCAATGTAAAAAAAGCAAAGGCAGTATCTTATATAGAATTTGCTGCGAATGCAAATTCAAAAGACAAACCTAAAGATGTAACATTCGATTTAGGGCGTGCTTATTTTTATGCTGGCTTGTATGATAAAGCATTAGAAACTTATGAAAAGTTCAGATTAGAAAAGCATAATTCAATCGATTCCAAGGTAAAGCCTCTTTTTGATATGCAAGTACAGTGGGCAACGAATGCAAACAATCTAAACACTAATAGCAGAGAGGTTTCTTTCACGAATATGTCGAAGACCATAAACTCTAACGGTGCGGACTACCGTCCTTTGATGGGTGTATCCGATTCAGTTGTTTATTTTACTTCAAAGAGAAAAGGCACTACCGGTGGTTTAATTGATCTTGATGGAATTGCGTATTCAGATATTTTCTTCTGGACACAA
>Ga0114967_10000628_pt1 | contig 30398 bp, 24 predicted proteins | sample M_130628_MF_Meta_FD_92639 | JGI IMG/M metagenome (GOLD analysis project Ga0114967, IMG submission 92639) | Freshwater microbial communities from Lake Montjoie, Canada to study carbon cycling - M_130628_MF_MetaG | ecosystem: Environmental > Aquatic > Freshwater > Lake | place: Lake Montjoie...
AATAATACAGAAAAAGCAACAGCATTTTATAACTCAGGTAATGCATTTTATAATAAGCAACAATGGCAAGAAGCAGTAGATAGTTATACCAAAAGTTTGCAATATAATGCTAGTAATAGTAATGCAAAGTATAATTTATGTATGGCAAAGCGAAAATTGGAAAAGCAACAAGAGCAACAAAAAAAGCAACAACAACAGCAAAAAGATAAAAAGGACCAAGATAAAAAAGATCAAGAAAAACAATCGCAACAACAAAAAAAAGATAGCACCCAACAACAACAACCTCAGCAAAATAAACCAAAGCCAAGTAGCCTAACAAAGCAACAAGCTGAGCAATATTTACAGGCATTAAAAGAAGAAGAAAAAAAATTGTTGCAAAAAAAATTGAAAGGCAAAGAAGGTGGTAGAAAGTTAGGCAAAGATTGGTAGTCAATTTCAGCAGACTATTCGTTTCGTTACAAAAAAAGATTATTTTGCATTCGTAAATAATGAAATTGTTGCTTACTAAATATAAACATCCTTTATGGATGTGGCTTGCATTTAGCATTTTTACGTTTACTATTTATTATCCTGCACATAATATGTGTGTGTATGATGATTTAATAAATTTTTATGCAGCTGTAAAAAAAATAGGCTGGGCAGGCATACAAAATTCATTTGGATACTCAAGTAACTATTATACACATAATGTATTAATGATTAGTTTGTATAAGGTTTTTTCCATTCATCAAATTTATTATTATATCGTTGGCTGTGTTTGGCATGCAGGCAATACAACGTTGTTTTATTTTTTATTAAAAAAATGGATGCATTTTTTTGGTAATTTTCGCAATAAATATTTACCAATATTAGCAAGCATATATTGGATAGTATGTTGCACGCAAATAGAAAATATAGTATATATGGGCACTTTGCAGTACCAATATGCACTATCTATTTTATTAGTTGTGTTACATTATTTTACTTTATGGTCTCAAGGTTATCCTATTGCAGTGTTTAAAATTATTTTATTAAACCTATTTTATTTATCTGGATTTTTTGCACAAGAAATATGTATCCTTTTTCCATTTATTTTGGTTGCTATAATGCTGTGGTGGAAGCTATTGAAAATCTCTAAACAAAGTTGGAAGCAGTTTTATATTCAAATATTTATTCCAATGATTTTTTATGTTCTCATTTATTTTTTATGGCATTATTTTATTTTTAGAAACTTTTTGCCGCATTATGGTCAAATGCATTTGCAAGGTTATCATTTGCCTTTTATTACAGAACAGTTTAGTATTAATATTTTTAAAAATATTTTATTAGTTGGATTTTTGCCTATTGAATTAAGAACTTGGTTTTATGCAATGGCTAAAAATACGTATTGGATGCTAGCGTTATGGCTTTTAGTAGCAGGGATATTAATTTACATTGCTAAAAGGCAAAGCAAGCAATCAGCTATAAACACAGCATTCTTGATTATATTATTTTTGATATTATATGCACCATCTGCCAATTTTGTTTGTTATGTGTTAGATATAAATGCCAATGATAGATTAATGTTTTTTGCAAAATTATTGATAGTAATAATTTCATTTATTTTACTAGATACTTCAAGAAAAGTAGTAATTTTATTTTCGGTTTTTTACTTAACTATCCATTTAATTTTATTACAAATAGGTATTAAACAATATCAAGGTGCAAGCATTATATTGAAAAATTTAACTAGTACTATTACTGTCAAACAAAATGAAAAAGTATTATTTCTTAACTTACCATATCAATTTAAGGGAGTTAACCTATGTAGGTATTCCTATAGCATAGCACATTATTTAAATGTGTTTAGAAATATTGATTTAAGTAATAATTATGTTTGCATTGCCAGGCAAGTAAGATTAAATGAGAGTCAAAATACAAAAATTATTAAAGTGAATGATAGTACTATTCGTGTAGAAAATATGCAGTTAGATGAATGGTATAATATGGATGGAACCCAACAAAAATCGAGTGTAGATTCTTTTTATAAAATAGCAACAACAGACGGTATAAATGGTTACCAATTGAGTATTTCTTCCAATCCTAAAAACTTAAGGTTGCTATACTTAAATGATATTGGTTTTCAAGAGTTTCATCTTGCTACAGATTCGTTTGTACATATTTTTCACCGCTAATCATTTATCATTTGCACTATAATTTAATTCATCTTCTACATCGTATATTTGCAAGCCACAATTACTAAGGAATATGAATGAATTACTCACCACCGCAGGCATTACAGGCTTAATAGCACTAACCTTTATGGAAATAATGCTTGGCATAGATAATGTAATTTTTGTATCTATTATATTAGATAAAATAAATGACCAAAAGCAAAAAAAACTAGCTTCTCGCATTTGGATGGTAGCAGGATTATTTATGCGTATTTTATTATTATATGTATTAAGTGTAGTTGTAAATGGCGAAATGCAATTGTTTAAAATTGGTAATCATGCTACAACGCTTAGCCAATTAATCATGATAGGCGGTGGATTATTTTTACTAGTTAACACAACATTAGAAATTCATAATAAGCTAGAAGGCGATGAAGAAGAAAAAATCACACTTAAAAAATCTTTTGCAGGTATTGTTCAAAAAATAATAATTCTAGATTTAGTGTTTTCTTTTGATAGTATTATTACTGCAATTGGAATGGCACAAAACCCAGTTGTGCAAATTATAAGTGTAATGGTAGCTATGCTAGTAATGGCTATCTTTGCCAATAAAATTAGTAGCTTTATAGCAAAGCATCCTACATTTAAAATATTAGCACTTTCATTTTTAATATTAATTGGATTTACTTTAATAGTAGATGGCATTCATATAGATGCAGTACATGTGCCACATGGTTATATTTATTTTGCAATGGCATTTAGCTTTGGTGTAGAATTAATTAATTTACAAATTCGTAAAAAATCTACCAAAGTAGTAAAGCTACATGAGCCTACTGCAGCAGAAAAAACAGAAGAAATAATAGAACAATTATAAATAATAAAACTTTTTAAACACTTATGTATATAATAGGTACAGAGCATTTATCTATTGCAAAAATTCCTGCAATCCTACAAACCCAAATAGAATTATCTACAGAGGCAATTGCCAATATGCAAGCTTGCCGCGATTATTTAGATAAAAAAATGCAAGACCCCAATGCTGTGTATTATGGCATTAATACTGGTTTTGGTAGCCTATGCAATGTGCGCGTAGAAAATAAAGATTTAGAAAAACTACAAGAAAACTTGGTGCTTAGTCATGCATGTGGCGCAGGAGCAGAAGTGCCGCAAGTAATTGTAAAACTAATGCTATTATTAAAAATTAAAAACTTTGTATATGGCAATAGTGGAGTAAGTGTGCAAGTAGTACAACGCTTGGTAGATATGTATAATGCAGATGTATTGCCTGTGGTGTATGAGCAAGGAAGCCTTGGTGCCAGTGGCGATTTAGCTCCATTGGCACATTTGTGTTTGCCATTGTTGGGCCAAGGAGAAGTGTATTACAATGGTAAAAAACAAGCTGCTGCTGCAGTAAATAAATTAATGAATTGGAGTAGTATTTCATTGCAAAGTAAAGAAGGATTGGCCTTGCTAAATGGTACACAATTCATGAGTAGCTTTGCGGTATACGCATGCTTACAAGGTATGCACTTGTACCATAGTGCCAATAAAATTGCCTGCATCAGCATAGATGGTTTTGATGCTACGCTCCAACCATTTGATGCTTTGATACATGCAGTGCGTGCCCATGAAGGACAAATCTATACAGCCAATAATATTTTGGAAACCCTTGCTGATAGCCAATTAGCAACACAAGCTAAATCACAAGTGCAAGACCCATATAGCTTTAGATGTATACCACAAGTGCATGGCGCAAGCTTCGATGTATTGCAAAATGCCATCACATTAGTTGAAATAGAAATTAATGCTGTTACAGATAATCCATTAATTTTTCCGAAAGAAGATAAAATATTTAGTGGCGGTAATTTTCATGGGCAACCCTTGGCTTTACAATTAGATTTTTTAGCCATTGCCCTTGCAGAATTGGCCAATATTAGTGAGCGCCGCACTTATTTATTGATAAGTGGGCAAAGAAATTTACCAGCTTTTCTTACCAATAATGCAGGCTTGCAAAGTGGGTTGATGATAGCACAATATACCGCTGCTAGCATTGTAAGTGCTAATAAACAATTATGTACACCTGCTAGTGTAGATAGTATTGTAAGTAGCAATGGCCAAGAAGATCATGTAAGTATGGGAGCAAATGCTGCAACCAAATTGTGGCGTGTTTTAGATAATGTAGCTGCTGTATTGGGTATAGAATTATTAACAGCGTCGCAAGCATTATCTTTTAGAGATGCAAATAAAACTTCTACTACAATTCAACGTTATCTGGCATCATTGCGCATAGTATTGCCATTAAATACAGAAGACAGAATTTTAAGCACAGACATGAAAGTGTGTAAGGAATTTATTGGAACAGTTGTGTAGAAATACGGATACCAAGAACTCAATTTATTTTGGTCTAAAAAGATAAACTTCCATTGTGCCCTTTGTGTAATTTTTTGTGAACCTTGTGGCCAAATATTAACCTACAAAAAAACCCTTCCATTACAGAAGGGTTTTCTAATTTTAAAAAGTCTAATAATCTATTATCTTCTATCCTTTTATCAATTCTAGGCTGCAAGCAATTCTAATTTTTTGACCAATAGCCATGCCACCAGCTTCCATCATACTGTTGTATTTAAGGCCAAATGCATATCTATCAATTTCACCATACACCATTACACCAGCACGAGTATCGCCATAAGGGCTTTTAATCATGCCATTAAATTTAGCATCCAATGTAATAGTTTTTGTAATACCATTCATAGTAAAATCGCCAATTAATTTATAAATTTTACCATTTACTTTCTTAAAAGATTTTGCAACAAAAGTAATATTTGGATTTTTTTCTGCATTAAAAAAGTCTGCGCTTTTTAAATGGCCATCGCGTTTTTCATCTTCTGTATTAATGCTGTTGACATCTATATTTAATTTTACTTTTGCATCAGTAAAATCTGCTTTATCGCTTTTTACATCTACTGTAAAGTTTTTAAACTGACCCTTTGTTTCGCTAATCACCATGTGGTCTACCATAAAGTTGATGCTGCTATGGCTTTTATCTAATTTCCAAACTTGTGTTTGCGCTTGTGCCAAAAGGCAAACTGCGCTTAATGCTAATACGCTAAATATTTTTTTCATATTTCTATTTAATTTTCAGCAAAGAAAGCATATAGATGCAAGAGGAAAATTAATATAGATTAAGAAAAGGGTAAGCAGTAAAAGCCATAAACTAAATAAACAGCCAGATTAATCTGATATGTTTATCGTCAGGTTATAACAAAAACAATACAGCAAATAGCTAAGAATAATTATATTTGCAGTTAAGCAATCAATAATCAAACAACAATGTTCAATTTAGTTTTGTTCGGCCCTCCAGGAAGCGGTAAAGGCACACAAAGTACCAGTATCATCAATCAATACAATTTAGTACACATCAGCACTGGCGATATTCTGCGTGTAGAAGTAGCCAATGCTACACCGCTTGGCCTAGAAGCAAAAAAGTTTATGGATGCAGGTGCCTTGGTGCCAGATGAAGTTGTGATAGGTATGATAGGTAGCAAACTAGACGAAAACAAAGAGGTAAATGGCTTTATTTTTGATGGTTTCCCGCGTACTATTGCGCAAGCAGAGGCTTTGGATAAATTATTAGAATTCAAAAAAACACCAATTAACTTGGTATTAAGCTTGGCAGTGCCAGAAGAAGAATTGATAGCACGCCTTGTAAACCGTGGCAAAGAAAGCGGCAGAAGCGATGATAACGAAGAAACAGCTCGCAAACGCTATCACGAATATTTAAATAAAACAGCTCCTGTAGCAGATTTTTATGCTAATCAAGAAAAATTGGTACTGGTGCAAGGTGTGGGTTCTGTAGACGAGATTTTCCATAAAATTTGTTTGGAAATAGACGAAGTAAAAGATTAAAATAGAGTTAGGACGACGAAGGAGTCACGCAATACCAATTAGAAGTCTACAGTATTTCTATAGTTTAATTATTCAGAATATTATTTCAACTGCATTATACAACCCTTGGGTCTACTGCAACCACAGCTTGCTAAAAGTATAATTTGATGTGCCATTTTTGCATTCTATCTAAAGCAGTAGGTTTTTCTACTCATCCACCCTTGCCAGCATATCCAACACATCTTGCGCCTCCCTTAAACTACCAATGCTTTCTACTGTAAGCAACAATTGTTTGCCTGTGTTTTTTACTCTAGCTAGTTTCAGGCTTTTTTGCACATGATGTAAGATGCGTTGGAAAGTTTCGCTTTCAAAATAGGGGCTTTCGGGGTTGTTGATAAAATACAATTTTAATTGTTTGTTTTTAAATACCAATCTTTCAAAACCTAATTCAACAGCGCGCCACCTGCATCGTAAGGCGTCAAATAAATATTGTACTGGCTTAGGTATTTTACCAAAGCGGTCTTCTAGTTTTGTGCTAAATTCTTGTAGTTGTTCTTCTTTTTCGCAGTCGTCTAATTGGGTATATAAGCTTAGTCTTTCTGTAATGTTTTCTACATAATCATCTGGTATCAAAATGCTTGCATCTGTATCCACCACGCAGTCTGTAACAAACAATTTTTGCTCATCTAGCTGCCCTTTAAATACATCCTTAAATTCTCCAGATTTTAATTCGCGGATGGCTTCGTTTAATATTTTTTGATACATTTCAAAACCAATATCCGTAATAAATCCGCTTTGCTCTCCGCCAAGCATATTGCCTGCGCCGCGTATATCCAAATCTTTCATAGCTATCTGAAAACCGCTACCCAATTCGCTAAATTGCTCTAAAGTTTGTAATCTTTTTCGGCTGTCGCTTGGTAGCAAACTCATTGGTGGCGCTACCAAATAGCAGAATGCCTTTTTATTGCTTCTGCCTACTCTCCCGCGTAATTGATGCAGGTCGCTAAGGCCAAACTGATGTGCATTATTGATAATGATAGTATTTACATTTGGAATATCTACTCCACTTTCTACAATATTTGTACAAATCAATACATCATATTTCATAGCCATAAAATCTAAAATGGCTTCTTCTAATTCATCGCCAGGCATTTGCCCATGTGCATGATGTATGCTTAAATCAGGGCAAAGTTTTTGTATCAAGTCTTTCATTTCTGCAAGGCCTTGTATCCGATTATGAATAAAAAATACTTGCCCTCCTCTTTCTGTTTCGTGGTAGATAGCTTCGCGAATCATAAATTCGTCAAACACTACCACCTCTGTATTTACAGGTTGCCTATTAGGCGGTGGCGTGTTCATAATGCTTAAATCTCTTGCACCCATCAAACTAAATTGCAAGGTGCGCGGTATTGGTGTAGCTGTTAGTGTTAGCGTATCAATACTCGTTTTCATTTCTCTGATTTTTTCTTTTACCGCAACGCCAAATTTTTGTTCTTCATCTATTATTAGCAATCCTAAATCTTTAAATTTTACATCTTTACCAATGATAGAATGTGTGCCTACTAAAATATCTACTTTGCCATCTTTTACGTTTTGAATGGTTTCCTTTTTTTGCTTTGTAGTTTTAAATCGATTAATGTAATCTACTGTGCAAGGAAAATCTTTCAAGCGTTCTTTAAATGTTTGATAATGCTGATAGGCAAGAATTGTTGTAGGTACAAGTATGGCTACCTGCTTGCTATCTGCTACACTTTTAAATGCAGCACGAATTGCTACTTCTGTTTTGCCAAATCCTACATCGCCACACACAAGCCTATCCATTGGGCTCATGCTTTCCATATCTTTTTTCACATCTGCTACAGCCTTGCTTTGGTCTGGTGTATCTTCATACATAAAGCTAGCTTCTAACTCTGTTTGCAAATAGGTGTCATGCGTATGCGCAAAACCTTGCACTGATTTTCTTTCGGCATATAGCTTTATCAAATCTATTGCTATTTCTTTTACTTGCTTTTTGGTTTTGTTTTTTAATTTTTCCCAAACATCACTACCTAGTTTATGCACCTTAGGTGGTGCGCCTTCTTTGCCTGTGTATTTCGTTATTTTATGCAAGCTATTGATGTTTACATACAGTACATCATTATCTCTATAAATAATTCTAATAGCTTCTTGCTTGGTGCCATTTACATCTATCTTTTGTAAGCCGCTATACACGCCTATTCCATGGTCTATATGTGCGACAAAATCTCCTGGTTGTAACTCTTGCAGCACTCGCATGGTAATGGCTTTGCCACGGGTATATGCTTGCTTTATTCTGTACTTATGATAGCGCTGAAATATTTGATGATCTGTATAGCATGCAACTTTTAAATTATCATCTATAAAGCCTTGGCTTATGCTGATGGGTATTGGTGTAAATGTAATATTGGCTTGCAGGTCTTCGAATATTTTATGCAAGCGCTCCAGCTGTTTTGGATTTTCGCTAAATACATAAATACCATATTCATCAGCTTGTTTTTTCTGTAAATCTTTAATTAGCAAATCAAAGTTTCTATTAAAGCTAGGTTGCTCTTTTGTTTTGCATTTATAAGTAGTAATATTATTGACAAGCAAAGTGGTTTCCATACTATTGCCAGCCCATTCTATCAATTTTTTTTGTTTGATAAAATGTAGCCAATCACCTATTTGCTCAAAGTCTTGTGGTTTTAGTTCTTTGATGGTTTGATCTTCGTAGTCTACACTTACTTGTGTCAGCTGCATGGTTTCGCTTACGCCTTCTTGCAGTTTTATAAATCTATCTTTACAAAAAGCTAAGTCTTTAAACCAATAAATAGTATTACTTGGTAGATACTCTAACAAAGATACTTTTTCTTCTGTTATTGCATTGGTTTCTACATTTGGTACAATAGTTACTTGCAATAATTTTCTTTCACTTAGTTGCGTTTCAGGATCTATGATGCGGATGCTATCCACCTCGTTGCCAAATAATTCTATCCGATACGGTTTGTCATTACCAAAACTATAAATATCTAAAATGCCACCACGCACTGCAAATTGTCCTGGTTCATACACAAAATCTTCTTTTGTAAAACCTAGTATCACCAAAAAATCTGTAATAAAAGAAAGGTCTATTTCTAAGCCTACCTTAAAGTGAATAGTGTTTTCGTTAAACTTATTTTGGTTGACAACTTTTTCAAAAATTGCTTCAGGGTAAGTAACTAATATTTTTTTTCTAATTTTTCCAGCAGCATCATCTACAATTATTGCATCTTCTACATCTGTAGTATTTTGTTTTGCTTCTTTATTAAAATTATTTTCTGATACGCTAAACTTGCCTAATGCTTCGCCACGCAATGTTAGATGGCTGCTATTTAATTCTTTAAAAATACCACTTCGTTTATAGCTGTCTGGGAAAAAACAAATGTCTAATGCGCCGGTAATATTTTCTAAATCGTTATGAAAATAGGCAGCTTCGTCTTTGGTGTTCAATACTATTACATGATTGTAGGTAGTGCTATTAAATACGGTAGACACAATCAATGGAAGACTAGCGCCTTGCGCATTTTGGATAGAAATATAAGGTGCAGACAAAAATTGTTCAGCCCCATTCGCAAAAAGCGTGGGGTGTTTTGTATACAATTCTTGTAGAAATTGTAAATTCATAAAGTGTTGCGAAGGTAGGTAGATTGAAGGAAATTATAAGATTGATATTAAGGTGATTCTTTTAGGATATACTATTTTTCAACTAGCGATTGCTATCGTTTTGTAAGCCTAACATCATTCTCATGTAATTTTTATGCTATTTACTATTCATTACAGATTGATTAGAAACGAATAAACTATACCATTAGATTAGTATTGTTTGTACCTTTGTAATTAATGATTTGCCTTTGTTTGTGTCCATACAAACAAATCGTAAGCAGTAAATTACTAAACAATTTAAAAATTATCTTGAGCAAACTTATTATCATAGGTGCTGGAGCAGCAGGCATATTTTGTGCAGTAAATGTGGCGCGTATGTGCCCACAATTGCAGGTAATTGTTTTAGAAAAATCAAATCATCTTTTAGCTAAAGTGCGCATTAGTGGCGGAGGTAGATGCAATTTAACACATGCGCATGAAAGTATAAGCACAATGAGCAAATGCTATCCGCGAGGAGAGCAGTTTGTAAAAAAAACATTCCAATCATTTTTTACAAAAGATACTATAGAATGGTTTGCACAGCGCGGCGTAAAAACAAAAACAGAAGCAGATGGTAGAATGTTTCCAGAAAGTAATAGTAGTGAAAGTATCATCGAGTGTTTACTAAATGAAGCCAAAAAATATAATGTAGAAATAAAATTGCGTTGTGGTGTAGATAAAATAATTCCACCTTTAGGCACCAACAAACAATTTACATTAAACACCACCACGCAAGAAAAAATGCAATGCGATTTTGTACTAGTGGCAACAGGTGGTTTTCCAAAGGCAGAGCAGTTTCAATTTATTACTTCATTAGGTCATAGCATTAGTAATCCTATTCCAAGTTTATTTACATTCAATGCTACTAAAAATGCAAAAACACATTTACCAAAACTTACGGACCTAATGGGTGTGGTAGTGCAAGACACTCATTTAAAAATTAAAGGAACAAAATTAGAAGCCTCTGGTCCAACACTCATCACGCATTGGGGTTTAAGTGGCCCTACGGTCTTATCGCTTAGTGCCTATGGTGCCAAAGTATTGTATGATGTAGATTATTTGTATGAAGTGCAAGTCAATTGGTGCGCATTTTTTAATGAAACAAATGCTTTAGAAAAAATTAGAGAAATGCGCAATATACTTGGCGCACAAACTATAGCCTTGCGAAATCCATTTGGATTGCCAAATAGGTTGTGGGAATTTTTATTACAAACTGCAGAGATACAACCTAAACATAAGTGGAGTGAGTTGCAAGCCAAGCAACAAAATTTATTAGCTAAGCAATTATGTAGCTACAATTTTTTGGCAAATGGCAAAACTACTTATAAAGACGAATTTGTAACAGCTGGTGGAGTAACACTTGCCGAAGTAACACCGCATTCCTGCGAAAGTAAATTAATTCCTAATTTATTTTTTGCAGGAGAGATTTTGGATGTAGATGGGAAGACAGGTGGTTTTAATTTTCAGCATGCATGGAGTAGTGGATGGGCTGTTGCAAAGGCTATTGTAGCAAAATTATAAAATTATTTTCTGATACTGATAAAGGTCTATAGCCTACTTTCTTGTTCTTTATGCAATTCAATTACCTTTGCAGCTTTAAAACTAATCAATGACTTTAGAGCAACAATTACAAGCACGCAGTAATAATATTTGTGAATTATGCGCATCTACCAACAAATTAAATGTATACGAAATTCCACCAAACCCTGAGAAAAGGGAAACTACTTGCTTGTACATCTGCATTAAATGCACAGACCAATTAGATAAAAAAGAAGAGTTGGATGCTGCACGTTGGGCTTGCCTAAAAGATAGTATGTGGAGCGAAGTGGCAGCTGTGCAAGCAGTTACTTGGCGCTTGTTGCATCGCTTAAAAAATGAAGCATGGGCTGCAGAAGCTATAGATATGATGTACTTGGATGATGATAATATGGCTTGGGCAAAAGCAAGTGGCGACCATGAGAATGATAGCAATGTAGATTTGCATCGCGATTGCAATGGTGTGCAATTAAAAAGCGGAGATAATATTGTATTAATAAAATCTTTGGATGTAAAAGGTAGCACTGTAAATGCAAGGCTTGGCACAGTAGTACATAATATTAAATTAGTAAGCGGTAATACAGAACAAATAGAAGGCCGCATAGAAGGCCAAATGATTGTAATACTAACCAAGTATGTTAGAAAAAATTAGTTGATGCTACAATTGAACTTTCATCATCTCCAATATATTTAAATAATAGTCCGCGTAAATCTGTACAATCAGATCACTTCTTTTTCCATCATCAAAATTTGTGCAGCAAAATAAATCTAAATTTTTAGCAATCTAAAAAATTCTTCTTCGTGCATTTCTTTTAATTCTCCAGAAGCTAAATTACCTAATTGCAAATCTTCTATAGATATTCTTATTAATCTTTTGCATCTATGCCTAAGCGCAAAAACCATTTTACGTATCTGATGAAATTTTCCTTCTGTAAGTGTAATGCATAGCCAAGTATGTATGCCAATATTTTGCGTATTATTATTTATTTTATTAAAAATAATTGGCTCGTTTATAATTGTTACTTCGCATGGAGAACTTGTCCAATATACATCTCCTTTGATGCGAATAGAAACACCAGCTTGCAAATGTGCTATTGTTTCTTGGCTTACCGCATTAGCTACTTGCACTAAATAGCATCGCTTATGCAGTGTTTTACTTTCAAACAAAAGTTTAGTAATTTTTTTATTGGTAGTTAGCAATAGTAAACCTTCTGAATCATTATCCAATCTGCCAATAGCATGCGTACCTGTTGGAAAATTAAAATCTATTTCGCCAAGCATAGTACCCACTTTTTCGCCTACAAATTGCGAAAGCATTTTATATGGTTTATGCAATATAAAATACCGATTCTTAGCTACTATCATTACCAGCAAGGTAACCTTTTTGTGAATTGTAAGTATTTTTATTTGTTTATCTTATATTTGACTATATTTTTTTATATAATGACATCATTATTAGATAACATCAAAGACAATGCAGATCTATTAGAACAAATGTCTAAGGTAATGGTTACTAAAACTGTAAAGAAGGGGACATTATTACAAAAGAAATATGATGAAAACAGTAAAGTGTATTTCGTAAAAAAAGGTTGTTTGCGTAGCTATACAATTGATGATAAGGAAAAGGAGCACATCTTTATGTTTGCGCCTGAAGGGTGGATAATATCGGATATAGAAAGCCAAGTAAATAATGCGCCTACAGAGTTGTATATTGATGCTATAGAAGATAGTGAAATAGAAATTATGCCAAGAGGAAATGCGGATGAATTATTTTTTGCAAAAGAAATGGTTGATAATATTGGTATCTCTAGGTTGATGAAACGAATATCCGTATTACAACGCAGAGTGATAATGTTAATGAGCGCTACGGCCTTGCAGCGCTACAATGATTTTTTAGAAATGTATCCAAACATAGTGCAGCGTGTTCCACAGAAAATGATTGCATCTTACCTTGGCATTACACCAGAAGCACTAAGTAAGATAAGGGGGCAATTAGCTAAGCCTAAAAAATAAAACATTTGGTACTTTTTGTTTGTCAGAATTTTATAATCATTTATCGTCCTAAAATAAGTTGACGGTTTACAAATACTATTTTAATTCCTCTCTTTTATAGGTTGCTATCCTTGTTCTTTAGTTTTTAATAGATAGTATTCATTAAATTAAAGTGTGTCATTGGTTTCATATCTGGTTTAAAAATAGTCTTATATATTTCGACTGACAGAAGCCCAAGCAGAGATAAGTTCCTTTTCATTTAAATTGTGCATTCATGCTAGCAAGGTAGATTTTTTACGATTGCATCTTCACTTTTAAATGCTCCTTTTGTTTTGATTACTTTCTTTTTGCTTTTTACCATTGATAATACTTTTGTTTCCTTATTTAACTTTGCAATATTTTTTTGTTTCATCTTAAAAATTATTGCCGACTATACCCTAAGCAAATAGCTATTCTACTAGTTTTTCGTCTTGTCCCTGTTGTTTTATACTATTCAACTCCAAGGGCAAATACTATTTTCTAATATCAGTCTTTAATAACTTATCCGCTACATCTATTGCTAGATTCAGAATTTCTTTCTCTTCTTCCAATTGCTTTATCTTAGCCTCTTGCTGAGAAATATATGTTTTTGGGGGGAGCCTTCTTTTTCATGGTAACTTTATTTTGCCAGCCTAATTTTTTATGTTTTCTTAACCATACCAAAACTGTGCTTCTGCCTTGGATACTATACTTAAGTTGAGCTTGTTTGTATATTAAATGCCCTTTTTCAACTTCATCTATTATTTGAAGTTTGAAGGCTAAACTGTAATCATTTTGAGTCCGTTTAAAAAAAAGTCGCTGTTGCTTGATTTTAGTATATAAGTTGCAGTTTAATTCAACTTATTTTAGGACTATAAATGGATAAACTAAATAAATACGTAGCCAAAATTTACAAAAAAATAGCAGTAAAATAATAATATCTATATTTGCTATCTAGTACAATTTTATGTTTAAAAATTTTCTGAAAGATAAATTATTGATTGCAAAAATTAGAAATAGATTTATTCCTTCTGTGCAAATTGCCCAGCGCCAATTGTTTCATCAGTATCAATTGCAGGCAAGGCAAAATAGCTTGCCACCAATTGCGCAAACAGGTTTTAAAGTTTTTTCGCAGTTCGAAGAAGATGGAAAATTACTATACATTTTTTCTATCATTGGTATGGACAATAAAGTGTTTATAGAAATTGGTTCTGATGATGGTGTAAATAGTAATTCAGCAAATTTGTTTTTTAACTTTAGTTGGTATGGATTATTTATAGATGGCAATCCAAAAAGCATTGCAAGAGGTAGAAATTTTTATAGCAAGTATCCACACCCTTGGAATTACCAACCTACCTTTTTATGTGCAAAGGTTACCAAAGAAAATGTCAATCAGTTAATAGCAGATGCTGGATATAGTGGTGAAATTGGATTTTTATCTATAGATATAGATGGAAATGATTATTGGATTTGGAACGCTTTAGAAGCAGTGCAACCCAAAGTAGTAATGATAGAAGTGCTAAATGAATTTGGTATGAATGATATTGTAGTGCCATATGATGATAATTATGTTTTTCCTGGTAAGCATCCATTGTATCACAGTGCATCGCCAGTAGCTATGACCAAATTAGCCAATCGCAAAGGTTACAGATTGGTTGGTGCCAATGAATTAGGATTCAATTTTATTTATGTAAAAAACGGAATTGCAGATGATTTGATTCCAGAAGTAAGCGTAGAAAGTTTATTGCAACATCCATCCAACAAAGATGGTTATCAAAAATTCCAAGAAATAAAAGATTGGGAATATGTAAAAGGGTGAACTTATATGGCTAAGCAAGAAATATTTCTTGAAAAATAAGTAACATTGTAATTGAAGCTAATGGTTCACAACCAAAATGGCATCAGGAGAATATGTACCACTTTGGTTAGAAAATCCATTGACGTAAAGTGTATAAATAACACCTGGGTCTAAATAAACTAAAGCATTTTCAATAATAGTTGCATGATTGTAACTATTAGTTATGGATATTTTTTTTTCACCAGCTGAAAAATATTGATAATTGGTGGCATGTTTGAATTTTATGTTATTAAAAAAATAAATATTTTCCGATGTTGCATTTATACATTCATTTGTGGACAAACAATTTACAATTCTTAATTGTGCCATATCTTTCTTAATTGGCAGGTGATTATCCTCTATAATAAAAGCATCAAAATTTCCTTGAGAATCACTTGCAAATAAAGAATAATGCGCATCTGGTTTAATCTCTTTGGTTTCTACAAATATTGATTCGTCTGTTGTATAAAGTTTGACTTCTATTTTTCGTTTACCAGGGTTGATATTAAGGTAATGAGAATTGCTTTTGAAATAATTGCCTACTTGCTGCTCTGTTGTATCATCTATCCAAATTCTTATACCTTTTACATTAGGTGAGGCATGCATAAGTTGCATCTGCGATAAATTTTGATTTGTTGTTGGATAGGTTGTAACCAATTTAGTACAACTAATAAAACATAGTATGCAAATAAACAATGTATAATTGAAGATTATTTTCATAAAGCAAAAATAATTGATTATTGAATAGAATAGATTTTATAATTATTATAGCCCTTCAATAATAAAGATATACGGGCTATGATTATTTTATCTTTTATTCAAGAGAATTACCCCCATTTTTCCAAAACACCACCTTTCTTAAAATATGCATCTACCTTTTTTTCTACAGCAGCATCTTTTTCCAAAACTGGCGCATGATGCGGTTTAATTCTTGCATCTATTATTACAGGCCCCTTGCAGCCCCAATGTTTGTGATGTGTAAAAGCAGCAATGCCATATATATCATGGCTAGGATTACTTCTTGTAAATGTTATCCATAAAAAATTATTCATTTTATGTGCTACAAAACTAGCATCATCACACACTACAATCATAGCTACGTCTTGTAATGCATCCAAATGATGTTCCAGCTGCTCATTTAAAATTATCATTTCTTTTGCAGCGCTTTCTGCAGTTGTATAGGCTTTGGTTTGCAAGGCAATTACACCAGGCATTGCCAATTGTGGATTTTCAAAATATTGCAAAGTTTTCAACGTATTAGGTATTGACGAAGCAAGATTTCTTATTTTATTGCCATAGGCAGCAAACACTACTTTGCTACCTGTGTTTAAGCCTGTACCGCTATAATCCAATGTATCAATACTTGTGTTTGTATAAAAGTGAATATCTCTATCTAAATGAATTCTTTCTAAAATATATCTCAGAAAGCCAAGTGGCTCTTGTGCATGCAATTGTTGCGTGTCATCTGCAGTTATAAATAAATATTTAGCTAAACTCAATTGGCCAGTACCTAATACATGATTTGCTATAGTAAGTATTTCTGCAGGCTGTTTGGTTTTATCATATGGTGTGTATCTTTCGCTTCCAATTGCAAATAGTAAAGGGTGCACACCAGCTGCATCTACAGCATGCACTTCTTGCAAGCCAGGTATTTCTTGTTGTATAGCACTGCCTGTAATTTCATGAATCAATTGTCCAAAGCTAGTATCCTCTTGTGGTGGTCTGCCTACAACAGTAAATGGCCAAATGGCATCTTTTTTTGCAAATACTTTGTGTACATGCATCAATGGAAAATTATGTTGTAAGCTGTAATATCCTAAATGATCTCCAAAGGGTCCTTCTGGTTTTGTAGCTGTACCATCCACGTATCCCGTAATGACGAAGTCGGCATCTGTACTAATGCAATAACCATCATCATACACATACCTATATCGTCTAGCACCTAAAAGTCCCGCAAAAGTCATTTCGCTAATTCCTTCAGGCAGAGGCATTACAGCACTTACAGCATGGCTTGGTGGACCACCTACAAAGCAACTTACTTTGAGCGGCTGCCCCTTGTTGTTTGCTTTGGTTTGATGCACACCAATACCACGATGCAACTGATAATGCAAACCAATTTCTTGGTTGGTTGTATATTCATTGCCATTTAACTGCACACGATACATACCCAAATTTGCTTTCATAATTCCGGGTGCATCTATATCTTCTGTATATACCTGTGGCAGTGTTACAAATGCGCCTCCATCTTTTGGCCAATGTTGTATCAGTGGTAAATCGGTAATAGCAATTTGTTGTTGCATCACAGGTTTATTAATTGGGTTTTTAAGTGGCAATGCTTTTAATGCAGCCAATGCCGAAGAGAAATTTTTAATTGGATGTTTAATGGCTTTGATAGGGTCGGCTTTTAATTCTATAATTTGTTGCACCGCAGCCAATGTATCTCTAAAAATAAATTTGCTTCTATCCAAAGTGCCATATATATTACTAGCTGCGCGAAATTTGCTACCCTTTACATTTTCAAATAATATAGCTGGTCCTTGTGCTTCATACATGCGTAAATGTATAGATGCCATTTCTAAATAAGGATCTACTTCTTGCGAGATGCGCACCAATTGTTGGTGCTTCTCTAAATCTAATAAACACTGCTCTAAGGATGCATAAGCCATAGTGTAAAAGTAATAGATTGGGTAGTAAAATAGGTATGATAAAAAATAGAATAGATGTGGGATAGGGTTTGGTGATAGTATAATTCTAATACTTAAATAATCAATTTTCCCCTTACTTTTGTGAATGCTTAAATTTGCTTTAATATCAATTTCATTCCTTTCAATTACCAATATTGTTAGTGCCAAAAAAACAAAGCATACCTCAATGTATTTTAGTTGGGGATATAACAGAGATATATATTCTCCAAGCAATGTACATTTTGTAAACCTAGAGAAATATGATTTTACTGTACATCAATTGAAGGCTGCAGACAGGCCTAGTTTTAGTTGGAACGATTTAAAGCAAAATGTCAATTATATTATAGAACCCACTATTCCGCAGTATCAATATCGCATTGGCTATTTTTTAAACAAACAAAAAACAAAAAGTATAGAAATTAATTTCGATCATACTAAATACGTATCTGTAGATAACCAAATAGCTAGATTTAGTGGCACTATTAATGGAGTTGCAATTGATAGAGAAATGATTCTACGACCCGATTCTTTTCTGCACTTTGAGCATACCAATGGTGCAAATTTTATGATGATAAATTATGCACAGCAATTTGCATTATTAAGTAAATATAAGTTTGCAAAAAATAAATTGAAGCTTGTGGCAAAAGCTGGTGTAGGTATTGTAATTCCTAAAACAGATGTAACTTTATTTGGGAAAAGGCTAGATAATAAATTTCATATTGCAGGTTATGTAACAGGTATAGAAACAGGCTTAAGATATTTTTTTACAAAAAAGTTTTATTTAGAATATACTGGCAAAATTGCTTTTGCAAATTATGTAAATGCATTGACAATGGAAGGAGGTAGAGCCAACCACTCCTTTTTTGCTTTTGAAAGATTGGGTAGTGTAGGCTATTGTTTTAATTTCTAATCGTTTTACTTTTTACTCAAACACTACATTCATTTCTAGTTCTTCTTTGGCACGCAATACTTTTACTTTTGTAGCATCTCCTTTTTTAAATTTGCTAAGGGCCACCATATAACTTTGCATATCTAATATTTTATAATCACCAAGCTGTGTGATAATATCGCCTGCTTTCATGCCTGCTTTGCTACCTACTTTACCATCTGTAATACCATCTGCACGAACTCCATTGCCACTAAAAGTATAGTCGGGCATAATGCCAAGTGTTACTTTAAAACCAACCCCATCCATTTTCTTTTCGCGTGTTTTAGTAAAATCCAGTTTGTCTTTTTTATTCAACTCGCCAATTAGCTTGTAGATGTATCTTACCAATTTTTCTTCGCCTACAAAATTAATTTTATCTGCATCATCACTTGGTTTATGATAGTCGGAATGCAAGCCTGTAAAGAAAAATAATACAGGAATATTTTTCATATAAAAACTTGTATGGTCGCTTGGCCCAATACCAGCACTATCGTATTTAGGAGTAAAAAATGGTTTGCTTTTTTCTATTATAGGTACAAAGCTAGGAGATGTTCCTACACCACCTACTGTGATGGATTTTTTTGTTTCATCATAGCGGCCAAGCATATCTATGTTTACCATGTAGTTTGCCTTTTCTAGCAATTCGCTATTCATTTCTGTAAATTTTTTACTACCATATAATCCTAATTCTTCTCCACTAAAAGATAGCAACATGTAGTTGTTGTTTTTAAAAGGTTTTGTTTTTAGCATTTCTGCCAAGGTTAGCATAGCAGCTACACCACTTGCATTATCATCGGCACCATTATGTATTTGTGGTTCTTTGCCTGCAAACAAGCTATTGTGGTCTTCTCCATAACCAAGATGGTCGAAATGCGCACCAATAATCACTGTTGTAGCACTTCCATTATCTATGAATCCTCCTACATTTCTACCTTCACGTATATTATCTTCTATTTGTATATTACCATAAAAGTCTATCCAATCTGCTTTTAATTTTGGTTGAATATATTTTTGCACAGCTTCGTAATTTACAAACACTACTATCTGTGAAAAACTTTGAGAAGATTTTGCTTTTGGGTCAAATGCATAATCGTGTTCTGCATCTATATCATTATAATAAATAATTCCTTTTGCGCCATTCTCTATTAGTTCAGTTGTTTTTTTTTCATACTCGGCTAGTGCTTCGTCATGTGGGCTGCTTAATAATTTTTTTGTAACAGTACTAATTGGCACTAATGCAAAACTACCTTGTTCATTTACTTTCGGCAACACCAATTCACTCATTTGACCATTACCACTAAAAGGCATTGGTACAAATTGTTTGGTACCTAATGTATCTGTAAAAATTGCTAATATAGTATTATCACTTAATTGCTTGCCTGTAACTACTTTGTAAGTTTGTAAATAATTTTCTTTCCAAAGTGGAGTAATGCCTATTGCCTTCATTCTGTCTGCAATATATTGTGCAGCTATTTTTTCTCCCATACTACCTGTGCGACGACCTTCTAATTTGTCGCTTGCCAAAAACTCAATATCTGTTTTTATTTGTGCGACTCTTTTGGCAGTATTTTTTTTATTGTTTTTTGCAACAATTGGCGATGCTGTAATTACAATTGCAAATGCAATTAATGATAGGTATTTCACGCAGAAAAATTATTTTAGCAAATATCTGATAATAAATTTAAAGATAATAGAATTAAAGTTTATTTATCATAGTAAATTAAATATTAATGAATTAGGGTTATTAAGTAGGAGTGGTAGAAGTATCAAATATTTACATTTCGGCAAAAATAAATTGGATATTTAAATGTGAGTTGGTTTTAAGATGATTCACTATTCTGGTAGATTTCTATAAATTTCATCAAGAGGATAAAGACTTTTTGTAATATGTTCTGTAAAAAAAATTGAATGAATAAATTTTGAGGTTTTTGCAGCTATCGCATCTGTGATAATAGTTGTGCTTTATATATAGGATGCAATTTTTTCTCACAATTCAGTTATAAGAATATACAACCGTTTACTAGTAAATCTAATTTTTAATTAGCGTTTAAATTCGAATTTCTATATTTTATTGAAACTAATTCTTAAGAAGATATTATAAATTTAATTCATTGGCATTAATTATTTGATGAATTGTAAATAGAAATCTTTCCAATTAAATTCGTATTAGCTTTACCCCCAAAATTTTACTAAATGTAATTTAATGCAATGTCCTTAATTCCTTAATCTTTAAAAATAACACTCACTTAAAATCACCTATTTGTTTAGCCCAATCCACCTTATATTTGCGTAAATTTTACAATAATGTTTAATACTCCTTTTACAAAACAACACATTGCCCTTGGTGCAAAAATGGCAGAATTTGCTGGCTACAATATGCCGATATCTTACACAGGCATTAACGACGAACATGCAGCGGTGCGCACCAAAGCTGGTTTATTTGATGTAAGCCATATGGGGGAATTTATTTTAAAAGGAGAACATGCTTTAGATTTAATCCAACGCGTTACCAGCAATGATGCTAGTAAATTAGTAGATGGTCAGGCACAATATTCTTGCTTTCCAAATGCTACAGGTGGTATAGTAGATGATTTGTTGGTATATTGTATAGCGCAAAATAAAACTTATATGCTAGTAGTAAATGCAAGTAATATAGATAAAGATTGGAATTGGGTAAGTAGCCATAATACCAATAATGTAGAGATGCACAACATCAGTGAAAAAACTGGTTTATTAGCATTGCAAGGACCAAATGCAATTAAAATTGCACAACAGCTAACAGATATGGATTTAATAAATTTAAAATACTACACATTCGTAAAAGGAAAATTTGCTGATGTAGAAAATGTATTGGTAAGTGCTACTGGCTATACTGGTGCTGGTGGTGTAGAAATTTATTTCGAAACTACAGATACTAGTGCTGCTGAAAAAATATGGAATGCAATATTTGCAGTTGGCGAGCCGCATGGCCTTAAACCTGCAGGACTTGGTTGCCGCGATACTTTGCGTTTAGAAATGGGTTTTTGCTTATTTGGTAATGATATAGATGATACTACTAGTCCATTAGAGGCTGGCCTAGGTTGGATAACAAAGTTTACAAAAGAGTTTACTAATAGTGAACATTTTGCAGCACAAAAAGCAGCAGGCTTGCAACGTAAATTGGTAGGCATAGAAATGATAGACAAAGGTATTCCACGCCATGGTTACAAAATGAAAAATGCGGAAGGTGCAGAAATAGGTGTTGTAACTAGCGGTACACAAAGCCCCAGTTTGAATAAAGCAATTGGAATGGCTTATTTAGTAGCAGGTAGCAATGCTTTAGATACAGAAGTATTTGTGGAAGTACGCGATAAATTATTAAAAGCTAAAGTAGTTAAATTACCTTTTTACCAAGCATAATTTATGAAAAAATATATTTGTAACGTTATTGTAGCAATTGTAGTAATGATAATTGCTTTTTCTTCTTGCGAAAGAAATAATATAGAAGAGCGCAAAGACTGGGCAGCTATTTATAAAAAGCATGGCGTAGATTCTGCTTGTTTTGAATTGGTAGAACATAGCAAAGAAAGAGTGTATTATTACAACAAGGCAAGAGGAAATACTCGCATGAGTCCTGCAAGTACATTTAAAATTATGGCTAGCTTAATAGCTCTTGAAACAAGTGTAGCACCTGACGAAGATTTAATAATAAAATGGGATGGAGTAAAAAGGCCACAAGAGCAATGGAATAAAGATATGAATATGCGCGAAGCTTTTAAAGTAAGCAGCGAGCCGTATTATAAAGAGTTGATGAAAAGAGTTGGCACCACAGAAATAAAGCGATGGTTGGATAGTACTGAATATGGTAATATGCAAATTGGCAATAATGTAGAAACATTTTGGACAGATAATAGCCTGCAAATTACTCCTGATGAGCAATGTGGTTTTTTAAAAAAATTATATTTTGATGATTTGCCTTTTAGCAAGAGAACAATGCGTATTGCAAGAAGCCTTATGCTGCAAGAAGAAACTAAAGACTATCGTTGGTATTATAAATCTGGCACTGCTGTAAATGATACCATGCAAATGGCTTGGCTAGTAGGGTTCGTAGAAGATAGCACCAATCATCCATATTTCTTTGCCAATAATTTTTCTATAAAAGATACAGCTATCAATATCAAAGATTTAAGAATGCAGATTACAAGAGAAATTTTTCAAACAAAAGGTCTCTTGCGCGATAAATAAAAATTGTTAAAAATGAAGCATAAATATTATTTTGCTTTACCACTTTTTTAATGATAATGAACAAATATGCAGTTGCGTATACTTTATTATCTGTAGATACAAGTTTAAAGGTATTTCATACTTTCCCTGCTATTAAAATTGAATATACTTTCTCTATTAATGATATTATTAATCGGACCCAAAAAAAGTAGCATTTTTTTTACTTTTAGGAAATATAACGTTTAACATTCCATTCAATAAAATTATTTCTATCTTTACCTCACTATGGCACAGCTCGATTTATTTGCGCAGTTGGAAGAAGAAATTCAAATCCAAAACCAAAAGGTAATTACACTAGAGGTAAGTGAGCGCTTGTACCATAGCATTACGCAGGTAGCAAGCATGTTTCAGGTAAATACAAGTTTATTGCGTTTTTGGGAAAAAGAATTTCCTCAAATTAAATTGCGCAAAAATGGTAAAGGAGACAGATTGTACACAAAAGAAGATATTCAACTAATTGGTACTATTCATTACCTTACCAAACAACGAAAATTTACATTAGAAGGCACAAGAGAATATTTAAAAAAAGATAAAAAAACCGTAGAAAACGAAACCGAAATTGTGCAGAGCCTTTTACAAGTAAAACAATTTTTATTAGACATTAAAAAATCATTATCAGCATTATGAAAAATTTATTACTCCTATTATTGTTTATTACTCCAATAATTATGCAAGCACAAGAAAAAGTATTCAAAATCATACTCGACCCAAAAGATGGTGGTAGCAATATGTTGGTAGGTCAAATTTCAATTAAAGATATTCAAGCGGATGGCACTTGCGGTTGGTATAACAAAGGATTTGAAAAATACAAATTAGATTCCGCAAAAATAAAAGCTTTGCAAGCACATATTAAAGATTACAATTTTATTGTAATGCTTGGTACTTGGTGCGAGGACACCCAAAACCTTTTGCCACAATTTTATAAAACTATGATGGCTAGTAAATATCCTGTAGAAAAAATAGAATTGCTTGGTGTAGATAGAGAAAAACATGCACTAAATATTGAACATCTATTACTAAAGGTAGAGCATGTACCAACTATAATTATTAGCAAAGGTCCTCGCGAAATTGGTAGAATAGTTGAAACCATTCATAAAGAAAATATAGAAACAGAATTACTATATCTAATAGAAAAAGATATTGAAAATTGGAAATAAATTTTTTTTATTTTTAATCCCCTAAATTTTATTTTCTGACTTTAGAAATCTCCATTTATCATTCTTATAAAGATGTACAATCTTTTTGGAATCAAACACTACCAGCAAATCATTGTTTGCAATGGCAAGAGTTAGCTGTGGTAGAAGATGCAGCGATAGATTACATTAAGCCTATGTACATTGTTATTCAACAGAATAATGTAATGTTGATGCAATTGTATGCACAGTGTTTAACATTTTCCCCATCGTTTATTAGTCAAGCAAATCTTGCACATCCGTTTAGAGTACTAAGTAGATTTGCATTAAATTGTATGCAGTTGAAGCTTTTAGTAATTGGTCATTTATTTAGGCACGACGGTGTGTATTACCATTTTTCTGCAGAAGTAAAAAACAAGCAACAGTTTTTTGCAAAAGGAATAGAGCAATTGCAAAAGAAAATAAAAAATAATGCAGTGTTTTTGAAAGATTTACCTGGCGAACTTTCCATGCCTTTTAAAATGAATACGCGTTATCAAGCTTTTGATAATGATGTAAGTATGCAATTGGCAATTCCGCCTACTTGGACTTCTATCGTAGATTACGAGAATGCCTTGACCAAGAAATATGCAAAACGTTTTAGAACTACACAAAAACAATTTGTAGGTGTAGAAATTAAAGAATTGCAAATTGCAGATGTGCAAAAACATCAAGACAGAATTTATCAATTGTACTTGCAAGTAGCCAAAAACCAATCGATTACTTTTGGTTTGTTGAATGAAAATTATTTTCCATTATTTAAGCAGCAAATGGAAGATAGGCTTAAAATATATGGCTATTTTGTTAGCGAAAAACTAATTGCATTTAGCTCTGCCATCATCAACCATGGTGCTTATGATATGAACTATATAGGCTTTGATTATGACTACAACAATAAGTTAGGTCTTTATTTTAATATGCTTTTTTGTTGTGTAAATAATGCAATAATTGGTAAGTGCCATACTTTAGTTTTGGGAAGAACAGCATTAGAAGCAAAGGCCATATTGGGTTGTAAGCCTGTGCCAATTATGGGTTATTACAAAATCAATAATTTTTTATTTGCACAAATCACGAAACGATTTACCAATCGTACCGCACGAGCACAAGGTGAATTATGGATGAATAGGCACCCATTTAAAAGCGAAAATGCTAGTTAATCTGTTTAATTAAAAAATCTACAATTAATATCTGGCTGGCATTTTCACAGAAAAGAGAACATTTCTGGGTGTAGTTTTTACGTCTTTTAATTTTGAAGCAATATTTATAGTTAGCGAAAGCACAATATTACTGATTGAAATGGCAATAAAATTATGCTTATACATTACATTTACAATCCCAATAATTATTAATACACAATGGCGCAAAAACTTTTTTTATTAGATGCAATGGCATTAATTTATCGTGCTTATTTTGCTTTGGCTAAAAACCCACGCATTACCAGTGATGGCATAAATACCAATGCACAATATGGTTTTACAACTACTTTGTTAGATATTTTAAATAAAGAAAAACCCACGCATATTGCAGTAGCATTCGATCACTATGCACCTACAGAGCGACACGCTGATTATGAATTTTACAAAGCCAATCGCGAGGCTGCACCAGAAGATTTAATTGCAAGCTTACCAGATATTAAAGAAATTTTAAATGGCTTTAATATTCCAATATTAGAAGTACCTGGCTATGAAGCAGATGATATTATTGGCACAGTTGCCCACATGGCTGCTGCTGAGGGCTTTGATGTATTTATGGTAACACCAGATAAAGATTATGGTCAATTAGTGACAGATAAAGTTTTTATTTGGAAACCACCTGCTTATGGCAATCCGTTTGAAATTATGGATGTAGAAAAAGTTTGCGCAAAATGGGGCATTCAAAGAGTATCGCAAGTAATAGATTTATTAGGGCTGATGGGAGATGCTAGTGATAATATTCCTGGCATACCTGGTGTAGGCGAAAAAACCGCAGCTAAGTTATTAGAGCAATATGATACGCTAGAAAATGTTTTAGCAAATGCACACAATGTAAAGGGTAAAATGGGTGAAAAAATAGCAGCAGGTGCAGATAGTGCTATCATGAGTAAAAAGTTAGCTACTATTATTATGAATGTGCCTGTAATCTTTGATGCTACAGATTTTCAGCATGACCCACCAAATATAGATGCTTTAACAGAAGTATTTAATCGCTTAGAGTTTCGTACCCTAGGCAAGCGTATTTTAGGCGATACTTTTCTGGTAAATACAGCTAGTAAAACAACCGTTGCGCCTGCTAATGCTATGCCAGATTTGTTTGGTTTGCAAGCAGCAGGTATTACTTCGGCAATGCCTAATACGGTGGTAGAGCAGTCACAAGATTTATTTTCTGCACCAGCTAATTTTATCACAATTGCAGATGTTAGCCACGATTATGTTTGTGTAGATACAAGTGAAAAAATTAATGATTTACTTGCAATTTTAAAAGCAAATCACACTATCTGTTTTGATACCGAAACTACCAATACAGATGCTAACCTTGCAGATATTGTAGGTATGAGTTTTAGTGTAGAACCTCACAAAGCGTATTATGTACCATTGGCAAAAGATGCGCAAGATGTTAAAAATATATTACAACAATTTGCAATTATTTTTAATGACGAAAGTAAAACTTGGATTGGTCATAATATTAAATACGATATTTTAATCTTAAAATGGTGTGGATTTTCTATAAAAGGAAAATTGGTAGACACTATGCTAGCGCATTATTTGGTAGAGCCAGAAGGCAGACGCAGCATGGACATATTAAGCGAGCAGTATTTAAATTACAAGCCAGTTTCTATTACAGATTTAATAGGCCCAAAAGGAAAATTTCAGGGCAATATGCGTGATGTAGAAATTGAAAAAGTAACGGAATATGCAGCAGAAGATGCGGATATAACTTTACAGCTTAATTCAATTTTACAAAAAGAATTAAAAGATAAAGATGTAGAAAAATTATTTAATAATATAGAATGCCCACTGGTAAATGTGTTGGCAGATATGGAAATAGAAGGTGTGCGGATAGACAATGATTTTTTAAATAAATATAGCGTGGAGCTAGAGAAAGAAATTAAATTGGCAGAAGAAAGTGTATTTAAACAAGCCGATTATCGTTTCAATTTAGCATCGCCAAAACAACTAGGCGAAGTGCTGTTTGATAAATTACAACTAGACCCAAAAGCGAAAAAAACTGGCAAGAGCGGCCAATATGCTACTGGAGAGGAAGTACTTAGCAAGCTAGCTAGCAAGCATAAAATAGTAGATGATATTTTAACTTTCCGCGAGTTGAGTAAATTAAAAAGTACTTATGTAGATAGTTTGCCATTACTTATCAATTCGCGAACCAATCGCATACATACGAGCTACAACCAAGCTGTAGCTGTTACGGGTAGGCTTAGTAGTAATGCGCCAAACTTGCAAAATATTCCTATTCGTACAGATAAAGGAAAAGAAATTCGTAAGGCATTTATACCACGCGATGCAGAGCATATTTTAATAAGTGCAGATTATAGCCAAATAGAATTACGCATTGTTGCTGCTATGGCCAACGACGAAAATATGATTGCAGCATTTAAAAATAATATAGATATTCACATAGCTACTGCTGCTAAGGTTTATGGCATAGATGCTAGCGAAGTAAGTAAAGAACAGCGTAGAAATGCCAAGGCTGTAAACTTTGGAATAATTTATGGACAAAGCGCATTTGGGCTTGCAGAAAATTTAAATATTTCTCGCACAGAAGCTAAAGATATTATAGATACATATTGGTTGCAATTTAGCAGCATAAAAACCTTTATGGATGCACAAGTAAATAGTGCAAGAGAGTTGGGTTATGTCCAAACTATTTTAGGTAGAAAGCGTTGGCTAAAAGATATTAATAGTAGCAATCACACAGTGCGTAGTTTTGCAGAACGAAATGCCATTAATATGCCAATACAAGGTAGCGCTGCCGATATGATAAAAATGGCGATGATAAAAATTCAAGCCGAAATGAAGCGCAGAAATCTAAAAAGTAAAATGATTCTGCAAGTGCATGATGAATTAGTTTTTGACGCACATAAATCCGAAGTAGAAGAACTGAAAGTGCTTATAAAGCAATTGATGGAAAGTGCAATGGCATTACCAAATGGCGTACCAACCACCGCAGAAGTAGGAGTTGGAGAAAACTGGTTAGCAGCACATTAGAATTTTTGTATAACAACCCTAGCATTAAAATTTCTATAAAAAAAGAATACTCTATTTTTTAGCAATCAAACCATGCATTGCCTAGGTATCATTTTAAAAGAAGTGAAAATGTAATCTTATTGGAGAAAATATATTTTTTGGCATTAATTCTAAATTCTTGTGATGATAATCAATACCAAAACCATGCTTCCAACAATTACCTTTGCCTTATGAATAACACCGCTAAGTTTTTAATTGTTTTTTTTATTATACTGATTGTTGGATTTCTTACCTACTTTAAATACCAGCAAGATCATCATTTGCATAACCTGCAAGTACTAGGAGAAGGTGGGCATGTGGTAGGTGCTTTTTCGTTTACAGACCAAGATGGAAAAACAATAACAGAAAAAGATGTAGATGGTAAAATAAGAATTGTAGAGTATTTTTTTACAACTTGTAAAGGCATCTGCCCAAAGATGAATGAAAACATGGCTAAGGTATATCAAGTATTTAAAAACGATGCCGATGTGGTAATACTTAGTCATACTGTAGATCCTGAAACAGATACAGTAGCACAATTAAAAAGATATAGCCAAAAGTTTGAAGCAAACCCAAGCAAATGGCATTTTTTAACTGGTAAAAAAGAAGACTTGTATCGCAAAGCCATAGAAGATTATTTAGTGACGGCTGCAGATAGTACACAAAAGAAAATTATTCCATCATTTATTCATACAGAGAGATTTGTATTAATAGATAAATACAATAGAATTCGTGGAAGATTTTACGATGGTACCAATGAAGGCGATGTGCAGCAATTAATTGGCGACATTAAGGAGTTAAAAAAAGAAACTGCAGATGCTGGTATGCAAACAAGCAATTAATCCAAGCGGTTTGCACTTTTGATTATATTTATAAAAATATGGTTTTACTGCAAAATTTTACAAAGCTATGATACTTTAAGCCTAAAGCAGTAATACCTTTGCAATACTTAAAACACTTCAAAATATTTTATGTACAAACATTTATTATTATTAGCCTGCGTAGCTAGTATTTTTGCATCTTGTGGAAATGGTAGTTTTTCTGTATCTGGAAAAATAAAAGATATGCCAGAACAAAAATTTTATTTAGAAGAATTAGGTGCCAATGCAATAGCATCGTTAGATAGTGGAATGACCAAAGCCGATGGTAGTTTTAGCATAAAAGGAAAAGGAACAGAAGAAGCTTTATATAGAGTGCGTTTTGCAATGGGAAAATATATAATGCTTGTATTAAAAAATGAAGCTGCTACCATAGCTGGCGATTGGAATAATTTAGAAGAGTATCACATAGATGGTACCCAAGGGAGCCAAACTTTAAAAGTATTTTTAACTGCTTTGCGCGAGCATATTCGCGATGTAAATAGTCTGGATTATGTAACCAAGCAATTGAGCCAAAAAGGTGGCAATAAAGATAGCATGATGCAAGGTGTGCAAGATGATTTAAGTAGAATGAACAAAGAGTTTGTAAGCTATGTAAAACAATTTTCAGATACAACTTCTTTAGTGCCTAATGCAGTGTTTGCAGCTAATTTGCTAAATCCAAATATAGAAGGTTATTACTTAAAAACATTTTATGATAAGCTACCAAAGCGTTTCCCAAATAGCCAACAAGCAAAAGCATTTGCAGATATTTATAGTAAAAAATTTGCAACTGCGGAAGCTCCAGTAAAAGATACTTATGTAAAAAAAGATGATGGCAAATACAACGTACGATCAAAGGATGCAGTAGTAGCTACAGAGTTTAGTGCACCTACGCCTGATGGAAAAATAGTGGCACTAAGTAGCTTTAAAGGTAAATATGTATTGGTAGATTTTTGGGCAAGTTGGTGTGGCCCATGCCGCGCAGAAAACCCAAATGTATTGGCTGCTTACAGACAATTTAAAGAAAAAAATTTCGACATCCTTGGTGTAAGTTTAGATGATGATAAAGCCGCGTGGCAAAAAGCAATTGCCACTGATGGATTGGTATGGACACAAATAAGTGAGTTGAAAAAATGGCAAAGTGTAATTGGCAGACAATATAATATTGAATCTATACCGAGCAATGTATTGATAGA
>Ga0114967_10000631_pt1 | contig 30287 bp, 27 predicted proteins | sample M_130628_MF_Meta_FD_92639 | JGI IMG/M metagenome (GOLD analysis project Ga0114967, IMG submission 92639) | Freshwater microbial communities from Lake Montjoie, Canada to study carbon cycling - M_130628_MF_MetaG | ecosystem: Environmental > Aquatic > Freshwater > Lake | place: Lake Montjoie...
GTCCCAGTATCCGCCCCATAAATTCTAGGGCCACATTGTCCCGGGGAAAGCAGGGCCCTCCAAAACCGAGACCTCCCGTGAGGTATTTCCGGCCGATCCGCTTATCCATGCCCAATGCGTCGCTCACAACATCCACATCGCCCCCGGGGATCTTTTCACAGAGTTCAGCCATTAGGTTGGCAAAAGAAATTTTCATGGTCACAAAACTGTTCACGGCGATTTTGGCCAGCTCCGCGTTTTCGAGGCTCATCCGTTTCACCGGCGCACGATTTTCCGAAACCTGCCGGTGCACTCCTTCGAGCACATTCCCGGACCTTTCGTCAAACTGGCCCAAAAGGTAAAAGTCGGGGTTCAGAAAATCTCGGATCACGGTGCCAAGCGCGATGAACTCCGGGTTGTAGCAGAGACCGAAATCAGGCCCGCACTTTTTGCCGGATTCCCGTTCCAGGATGGGTAGAAGCCCGTGCCGGGTGGCTCCCGGTAAGACAGTGCTGGTCATCACCACGGTGTGGTACTGTTTTTTGGCCTTTAGGGCCCTCCCAATTTCCGTGAACGCATGCTTGGCATACTCAAGGCTGAAGGCACCATCCGGCTCGCTGGGGGTCGGGACCACGACAAAGGAGGTATCTGCATGATCCACTGCCTCCTGAACCGATTCCGTAGCCTTGATTCTGGTTCGGTTTTGATCAAGTAGCATTTGTAGGCCGGGCTCCTCCGTGGGAGCTTTACCGGCATTGACCAACTCAACGGCCTTGCGGTGGATGTCTACCCCAACAACCTCAAATCCTCGGGAAGCAAAAGCAACCGCCATGGATGAACCGAGTTTGCCAAGGCCGAAGACAGCCAGATTATTCATTTACCAATGATCCTGGTATCGGCTGCGGTAAAAGGAGGCGGGGTCTTTCTCAAACTGCGCCAGATGGCTGCGGTAATTCGCTCGCCCCTGCCGGAAACTGAACGTCAGGAGATCGAGGCAGTGGCCGAGATCGATATTGGGCAACAGCTTTCCTGCATGGATAAGGAGCTCCGCACTGACGTCTGGTAATGAAAAATTTTCAAAGAGACAGGCAAGCTTCAGGATTTGCAGCGGGGAAAGCCGTTCCCGGACCTGAGCGCTGGCAACCCAATCCAAAGCGTAAAAGGCGTCTCCTTGGTAGGGGCGTCCGGTTACGGACTGGGCCGGGCAGTCCCATTCAAAAGCGTTGGGAAGAGCGGACATTGAATATTTTCTTGGAAAAAGCCCAAACAAATCGTATCCCCAAGCTCTCATTAATCGGTCAATGTTATGAAAGGTGTTTTCTCCGGTTCCCGCCCCCCCGTAGAAGTTGACTTCGAGCAGGATGCCAAGCGTGGGGGCTTGGCGAATAAAGCCCTCCCCAGATTGGAGAATTTCATAATCAGGTCCATCCACGTCGATTTTTATAAAGTCAGCCCCTCGCAGGTCACTTTGAAGGCATGCTTGATCAAGAGTCAGATGAACACGGCTTAGTTTTTCCGCATTCCAAAGATTGAGCAAAGAGAGGCTTTTTTTGGGGGGGTTAATGAGTCTGATTTTATCCATCGCCGCCGCAGAGCTAAAGCGTGACCACGGGTCCATGGTCGTGTAGGCATCATCTCGGGAAGGAGAACTACCCTTAAGGAATGCCTCACAGTAGGAAATTCCCTGATTTTTTTCCGAAGCTTTCAGCCGCCGGATCTCCCCAACAACAGGATCGATCCCAAGGCCACTCAAAAATGGCTCGTAAAGTCTTAAGAAATGACAGATTCCACCGCTACATCCAGCATCAAGAAAGGTTAGAGGCCCATCTTTAATCAGCCCTTTTTTTACAACGTAATCAGTGAGGCGATTCGATGGATTAATGAACATCATTACAAATTACAGATTTGTGATAAATTGCAATGTGCCTTCAGCCAGAGACATTCTATACGATCGTTGAGTTTTTATCAATAAAATATCAAAGCCTACTTATGGCTTGATAACAGCTATTGCCGTGCAATAGATTAAATTTATGGGTTCGTGTTCTGCTCCATGGTATGAACTCAATCTTTCGGCACCCGACGGTAATGTTGCCGCTTGTTGCTACTACTCTGGGAAGCGGGATCCTTGGCTGGATGATTCGGTAGATATTTCCCACTACTGGAATGGGCCAAGTATTCGCGAGGCGAGGCGCACCCAAAAAGGCGCCATACCATCACCCAACGGATGCTCTAGCTGTTTTTATTTTAATCAGGTTTTACCTGGGCAGAACTATTACTCATTCGCAAATCCACCCGCAGACACGTCGTCTGCCCAGCTTGAGAATTGGCACCTCGCCAAGTCAGAATATGAGGCCAAGGTCGAACAGGCCTCTTGCATGCCGCTCCGCATATATGCGAATTTCGGCTTCGGCTGTAATTTGTCGTGTACTATGTGCCATCAGGTTCCCCGTCGCAGCGAACTTAAACGGCAGATCCTGGCAGAAACAGTGCTTAATTGGCATGAGGCACTCACAAGATGTCTCGACTTTTCCGTGATCGGCGGCGAGCCCTTGACGCTTTCAGAAGGATTAAAATTTATCCGAAAGTTTGCTCCCGACGAGCGGTATGATGCCACCCGCCTTTCCGTCTATACCAACGGAACCTTGGTCCAAAAGCACTGGGATACCTGGAAGACGAAGCGCAAGCTCTCCTTTACTATTAGTCTCGACTCGATTGGCATGGGGTACGAAGCGATACGCGTTGGAGGAAGGTGGTCTGAAGTCGAACGGAACATTTTGGATATCCTAAAAGAGAAAGCTAAATCCCACCCTGACTGGGGCATCACTACCAATGCAAACATGCAAAAGACAGGCATTCCCTACTTGCCTGAATTTGCCAAGTGGCACGTTAAGCACCAAATTCACACATTCTTCTATGATTTCATATCGGCACCAGGCGTAGAGGACACTTATCACAGAGACAACATACTCCACAATTCGCAGCTGCTAGATTCTATTCCTAATTGGCGCGATTTAATCGACGAAGCGGTCGGTGTGTTTCGATCAGCTGGGTGGGGATTTGAGGCCGACCAGTTGGAGCAGTATCGGAATCGCGTTGCAGAGAATGCAGAAAAGCAGGCAAAAAACATTTTACGAATGCGAAGCCAACAAAACCGGAGTGATTGGGCCTCGGTTACTTATGGAAAAGGCGAGCGCAATTGGAGCAAGCGGTTGGAGGCATATCCTACTCCTGGCAAACCACCCATACCGACCGTGGAGATACATGGTCTTGTTGCATTTAAGAAAACACGAATTGGGGATTATTTTGCTACACCCTTTATCAATATAAAGGCTCCGCGTGGTGGCACGGAGTGCAGAGTACGCGCAAGCTGGCCTAAGGTTGTTCCAGAGGATCCGTACATGCGGCTAGCGCACATCATTTTGAAAGATCACAAAGGCAATCAACTGCAAGACTTCCGGGAGTATCGCAATTCTGGTGACGGCACCGAGCTCATCTTGATTGTTGAGATCCCTAAAGGCATGTCAAAAATCCAAGCTGTGCTTACTCCACTTGGGGAAGAAAATACTTTGCTACCTGAATCCTTGGAGATTGAGATGGATTCAAGATTATTGGATCGGGCCCTGAACTATGAGTCTTCAATGATCCCCAAGCTCCGCTACTTTTCGGGTCGTTTGGCAGCGATCATTCGAATTCAGACTATCCACCGTCTAACGACCTTTCTTGAGTTGGCTCAGCTTCGCAAGAAGGAGTAGTTCAACTCGCAATGGTCGTAGTCATACTAGCAGTTTCAATGTTAAGTTTAGAATGTGTACTCAATGTCCAGAAAATGCTAACTTATTAATTTAAACCTATCTTATTAGGTTCTGCCGAAAAAAACGATCCATTGCTTTTCTGGGCCCGCAAGAAGTATGAGTTATTTATCTGTTGTTATGGCGACCAGGGCAGATGATTTTGGCGGCCTTCAACGCTACCGGATGAATTTGTTTTTCGAATTTTGCGACAGGGTTCTTGATCCATGTTTTCAACAGCTTTCATGGGAATTAGTTCTTGTCGACGCTAATCCCAATCTTTTTTACCCTGCCTTGCGGAGCTGGATTGGGGAGCCCTTCATTTCCAGATCCTGGATGAGAGTTTTGGAGATTCCAAAAACTTTCCCACCAGCAAACTCCAACAAGGCCGCTTTTCCTCTGCATGAATCCGTCAACTTTGGTCTCCGGCATTGCCGAGGGAAATTTACCTTGATCACAAACTTTGATGTTTTCCCATCCGAATCTGTTTTAAGGGAAATTTCTCAAGGAAATCTTCGGGAAGATGCCTTTTACCTCGCTGACCGCCTGGATGACGATCTGGTGATCCGCCATGATTTTGAGTCTCTGAAAAATAAAATATTTCAGCCCGGGTGGAATTTGGAATGTGAAGCCCACGGGCTCCTTCAAGTTCGCCATAGCCTGCTTCCTTGGAGCTGGTGCCTTTCTCCGATCCAGTTTGCACTGGAAGAGGGCGCGGATTTTTCAACTCGGCCGGGCAGTCGGAGAAAAAATCCTCTGTTTGAATTTTCGAAAAGGAGTGTGGCTTTCTGGAGAAAATCAACGGGCCCCTTGGCAAGGCTCAGTGCTAAACTACTTTGGAGTCTTTGCTTTTGGAAAAAAATTGGTTTTGGCCGCGCTATGAACTGGTGGTTGGCGGTATTTGGTGTTCATACCAATGCCTCGGGAGACTTTATTTTAGCCAAAACATCTCACTTGCAGGATCTGGGAGGCTTCGTCGAGGATCAGGAGGATTTTTGGCATAGGGACTCAGACTTGGTAATTCGGATGATCAAGAAGGGCCTCCGACAGGCAGTTTTTTTATCTCCCGGCTTTGTTTACCACCTGGTTACCAACGAGAGCGGTCGCAATGACCCCCGGTATCGGGAAAAAAGAAGTTACGATGATTTTTGCCGGTTGTGGCTACAGACCCTCGCCCAAGGAACTATTCAACGACATGTGGCCACGGCAGCGGAACAATAAAACTGCCTCGGTAGCCTCGCTTCTTAAGTTTTTGGATCAACTCTTCTCCAAGGTGCCACGAAAAAAGCAGGGCGTAATCCGGAGGATTTTTCCACAGCTCAGCCTCATCTAAAACGGGAATCAGCGTTCCCGGCATATATTTTCCGATTTTATAGGACCCGGGGATTTCAACCACACAATCGATGATCTGATCATCGAGTCCCACGTAATTCACCAAGGTGCTGGCCCGGGAGGGAGCCCCCACGCCATATATTTTTTTCCCTTTGGTACGGATGCCGTGGAGAAGGGCCATCAAGTCTAGTTTGCTTTGGGACACCCTCTTTCGGAATTCCATCATAGATTGCCAAGTCAATTTCTCCTTCTCCTCACGCAAAATGGATGACACGGATTCACGAATATTGCGGAAACCTTTTCGCGCCGCATAGACACGGATCGAGCCACCATGCGTTGGTATCCGGCGGGCATGGATCACCTCCAGCCCGTGCTTTTCCAGTAAATAGCAGAGACTGTGCAGGGAATAATAACGCAGGTGCTCGTGGTAAATGGTGTCGTACTGGAGGGTCTCTAGAAGGGGCAGCAGATAGTGGGATTCGGTGATAAACAGGCCGTCTTGCTCCAACATCAGCAGGACCGCCTCCGTGAGATCGTGAATATTCTCCATATGCGCAAAGACGTTAGTCGCGGTGACAATACGGGCCTTCCCGTATTTTCGAACAACTTGCCGGGCGGAGGCCGCACTGAAGAAAGCCTCCAGCGTTGAAATTTTTTTCTTTCGGGCGATGCGTCCGGCTTGGGTGGGCTCGATTCCACACACCCGCTGTCCCTGCATTTGAAATTTTTCCAGCAAGGTTCCATCGTTCGAGCCGATATCCACCACTAGATCCCGGGCTTTTAGGGGATACAGGCTCGCGACCTCCCGCTGCAGTTCGGCGAAATTCTCCCTGAGAATCCGGGTGGTCCCGCTGGTGTAGGCGTAATGAGGCGGAAAAAGAATCGCCGGATCTACAACTAGCCCCAACTGGACTAGTTGGCTTTCTGGGCAGTAAAGAAGCTCCGCAGGATAGGCTGGTTGCTCGGCCGGACGGCTGCCGATAGGTGCCATGGTGTTGACGGGCGGTAAAAAACCCAGAAACAGGATGCTTCTCAGATCCCGGGAACCACTGATCTGGCAACGCTCGATCAGCACGCTGCCTCCAGTGCCAGCCGCCCGGGGGTTGAATTGTTGTTTCTTTTTCATCCACTTCTGGCCACGGTAAACTCGGCCTCGGCATACCACCGCACTGTCTCTCTGACTCCCTCCTTCAGGGAAACCTGCGGGGTGAATCCCAGGGCACGCATCTTATCTATCTTAGGACATCGCCGGGATGGGCTTCCGGGACGTAAAGGGCCAGAAACCACTCGGATTTTCCTTCCAAACCCCTCACGGCTAGCCATTCGGGCCAAATCAGCTGCGGAGATCTCCTCCTCCGTGCCAAGGTGGTAAATCTCGCGATGCCGGCCCTGTTCCAAAAGCATAAGCAGCCCGCGGGTGAAATCACGAATATGGATATAAGCCCTGGTTTCTTCCCCTGTTCCTTGGATAGGGAAATCAGGAACCCCCGTGGGATGTTTGCGAAAAAGATCCTGTAACCTCAGGGAAAACTGGGGAAGCACGTGTTCCCGCCCCATGTCCGGGCCGTAGACGTTGTGGGGACGAAAAACCACCACCCGCTCAAAGTTCTTTCGTCCATAGTTTAGGGCCAAGAGTTCGCTGATGATCTTTCCTCCGCCATAGGAATACCGGGGGTTGAGCACATCGGGAATGGACAGGGGCGCTGACTCGTCCGTTGGCACACAGGGAGGATTTTGGTAAACCTCGGAGCTTGAGGCGAGAAAGAGTTCCCGCGTCCCCTCGGCCTTACACGCATCCAACACGTTCACCAACCCCTTCACGGCCACCTCAAGGATTTCTTCTGGGCGGGTGTAGAAGAATTCTGTCCCGTTGATATAAGCGAGATGAAATACAGTGTCGATTCCGTCGAGGGCTTGCCGAACTTTTTTCGGATTCCGAATATCGCCCATGATGACCTCCAAACGCTGCCCGGGGTTTTTACATTTTTTCAGGGATCCCCGCGAATTATCATCTAAAATCCGAACGGCGTGACCTTCAGACAAAAGTTCTCTCACTAAAGATCGCCCCAAAAAGCCGGCGCCTCCCGTTACCAAAATTTGTCTTTTGCGTTGCATAGGCGGCATCAGCCAGCTCGGTTTAATTATTCCTCTTGGCTCCCGCTTCAGCGGCCAGCATGAAAGTTTTTATGCAGTTGCAGACTTTCACCACGTCTGTTTCTGACATCTGAAAGGCTGAAGGTAGCCAAAAAGCTTTGGGCGCAATCGCCGTACTTACCGGAAATTCCGTATCCGGACGCCGATAAGGGGGGTGCGCATGCAAAGGATGCCAAAACTTCCGGCACATCATCCCATGGCCGTTGAGATGCCGTACCAGGTCGTCCCGCCTTTCCGTCAAAACATCTGTCCATTGGGGAATTTCCCCCCCCTCAAGATCAGCAGGAAAAGTCCGGATCCCCTCCACGCCCCCTAATTCCCGCCGGTAAACTTGGCCGATAACCTTCATTCTTTGCATCCGCCGATCCAAATCCTGAAGCTGGGCCAACCCGAGGGCTGCCTGCAGGTTAGTGAGCTTAAAGTTGAACCCGAGCACGGGATGTGCGTCATCCCCTCCAGTGCCCCTCTCCGCCCTGCCCTGATCCTTGAGTTCCCGTATCCGCCGGGCCAGATGTGAATTCCGAGTGACGATCATTCCACCTTGCCCTGTGGTAATGGTCTTATTGGGGGAGAAGGAAAAACAGCCGAGTTCCCCATGCGTTCCCAAAGGTCTACCCATGGCGACAACGCCCAATGCCTCGGCGGCATCCTCGACAACAGGCAGCCCCTTTTCTCGACCCAATTGCAAAACCTCGCCCAAAGTTCCAGCCCTACCACTCACATGAACAGGTAGGATTGCCTTGGTCCGTGGGGTGATGGCTCGACGGGCCGCCACCGGGTCCATCGAAAGGGATGCTGGCTCAACATCGACGATCACCGCCCGGGCGCCCGTCAAAGTGACCGCATTTGCGGTGGCGATAAAGGTAACGTCCGGAACCAACACCTCGTCTCCTGGCCCAATACCAAGCGAAAAGAGAGCGCATGCAATGGCCGCAGTCCCGCTACTTAGTGCAATTCCGTTCTCCACGCTGAGCCTTTCGGCCAGCCTTTCAGAAAATTCATCTGTGTACTTTCCATCGTTAAAAAAACCCTCCCCGATAACCCTTGATAGGATCGGCACCTCGCAACCAGTTGCTTCTGGCTTCCACCAGGAAATTGGTGACAATTTTAGACCTTTGTTAGCCGATTTTTCTAAAGACCCAACCTTGGATGGGCCCAAAGGAACTTTCACCTGCAGTTTGAATTTTGACTTTATCCCGGAATTTTGAAAAAAGCAGGCGTGCCGCATAATCCGCCACTTCAAAAATAGCATCTTTTTTGGCATTGCTGCCAAAGCCTTCGAATTTTGCAAACATATTGGTGAACACTCGCGTCAGGAAGTAATAGAGGTCGAAATGCTCCTCTTTTTCCAGGTGGAACATAGGCGCCATAAAGTCCAAGAATTTTTTCCGATGAAGAAAATAATTATGCCAATCATGCAGAATAATATTTTCTAAGCCAACGACCCTTCGGACGCTATTCAGTTCTTCAAAGCCCTCAAAGGTGTTCTCAAGGGCGATGTAGCGCCCTCCTGGTCGCAGTGTCGCATGAATTCCCTCAAGAATCCTTTGTTGATCCTTCCATGACATAAAGTTGATCACCACCCTCTGAGTGCAAACGGCCGTAAATTTCCCCCTCAAGTCTTTCCTGATTCCAATGTTTTCAATGGTTCCTCGTTGAAGTTCGATATTGGATATTTCCTGCTTTTTGATATTTTTTTTAAACTTTTCGTATAGAAATTTTGACTCCTCAAGAGCAAAGCAGTGCCTGACTAATTTCGCGTACCGACAAGTCGAGATGCCATCCCCGCATCCAAAATCGGCAAATAGATCATTTTTCGAAAGATTGGATGCCACAAACTCGGTTTCGAGTTCCCTTAAGTTGAGATCCAGAAGGGAGATGGTTTTTGGGTTTTCCCACCACTCCTTAATTTTCTTTCTTTTGTCTGTAGCCATTTTATTGCCTTAGAAATCCCCAAGGGTCAATTATTTGAATATCGGGAGGCATCTTGAGTAAGCGGTATTGTCGATGGGGAACACCCACGATAATTATGGAAGCTCTTTTTATCAATTCCCGCAAAGGAACTATGTCGGACCCCTTCACGTAAGGGTCCGAACATAATACTTTGGCTCCGGCAAACTCAAGGACTTTCTTAAGCTTGTAGGAGAGTGACTGCCGAATGTCATCGCTTTGAGCCTTAAAGGCCATGCCTAAAATTCCAACTTTTCTATTTATTATTTTCTCTTTACTCAAGATTCTTGAGACCAAAAATTCAGGCAAGCCCTCGTTGATATTCATAGCGATCTGCCCCAAGACAAAATTGTGTTTCTCAAAGGCAAAAAGCTGCATTGTATCCTTCATTAGGCAGGGCCCCGCAGCAAAACCGGCTCTTGGTACGCTCGCCATCCTTGCGTACCCATTTTTCATGCCCGCCAAAAGCCGATGATAATTTATGCCCGCACTTTCCACCATCATATACAGCTGGTTGGTCGCGGCGAACTGGATGTACCGGTAAGCGTTGCAAATCAGTTTCGCGTACTCAGCCTCCCTCAGACTCATTACCACCACCTTCGAAGTGATCCCGGAGAAAATCCTCCGCGCCGCCTTCACGGCCCGATCGGAGGAACCGCTTATGATTTGGGGAAGTTTTGCGATCTCCTCGATGGCGCGGCCCTGCACAACTCGCTCAGGGCAAAAAGCCAAGTGGACATCTCGACGTGAGCGCCGCAAGTGCCGCTCTAGCACCGCCGTCGTTCCCGGGGCGACCGTGGAACGCAGAATCATCAGGCCTCCCTTGCGGATATGAGGAAGAAGAACATTTATGCAGTTGATTAAGGGACTCGTGACTGGGTTGTGAAATTCGTCGATTGGGGTTCCCAATGTTAAAATCACCGATTGCGCCCCACTGATCGATTCCGGACGATCGGAAAACTCAAGACGGCCTGATTTCAAGACCCGACGGAGCAGGCTCGTGCCGTCTTTCTCGAGAAATGGCATGGTTCCCCGAGCCATCTTCTCCATGGACGCACAATTGATGTCGTGGATTACCACTCGGTGCCCCTTTCTGGCCAGCACCAAGGCCAAGGGTGCCCCGACATGACCTGCACCTCCCACGACCGCAATTTTTTGAAAATTCTTCAAACTTTCTTTTCCATCAATTTCCAAGCCATCCAAAGCCCTAGGTGCAGCTGATGGCGAAATGTCCCCTTGCGCATCATCTGTTCAAGCTCGCGAACCGCAACCACCCTGACAAGAAATCCGTCAATTTTCCATTCCTTCCGCCGGGGAAATTGCCTGCAGGTGGCGGCAAAACCGTAAGAAATCATCGCAAGCCGCCCTGTGTCGGGAAAAAACGAACCCAAACGAATCCATTTTTCGCCAACCAACCCGGTCTCCTCCCTCAACTCCTTGCGGGCTGACTGCAGAGGGGTCTCCCCTGGATCCACGGTTCCGGCGGGGAACTCCCAAGTATGTCGCCGAAGGATCGGGCGGTACTGCCGCACTACGATTGTACGCTCACCGGGCAGTACAGGCACAATTCCCACGTAAGGCCTCTGAAGAAGGCCATGATAAGGACGATCGCCTTTTTTTCCCGGAACTTGGACGAGGCTGACCCATGGCGAGGACCAGATTTTTTTATATGACGGAAGAGTCTTTTCTCTTACGCGGGGAAGGGGGTTCTTGGAAATCATATAATGGAAAGAGTCGGGCACCGAAACCCGTGACTTGGAATTCAACCACATTCCCCGGCCATCGCAAAAAGATCCAGATAATTAGGCGTATAGAAGGATTCCGGCGCCAGCAGTGCCTCCATCTCCTTCAATGGTCGGAGCGGCAGGGAGGCGGGCCGGCAAGGCAACTCGCCATTGAAAAGTGGGAGAAAACGGTACGCCGTGATCCCCGACAACTTCCGCATCACCGCCCGGGCGGTCTCCCTCGCCTCCGGCGTACACTCAAAAGAGATCTGCCCGGTGGGGTTCCGGAGAGTTGCAAAGACTTTTTCTTTGTGCCCCTCCACCTCCGCATTGTGACAGCCCGGAACGCTGGCCTCAAAATGGTTGCTTGCTGAAACGCAGCACATACTCCTCGTGGGGACCTTTAGGCACCGAAGTGACGGTTTTTCCCAGGTCGATCCTTTGCCCGGCCAGGTAACGCCGCGCCAGCTCCTCGGGATCAGACTGAAATGCCGTGCCTGCCCGGTTGGCATGAGTCTCATTCACCCTGTTCACCGGAAGTGAGACATACTTGGAAGAAAGGGGGCCGGCCATCCATTTCCGTTCCCAAAGGGAGGGATCGCGGCTGCCAATATCCTCCAGAGTGTTGGGATTGTGGAAGGGGAGCCCAGTCAGCATTTTGCGGATCCGGGGAGTCGGAAAGATGTGGGCGTCGAGCGAAAAGGAGTATCGGAAATCGGCCCGGGCCTGGGTCCAATCCCACACCATCGCCCCCGCCCCCCTCCACCGGGACGGCAGCCGGTAATGTTCGTCCGCGGGATGGGAATACCGGCAGTTTTCCCCTAGACGAAAACTGTAAGCTGCCACCTGGTCCCAGTTTTCCGGCCAGGGAATATCCACTACCCGGTCGTGGAATAGTCCGTCATCGGTGCAAAACATCACCAAAGGGGTTTTTCGCCGCAAAAGGGTCAGCAGATCCTTTCGGAAATTTACCTCCTCAAGCCAGTTGACCTGGGGGTATTTCTCCCTGATTCGAGCATAGGATCGGAAATGCAGACCGGGATCGGCTTTCCACAGAACCGAGGCTTGGTGGGGAATTCGGAATCGGCTCCCCAGGCTGCGAAGTAGGGCATCCAGTTGACAGGCACGATTCCGTGAGAAAATAATCACATGAACCTCCGGTTCCTTGGAACCATAAGAACGGTGAACCATTCGGGGCACAGTCCGGAAAAGGGTCCTCTCCCGCCACCAACCCAGTAGATCCCGCACCCCAGTTTTAAGAGCTAGCCATTTTCGATTCCGGATCGCCCGGAGGGCCAACTGGGGGGGGAATTCCGCGGAGAATTCGTGGTGGCGAAAAGTGCCCCGCTCCCATGAGGCCTGAAAAAACCGACCTGCCCGTCGTTGAGCCAGCTTTTTCTCAGTAGACCGAGCCCACGGAGTGCCGCGGGTTTTTTGAAGCAGGAACCTATGAAGCCTATCTTCCAGCCGATGCCCAAATCCCAAAGACTCTTGGTGGGGATGTCGCCGGTAGGCGTAAATCTTGTCTGGCAGAAAATGCACCGGAACCCGATCTGCTAGATTGATGAGCAACACGGCATCCGAAATGGTGCCAAACTCTGGCTGCAAGGATTCCAGAACCCATTTTCTGGGCAGGTGAAAAAATGTTCCGGGGAAGGGAAGAAAAGAGTCGGCGTAAAAATGGGCCAGTTCCGCCGAGGAGTGAAAGGGCCCAACCGGGCCACTGGTTTCCAGAACGGGCACCTTACGGGTAAGCTCCTCCATCTCGACGATGTTCGATGTAGCGACCCAAAAACCTTTTTGTCGCCGTCCGAAACGGGAGATCGTTTTGCCGTATTCAGGCAGCAGTTTATCGTCATCATGCAGGAGTCCAAAGAAGGTGCGCTCACCCATTTGCACAACACCCTTTTGAAAAGCCGCCCATTGTCCTGATCCTGGGTGTTTTGAAGAGAGTATGCGGATCCGCCCCAACAACCTTGCCGGCTTGGCTGTTTTCGGAACAGCGTGCTTGCTGTCGTTGATTATCGTAATCCTGTCGGGCGATTGAGACTGCTCCGCAACAGAGCGCAGACACTCACCCAAAAAAGAGGCTCGCCCAGAATAAAGAACCAGCAGAGAGGGATTTACGGGAGCTTTCGGATAAGAATTCTTTTTTATATTTGCCTCAGAGTACGTGCACGCCCTTTGTCCACAATGGCTTGAAGGCTTCGCGATGATATCTCTCGAAAGATGGGGTCTTTTGTTTTCAATAAAAGTGCCGTACTTTTCTCGTTAAAATTAATTTTATATTTTTTCTTGATCCTCTCGGACCACTCAATGTCTTCCCCTTCTCCCCATCCAAGCCTTTCATCCAAAGGAAATTCCAGCATGACCCTCTTTCGGGCGACCCAGTAAGCTCCTGAGGCATAGACCCAAGGATGGAGAATTTCGGCCGCCTCGGAGCTAATCCCGTATGGGATCAGGGCCTCAGTAGGCTCCATTTCGGGGATTTGCGAGAAAAGATCAGGCTTCATAAGGGGGCGGAGATGGGTGTTTTCTCTTACAAAAGTGTGGTAGCCCGGAAAGATGGAATGGTCCCGATAACGCCGCCCGTCCGGCAGGCGCAAACGGGTTGTCATCACATTCCATTGGGTTTCATAGTTTACCATTCCTTCATACCAGCCATCTTCAAGGCAAATGTAGTCGTGAAGGTAAACCACTTGGTCAAATCTGGCCTTTTGTGTGATCAGATTTTTTTTTCTTGTGATCCAAGCCCTTTTTTCAGATTCATTGAAAGGGATTATCTCCACGTCCCCAGCCGAACTCCTTTTACTTCCCCCGACAATCACGATTTCATACTGTTCGATCTTTTGCTGCCTAATGGATTCAACAACCCGTTGGCAGTTTTTGCTGTCGGGATTTTCGGTGATGATACCGAAGGTGATATCAATCTGGCGCACGATATTTTTCAGTAAAGTATTTCAAATCCTCGGGTGTTCCCAAGCCATGCACCTTGGAAGCGGCGATGGGAAAGATGAAACCCTTCTTACCTTCCAGAATGAGCTCATTAAAACTTGGTGCTACGTAAAATTCCCCTTTTCCGTTGAATGCTTGCCCAACGCGGATATTTTTATGAATCATTGCTTCAGCAGATCTCACAAAGTCAGATCCCTTACGCCAATAATAGATCCCTACAGTGGCATTTTGACTGATAGGCTTTTTTTCTGCCACCTCCGTGATCTTGCCACTCGTATCTGTTTTTGCGTAACTCCATTTTGGATGCGTGTTGGGAAAAGTAAGGATGCCGAAATCAGCTTTTTTATTTCGCATAAAGTAAATGAACTCCTCCGGTTGCCACTCCACGAATTGGTCCGAGTTGGCAATAATCAACTCCTCATCGCTATTGATTTCATTTTTCGCCAGCAAACAGGTGCATGCAGCTCCCTCCGTAGTTTTGTTTACCGTAATAATTTTAGACCCTGATGCAATCAGTTTTAAAAGATGGTCCAAATTGTACTTCCCCCGGTGTGCCTCTTGGACAATAAAGATGGCTTTGCTTCGTATTCCTAGAGAATCGAAGACAACCTTGATCATGGGATCCCCATGAAAGTTCGGAATTTCGATCAATGGCTTGGGAAATGAAAAGCCAGCCTCCCGAAATCGGCTTCCCTCCCCCGCCATAGGAATTAAGACATTCATGTTGTGATAGTCTATCATCGTGGTCTTTTGGGCGGCTCCTTTCTTTTTTTCTAGAACATCAAAGATCTTTTGGGTGGACAATTCGTCTGCAGATTGAACAAGAAAATACTCTGCCCCAGATTCGGCCGCCGCCATGACTCCGGTAGGGGAATCCTCGATGACTAGCATCTCCTTCGGCTTGCACTTAGCAGCCAAAATGCACCGAATATAAATCTCAGGGTGAGGCTTGGGAATGTGAACATCTTCGCTAGAAAAGATTCGAGCGATATAGCTCTTGATGCCCAATCGACTTAATGCCGTTACTGCTGTTTTTCGCACGGAGTTGGTAGCCACTAGAATCAAGTAATTTTCTTTTTTTAGTTTTTTGAACAACGATATTAGTTTGGGGGATCTTCGGATGCTTGAAATTCCATTCTCTGTAAATCTCTGCTTACTTTTCCATATTTTTCCCCGGACTGCTTTATCAATTCTGAGTCCCCCCAAGTCCTGCAAGACGTCGATTTTTTTTAAGGTAGGCAGCCCATCATAAAATCGCAGATGATCCTCACGACTGATGCAGAATTGTTTTCCGAGCGCCTTTGCCACAGCCATGTTAAAGGCCTGAAAGTGCAATTGCTTGCTGTCTATCAAAACCCCGTCCAAATCGAATGCAATGGCTTTGATCATTTGCTTTGTCGGTAACGTACGGGAAAATCAGTACAAACACCAAGCATTCGTCCCTTCGCCAATCTTGGACCTTTGGATACAAGTATCGAGTTTTTGCATGTTTCCTGCCTGGGATAGACCCAGATTATGTTTTTTGAAGTTATCGTGTAGAGATCCTTTTCGTGCCAAAAGCAGTGAACCTTTTTGTTTGCGATCATTCCGGTCAGTGCATTCCGGTTTTTTGCGTGACACCAAAGCCTTGGGTTTTCCAGAAACTTTTTTGAAACTCGATATTCGGGCTTATCATGACCTAAGAACCACTTTTTTTTCATCAGCCAAACGTCAATTTCTACATCGAATTTTTCTTTCAACGCTTTCTTGATCTGTTCTGGTCTATTTTCGTTTTTCCGATCTGGTCCGAATAGATTGCCTCGGTGTGAAATAATGATCATGAAATTAGATTTTGTGTTTTGAATCTTTGTATTACCATATCAATCAGAGGTTCAGTCTTAAGATGGCAATAATCTTGATAGTATTCCATTTTAGTAGTTCCGTCGGCATTCAGCAATTCCTTTAAGATGGAAACATGCGGTATTCCATGTTCCGCGCTTTTTTCACTCAACAAGGAATCCCAAAGTAAAGAGGTTTTGTTGCGGGCGAGCACATCACCAAAGATTGGTGATTCTGGATTCTCTGAATGGGGGGCATTCGTGGAAGGATGCCCCCCCCATGTGATTACTTTGTGAAGCTTGTTTAATTCCAGAACTGCCCGAAAGAATCTTTGAACACATTCATCGACCGCATTTTCTATCGGTATTTCTTTTTTTGAGGACTGCTTGGGCAAATGCCAGCGACAATCCACTTCGCCAACAACCAGAAGTATATAGTCCGTACTAGTGATCTTTATTTTTCTGCTTGATATAATATCGTATAGTTTTGGAAGGTGGTTCTCGTAGAAGTTGTAAGCGATAATTGGCCCTAAAGAATACGAAATAAAATGTTTAGTTTTGCTGCTTCCCAATGTCTCGCCAGGATGGGAGCCCGAAAAGAAATGGCAGTGACTGTTGCCAACTGCAAAGACTTTATTTTCTTTTTTAAGAAATCTAGTAAGCACTTAAATGAGTTTTTATTTTTCGAAATATAATTTCGTCTGGCAGAATGAGTTTAGATGCGGTTCGAAAGTTTTTTTCGACATGAGGTAGCATCTCGAAATATAGCGACGATGAAAGTTTGAGTCTTTCAGTTTCCTCATACAAAAGAATGCCTTTTGAATCAAAGATTTCCCCGATGTTGGGATTCCCCCAATATATAGGAATCGTTTTTGACGCAAAGCAGTCTGTTATTTTTTCAGTGAAATAATTCGGGTATTTTCCATTTTCCACACATACAGAAAAGTAATAAGGCCAAAGAGCCACCTCTTTATCTTGAATCTCCCTGCGCCCTCGCCCGAAAACATCGATCGGGTGATAAGTCCGGATGGCCTTATCCCGTAAACGATGTCCTTCAGTTTCCTGTTTATCTGACGCAATGATCGATAAAAGGTGCTTTTTTTTAAAGTTTTTTTCTATCGGCCGGACCCATGGGAGCGTGCTACCATTCGGGCCATGTTCAAAACAGGGGGATTTCTCGATCAGCCTTTGATCAGAAGTAAATATCCTGCTAAACACCTTTTCGTACTCAGCTATATTTTTTAATATCAATGAGATCGTTTTTTCTATAATCAGAGAACTTTCTGACAGCCAACCGAAGTATTTCTTGGCGGGATACCGCTTCCACTGCAATATATTTTTGTTTTCAAGGAGAATGAATGGCAGGGCAGTAGATCTTCCAGGCCGGATATATCGGTAAACAAAAGTTTCTGGCTTCCTGCCTAGGCATGACGAAGCACAGTGCCTAAACGAGTCCGGATCGGCGTACAGTCTTGGCAAAAACAAATGCCGAAACATTTGTATGATAGAAGGCTTACTTCTCATTGCTGAGTCATGGTCTCCTTTGCAGATGTTTCCGTCTTAAATATTTATTTAAACGATACTTTTACCCCAGTTCCACCAGATTAATTTATTTCCCTCATGGGTCAATGGTTTTTCAGGTTCAACTACGACTGGACCGACATTTTCTAATGTGCGGACAATTGCTTCAATGGACAGTGAGTCGACGCCGCAAGGTCCGCTGATCGTGTTTACTGTCATATAGCCCATTCTCGATTTAAGAATTATATTCTTTAAGTATTGCATCTGAATCTCTGAATTAATTTCAGAAAAAGCATAATTGCTAATTACAAGACCAGGGTATCTTATTTTGCAGGATCTTGATGATAGGAAGCTTTCAAGAGTTTCTAAATCCACCGATTCAACTCCGTTTCTTTTTAAGTATTTCTCCGACAGCAGGAGCACTTCCGGCAAATCGAATATCCTGTAGCTTTTAATTTTTGCGAAAGCGTGGATCACTAAACATTGCCCACCATACCCCCCTCCGATTTCAGTAATATCTAGATCTGTTAAGGCTCCAAACCTTTCCACTAGATCCGCCAAGACCTTTATGTACCGCAAGGTGGAGGGGGAAAAGCTGCCGATCTCCGGATATTGTAAAAGCTCTGGATTCCCAAACCTGTCGTTTTTACAAAAGAGTTTTATTTTTTTATATATGTTTTCGCTTTTTTTAATTTCATTTAGGTAAGATCTGCCGAGTTCATAACTTGTGTGTTCAAGAATTTCTGTGTATCGGGAGTCTCTTTTAAACTGGGAAAAGGTTTTCTCGTTATTTGCGGACTCCAAACATACCTCTCGGTACTGCCTTGTATCACTGATCGAGGATCGAATGCCTTTTTGTTTAAAAAACTTTTTGATTCTATCTAGTAGTTTTTTGACCATGCCTCTTCGTCCCTCCAGGGCTTTGTAGTGACTTTTAAATACTTGGTTATCTAAAGAACGGGTCATGTTTAGTTTCTTCATTTGGTTTAGCGGGAAAACAATGGATTGTGAATCATGCATTATTAAATCAGCGAACTCTTGTTCCACGGTATGCGTAGCCTTCTCGTCAAACCCGATATTTCTTACCAAATTGACCCTAGGAATGACACAAACCATGTGATGCTTCCAAAGCGACAAAGTCCAGCGGTAGTCCCAAGCATCCAATTTTCCTGCGAAGGTACGCTGAAAACATCGCTCCCAATACGTCCATTCGCCCCGACTAAGTTTGGGCCAATTTTCTTTTCGGATCCGCGGAACTTCGGCGAGAAGTTTTTCCTCCCGGTCAAAAGCTCGCCAAGCCCTTCTCCAAGTTCCCCAGCCCCATGAGTGATGGTATCGGGTGAAGCGGTAGCTTGCCTCATCCGACCAATCTTTCGGCTCATCATAATTATTGCCGGAAATAGCTCCCACCCGTTCATCATCCCGATACTTATCCAAAAGCTCTTCGACAAAACGAAAAAAGGTGAGATCCGGAACGGTGTCATCCTCTAGGACGATCGTCTCTCCCACACGCTCAAACACCCAGTCCAGCCCCCGCGACACGCTTCGATAGGAACCCAGGTTGGTTTCGCGTTCCAGCAACTCTAATCGGCAGGGCCAATCGATGGCCTCGCGAAACACCCTGCGCGACTCCTCCACCCCTTTTTGAATTTCGGGATCCCCGGGCTTGGGCCCGTCGGAGATGCCGAAAAGAACCGGAGGTCGGGCTTCCCGTACTTTCGCCATCACCTGGCGGAGATGATCCGGCCGCCGGTAAAAAAAGACGCTTACCGGGGTCTTCAGTTCCCAGCTCACGCTCGCAACCTTTTGAAAGCTCTTTCGAGCGGCCTTAAAATTCTGCGGTCCAGCCGAAAGTCATAGAGTCGGCGCCACCAAGGAAGGGGATCTTCCTGACCCTCCCAACTCGCCTCTGCATGGTGGATTCCCATAATTCGATGAACCGAGGCACGTTCTGCGGAAGGGTAAAAAAAGTCGGAATGGTAGATGCGGATGTCCCCGATATCCCAGAATTCACGGTCTGGGTAATCATTTTTTAAATTTTGCAACCCATGATGTTGAAGGCTCGCCGTCGCCAAAGTGGTGTTCATCCGGGCGATGTTCAGATTTCGGTAGCCCTTTCTTAGCTCCGCAATCCAAGGATGGGCGGGAACAGAGGCTACAAAACCCAAAGCAACCGAGTTCTTGCTGGGCCGATTCTGCCTTGAAATAAAACTCAGGACACACGGGCGCTGGAGTAGAGGAGCGACATCTCCCACCAGCTCCATGTCAGTGTCCATATATAGGCCGCCCTGCCCCGACAACGCATGCAGCCGGACGTAATCGGAAGCAAAAGCAAATTTCTTTTCCGCCAGCATTTTTTTGACAAAGGGGTGATCCACAGGACTGTTCCTCTCATCCCATCTGCGAATCTCCCATCCCGGCAAGTGTTTTCTCCAGCTAGCCAGGCACCTCTCACCCAGCGGGGACAGCGGCTTTCCCCCAAGCCAGACATAATGGACGACTTTTGGAATCATCTTATCGTAAAAACACCTGCTCGAATTTTCTCATCACCGCTTCGGGTTGGTACTGCTTAAACTTTTCCGTCTGCCCCCCGTGCTCTGTCGTCTGGACCCCAGCAGGGACCCGATGCCCAATTACAGACGCCGGATGCCGGAGAATCTCGCGAAGCTCCTGCGCGTTTTTATAACGCAGCGCCGCATCTCCCAAAATCTCCAGATGCGCCCTTTCGGGTGATCCAGCGTAAGTCAGGACCGGCTTGCCGAGCATGGCAAACTCCAGACAGGATAGCCCAAAGGTCTCGCCCCGCATCCGCCCGTGCAACATGCCGTCGCACGTGTTGAAAAACCGCCTTTTCAAGGTCGGATCGGCTGTTGCCGGAAGAAACCGGACATTGGGCAGACCCATCGCACCGGAAAATTCGCGGGTGTTTAGAAACAGAAACCAGATTTTGGATTTATTTCCAGCGGCTTCAACCACGGCTTTTTGAACCCAAGGAATGTCAAAGGAGTCATCTCCCCCATGCCGCCCAAATACGACTGCATCTTCGGGAATCCCGATTTCCGCTTTCAGATCCCCCTTTTCCTTTGCCAGGTGGACCATATGTGGCACCCAAGGTGCTTTCCCATAGGCCATCACCTCCGATAACCAGGGAGATACGTAAGCATAAATATCGCCATGGAATTCCGACTCACGAAAAATGGCATGAATCCCAGTGGGAACCTTCCGTGAAAACACCCCGTCGTTGAAACCGTTTTTGATGCAGTAGAAAAAATCTGCTTTCTCATTTTGAAGAATTGCTTCCCGCTCCCCAGCCGTACGATAAAAGCGCAGGCTCGCCACCTGATTCATCTTTTCAGCGACCGGATGATTCTCACCCCCTTCGCGCCATGGCATGAGAAAAAAGGATTCATTTCCCAAAACCTCCTGATTGCCTAACGCATAATCCATTAAGGCGACTTCCGTGCCCCTATATCCAAGGTAGGAGCTGTGAAATGCAACCTTCATGATTTTTGGATTAAAAAGCGGAAAGGATCAAAGGCTAAAATGATTTCCTTAAACTCACAAAGACTTTGACTGCCCTAGATTCTCCCACTTTTTAGCTCATAATATTCGTCGTCGTGAAAAAAGAATTTCAACCTGTATCCTGTCCTTTCCAATCGCCGGCACCATTGCGGATCCGGCTTAGGGTTCTCCACAGCGACCCACTGGGGACAAAAGTCTTTCGAGCCGAGAAGTTCCCATGCCTCCGTACATTCTGCCGGTCGATGTATGGCCATTAAATCAATCGGCCTCGAGATAGACAACTCCCGCAAAGACCCAGCCACCCGGCATTTTCTGGCCCCCTGCGCTTTTTGCTGGGGCCGCTTTTCGGACTCGCAAAATTCCCCGCTCCAGCCGTACCGGAGTTCGAGACCCAGGGTGTGGCTTCCTGTCACCCCATCCCCACCAATTTCCAAAAATGTGCCGCCCCGTTCGGGGTGCAGAAACTGGCTCCAAAAAATCCGATCCTGCTCCACTTGGCACTCGAGCGAACCAGTGGGAGTATGCCGATAAAAAAGTCCCTTTCTCCTTTTTTCATGACCTCGGGGAAGTACCGAAGGAATCAACGGGTAAACTAGAGATTTCCAGCACCGAAGCAGATTCAAGGACGACACCTTAGGCTGGAATGCTGGAAGGGCTCTGCTTGAATCACATCTCCTTGAAATTGACCCTCCCACCTTGGTCCGACCCAAGCCTTGCGCTTCTTCCCAGGCCCTTTCTTGACTGGGCGGAAATTCACACTTTTCCTCCCATTCCCAACAGGAAGGCGACAACCTCCCGCCGTGTTGCTTTGGTGAAATCGGAATACTGCGCCCATATCTATGCGCGCCCTTGGTCGCACGGAGGTCTGCGAGACCTTGCCCTTTCCACTTTGAAAACCTTTGGACCCCTGAGCCTTTTCACGCACCACCAAACGGATTTTTTTATTGTTCGCCTGCCAACCGACCCAGAATGCCAGGTCTGGCGCGAATTTTTTGCCAATGATCCTGACCCGATCGCAAGCACCCGAAACCATGAACGCTTCAAGGGATATCGCCCTTCCGGGGAAGTGGGCGACGCCCCAACCCAAGGGGATCTCGCTGTGGATCCGGAGATGGTCGAGTGGGGTCGTTATGATGCCGTCATCGTTCAAGATCTCTGCATCCCAGAGAGGATCGTCCGAAAACACCCCTTGGTGCATTGGTCCTACTGGATCGGGGAGACCGGAGGCCCATCCTTCAAGGACTCCTTCAAACGTCCCCTGGCAGGCTACCAAATTTTTCTCAACGGCAGTTCCCGTCGCTGGCGGGTTCGGCCCGGCAACCGCCACCATGTTCTTGAGTTTCCGTATATTCTTCAGGATTCTGAAGCTCATGCCCGACTGGGCGCAAAGCCTTGGCAGGAAAGATCCGGCATTCTTCTGGAGGTGAATACCGCTCAAACTATCTCACCTTTACTTCGCTCCGAATTGGAGAAAATCGGACCAGTCTTGGACAATATCGGGACACCCGCAGAAAGGCTGCAACGGCTCCACCATTCAAGGTACTTCGTCCAGATGATTTCCAAGCCCCTTTGGGGCAACTCCCTCAATGAGGCCGCGGCGGCCGGTTGTCTTGCCCTTGCCAATCCCAATTCTATGCCCAACAACCGTTCTCTCCTGATGCCCGGGCTGACGCCACAAGATTGGGAATCGATGCTCCGGATCCTGCAGGAGTTGGAGGGGAACCGGGAGCGGGCAGAGCAACAGCAACGTCGTCAGCAGGCCGTGGCCGACTGGATTCTTTGCCATCGGCCCCTTTCGGAATGGGAAAACCGGCTAGAAAAATTTTGCAACCGAGGGAAATCATGAAAGATCTGCCTGTCCTTTCTATCAATTTTTCTGACTGCCCGATCCATCTTGAAAATTTCTTTGTCCGAGTCCTTTCCCGTCACTACTTCCTCTACCGAGAGGAGCGACCGGAATTCCTGGTCTATGCACTCACCGGCCAGCGCCACCGCCTGTACAACTGCGTAAAGATCTACACCCACCACGAGGTTTACCCGCCCAACTGGAAGGAGTGCGACTATGCGATCCTTCCCTTTCTGGGCAACGATTCGCGTCACTATTATCTCCCCATCTTTGCCTATAGCCGCTCACCGGAACCGCTCATCCGGAAGGATTCGGATTGGGACCAGATTCGGTCCGAAAAAACCCGGTTTTGTGCGCTTCTCTCCGCCTATGTGGATCGGACTGTTCAACACCGGATGAGGTTTTTTAACGAACTGAATCGGCGAAAGAAGGTGGACTCCATTGGCCGCGCCGCAAACAACACCGGCTGGAAAGTGCCCAGCGGCCACGACCCCAAACTGGAAGCTCTGCGCCCGTACAAGTTCAACATCGCTTTTGAAAACAAGGAGCTAGCCGGTTGGACCACGGAAAAGATGTATGACCCGCTAGCCGTCCACTCCGTGCCGATTGTCTGGGGAGACCGCCGGGCGGCGGAGTATTTCAACCCGGAGGCCTACATCAGCGCCTATGACTTCAAGAGCCTTTCTGAGCTGGCGGACTATGTGTGCGAGGTGGACCAAAACGAGGCCCTCTATCGGAAATATCTCGAGGCGCCGCCCTTCCGCAACAACATCCCCCCTGATGTTTTTTCCGAGGGTAAGCTTATTGAGTTTTTGCAGAAAGCTTTTACCACCCCGATTAGACCCGTCACCCAGCGTCGCTGGTTTTTTCACCTCACCAAATGGCGCCTCGCGAAGCGAAACAAGTTAGCCACGGAGTAATTTTTTACCGCCTCCTGACCCATGCCATCCTCACTTCCTTTATTTTCATCTAATAACCACCCGACGACCGACTGTCGCACTCCAAAAAATCTTACCAGTAGCAACCCTGCTCGACCCGGTCCCGATGAGCAGGCATCTCCGCGGAATCAGCTGAGATCCACGCATCGTTGTAGATGCCATAATTTTCCCACCTCTTCCCTTTGATGCCGAAAAGAAGTTGGGTTTCCCCCCCTAGATGAATGGCGCTTCGGCCACTCTCCTTGATCCGAACCGCCAAGGGAAGGGACCAAGCGCCGGCCCCAATAAAGGCAACCTCGAAACTTTTTTTGAGTATCTCTTCAGAAAGTTTCTCCAAGCCCTCCTCCCAGCTCTGATAAGGGCTAGGTTCCAGATGGCATTGAAAAGGGCACCGCACCACCTGACAGGTATTGACCGGCTTATCCCAACTTCCCTCGACCATTTTCCGGGGGTCATGCACCTCACGTAATCTCGGCAGTTGCTGCCGAATACTTCGGACAAAAGGGGAGACTACCAGCCATCGGAACGGCAACAGGGCAGGCAGCAGGGGGCGGCCTAGTTTTTCCAGTCCAAAATCGCGGCTTGCGGGAGCCAATTCCTGAATCAGCTGTTGCTCGTAAACAATCAGAAACGGGTCGGTCTGCCAGGCGCAGATGAAATCTGTGGAGGCGATAGCCTGCCTCATGGTTTTTTGCCAACGATCAAAGGCCCCTTTTTCTACAGGGAAAAACCCGGCATTGTTCATAAGTCGACGGGCTGGCCGCTCCCAACTCCAGCCTGGGGGCCAAGGCGGTCGGATTCGATGATCCTGGTACTCCAAGGCCATCAGTTCTGCCCCGCCAATCTTTCCGGCCGCAAAGGGCTGGCCGGATCGAAGCATGCCAACAAGATCATCAACTGTGCCAACGGAACGAGGCGGACATTGCGATGAACAACATCCAACCAAGCGATTGTTGGCTTTGCGCAGTTTTTGGCCAACTTTTCGCCACGAATTGCGGAGAGTTTTAGCTCCGATCAAAATCTGCCCTCCGATACCCCTTTCGGAGTCTTTCGAAGACGCTGATTAGTTTCACCGCCCGCACGCCCCGCGGACGCCCAGAAATATCCAAGGGCTCGATCCTGGATCTCCTGCTCTAGCTTGAAGTATTTTAGATATGCCACTGGATCTTTTTTGTCAGCTTCCCTTGATTTGTAGGGTTCATCCTTTTGCCTTGAAGCTGCCGCCGTTGGCCGATCGGAGCCGCTGCTGCGACCCCAAAGCCAATCCGTTAACTGACATCTGTCTTTTTTTGATCAGCGAGACTGAAAATTCGGAAGCCAAAATCTTTTTTGCATATTCATCTTACCAAAAAACTTCCGACTTGGGGGTAGGCCAGTTTTTGCCAAGCCGCAGCCGGCACCTGCTTGAGCATCCCGTTGGTGACCCCGACAACTCTTGAACCCACTTCCTTGGGATCCATCGCCCCGCTCTTTTTAGCAGGCCTACTCGTTTCAAATAAAATCACAGTTTTTTGCTGTTTTAAACAGCTTTATGTTGTGGGAAGCATCTAATGATGAATAATTTAGGTCGATTTGGATCGCGCCAGTTTACTAGATTGCGTTTATGATCATATCAATATTTGGGGTCAGGTAGCTCAATTCACAAAAATTACACTTCTTTGGATTTTTTTGAAAGCACCGATCAATTCCTGAATTTAGGCCTCCCCTTATGCCTGCCTACATACATGGGGCCCCTCGCGCCCGTCCCTGCCCAAGCAATCTTCGCCTGTGGCCCTGACAGGAATACGCTTTCGCGCAGGCTGCTCTAAATTTTGTCCGATTTCCCGCATCGTCTTGAAAGCCTAAATTCGTTAAAGTACAGGAGTGAAGGAACTCAAGAAAATCTGGGCCTTTGGGATCCCCTACCTCAAGCCGTACCGGTTTCGGTTTGTTCTTGGGATTGCGCTCAGCATGTTCTTTGGGCTTTCGAACGGTCTTTTTGTTCTTTCCGTCAACGCCCTCTTCAACCGGCTAGCACCCCCTGCCGCTGCCTCAACGATGCGACCCAAATCTACGCCCGACCCCACCCAAACGGTGGCTCCTCAGGTGGAATTGTTTTCTAAAAATGTAAAAGCGTCTGTGGCTCCTCTTGGTGAATCCCTTAAGACTGTTCCAGATAAGTGGCTTCCCCGAATGGGCCAACCGGTGACTTGGCAACAGATGCTGGGCGGCTTTTTACTGCTTCCTCTGGTTATGGGAAGCCGGGCCATGGCCAGCTATTTTAGCACTTACTGCCTCACGTGGGTCAGTGCCAGGGTGATCCGTGACATGCAGGTCGCTGCCCTGCGCAAAGCCCAGGAGCTTTCCATGGCCTTTTTCCAACGGATGCCAGTCTCCGACATCTATGCCCGTATCACCCAAGACACCAACGCTATCTACACCGCCATGACAAACGGCTTCATCGACACCATCCGCGAGCCTTTCACTGTGCTTAGTATTATTATCAGTATGCTGGTGATCGATTGGAAGCTTACCCTGATCGCCAGCTTTATGCTCCCTCTCGTAGTTGTACCGGTTGTGTCCAGCGGGAAACGCCTGCGCATGCTAACGAAAAAATTCAGCAGCCTATACGTGGCCCAAAGCGGTAGCCTGCTAGAAGCCCTCTCCGCGATGCGAATCGTCAAAGCTTACTCGATGGAATCAATGCAGCTGAAAACGTTCCGCGACCAAGCCAATGTTGGGGCAGAAATGAGCGTCAAAACGGCACAAACACGCAATCTTCTCAATCCCTTGATCGAGATTCTCTCCATGATTGGAGTTGGTTTTCTCCTGGTCTTTGTCTTCACCACGAATGCCAAGCCCGGGAACCTAGTCGCATTCCTCACCGCGCTTCTCCTCGCGCCCCTTTCCATCAAGCGGATTGCCAACTTGCATCTCACCCTTCAGATGACGACTGTCAGCACTCAGCGATTGGAAGAGCTATTCTCCGAGAAACCTACCGTGGCGGAACCTCCCCATCCCCTGCCCCTTACCAAGTTTAACCAAGGCATAAAGATCGAAGGTGTCACATTCTCCTACGGACACAGGGATATTTTACATGAAATCACATTTGACATTCCAAAGGGGAAAAAGATCGGCTTGGCCGGGGAAAGCGGATCAGGCAAGAGCACCCTGATCAATCTGCTGATGCGTTTTTACGATCCAACCAAGGGAAAGATCCTGTTGGATGGTCACGACCTCAAGGAGTACGCCACAAAGGATCTGCTCGCCCAGATGGCCTTGGTGAGCCAGGACGTGGTTCTGTTCAACCTCCCGGTAGCCGCCAACATTGGCTTCGGACACGAAGGGGCGACACAAGCGGAGATCGAACAAGCGGCCAAACGCGCCTATGCCCACGACTTCATTATGCAGATGCCCGCCGGATACGATTCCCCGTGCGGCGAGAGAGGTCAGCTTCTTTCGGGAGGGCAGAAAGCTCGCGTAGCGATTGCTAGGGCGTTTGTCCGCAATGCTCCGATCCTTGTGCTCGACGAGCCAACCGCTGCTTTGGATTCCCGGGCGGAAAAAGAGATCCAGACCGCCATCGATTTATTGGAAGAGGGGCGCACCGTCGTCTGTATCGCCCATCGTCTCTCCACGCTAGCCAATATGGACGAAATCATCGTTCTAGATCACGGTCGGATTGTGGAACGTGGGACCTTTGAAGAGCTTCTTCGAGCCAAGGGACATTTCGCGAAGATGGCGGAACAACAAAGGCTGACGGCGGCCGGCTGAAGAGGGTCTGCAGAAAATGATTTTGTTTTCACGATGAGTCGTTGGCCATGTAATCTCTTGAGAATAATCCGGTGGAATCAAGGTCGGCCAAATTTCTCTTCCAACACGAGAGCTTATCCGAACGATCCTTGATGAGCGTGTCCGGTACTGGCAAGCATCTTTGAGAACCTATCGCAAACATATCGGTCAAATAAAGAGAACAATATGAGACTCCTTAGTGGTGCATTGAAACGAGCCAAAGCCTTTATTACCCAGGGGAGGAATGCATCTGACTATATTGCAATGCAAAAGAAATACTATGAGTTATGTGCAGCGGCATCCAAGGTTGAATCAGGTGATCTCACTGAGGATTATGTGGTTGGTTCATGGCGTGACCATGATGTGTGGAGGGACTATGAAACCTACCTTATGAAATATGTTCCGGCCGAACCAGTGTGGGTAGCACTTGATTATGGCTGCGGCCCTGGCCGAAATATTAGGCGCTGGAGTTCTCGATTTGCACGAATTGATGGGGTAGATATTTCCCAACGTAATCTTGATAATGCAAATCGCTTTTTGGCCGGACGAATTGAGCAGAGTAAATGGCCGAATTTATATCTAACAGCAGGCGCTAGTTGCGGACCCATTCCTAGAAATAGCTATGATTTCATATTTAGTACGATCTGCCTCCAACATATCTGTGTCCACAAAGTCCGTTTTTCGATTTTGCGTTCATTTTTTGAGTGCGCCAAGCCGGGCGCTCGATTGAGCCTCCAAATGGGTTATGGAGAGTCAAACAATTCTTTTCCTAAGGTCTCTTACTACGCAAATCACTACGCGGCCGTTGAAACGAATGGCGGTTGCGACACTCAAGTGACAGACCCCGCTCAATTGGAGGGAGATCTGACAAAAATCGGATTCACTGATTTCGAATCATGGATCCGACCGGTGGGTCCTGGAGATCATCATGCTAATTGGATATTCTTTACGGCGGTCAAACCGCTAGCCTAGTTTCCGCGTAGCGGGAATATCTGACTTCTACCTCAACCATCTGCCCAACGCTTCGAAGGCCGCAAAAGCGACTCCCTATCAGCTGAAGTTACCTTCAGTAATTAGAAAAAAGCACCTTGCCCATTGGGTGGCTCTGGCGGTACTTTGGCCTTTGGGGGTATTGAATCACCAAGAATTTAAATTACTTTTTAGAAAACTATAAATAAATATATGCACTTTAAATATCAGTCTTTTGAGCAACTCACTAGAGAATTGAATAATATCTGTCAAAACAAACTGGAAATTATAAATCATGCTGGTGGAAATCATGTAGGCATAAAACTTGTCGATAAAGAACTTCCTATATCAATTAATGAAGCCGAATATAACTTCATGCAAGAAAGTATAGAAAGGAATAATTTACAGTTTGGATTTGAATTGTCTACTGGAATTGGAATATCTACGCTAGCTTTAGCCAAAGGGTTCAAAAGAACAAAAGGACAGTTAATCTCATTAGATTCTTATTATGAAGAATTAAATTCAAGCATTATCTCTTCTGAAGAACCCATATTTGAATACAGTGAAAAAGATATTGAAAATATTAAATTAAACGGTAAGGCATTTAATAACACTAAAAAAATTCTAGATCATTACGATTTATCTGATTGTGTTGACTTAGAGGTTGGATGGAGTCCAATTGATTCAATAAATTTAATAAAAAACAAAAATAAACAACTAGATTTTATCTTTTTAGATTGTCCTAAATCAGATAAAGAATTTGAAAGAGATATAGTTTCCTTGCGGCCCTTTATATCAAATAAGTATTTAATATGCGTTCATGATACCCATACTTTTACAGAAAAATCTAATAATCTAGTTAAGGATCTTTTTAATACTGAAATTCTTAAAATATACGATTATTTTCAAAATACTGAATTTTATTCGAAAAGACATTATCCATTAGGAGTAATTACTAATCTAAATTTGTGATTTACTCGATTGAATATAGTCACGCTCATTTTTTCACAAATTCACATCCCGCAGACACAGAAGAAAGGAAGGGGTCATTTAAGTTTTCAGGCTTCTTGGTGGCAGTTTTTTTAAAAAAGTAAACATTGTCGCTTCATCCAGCCAAGCCAGACGCTGGCCAGGAGTCATGCGATCAAACTCCGTGTGCCCGTCGTAATCCTGGGGCCGAGAATGACGGACCTCCTCTAAGGCCTGTTCTTGAACGCTATCTTTCATTCTTTTTTAAGTTTTTCTTCCAAGACGGCGATGTCCGGCAGGTCTTTCTGTCGTGCCGGCTGGATTCCTTTTTTCAGGGCAAGACGTTTGCCGGGCGAAATCACCTGCAAGCTGAGTCCCCCGATATCCATTGGCAGTGCGTGCGGCTTGAGAGCTTCATAAGAAAGTTCCGGTCGCAGGAAAACATCCAGCCGTAAGCTGGGCTCATCCGGATGAATAAAAGTGAATACCAAAACTTTTTTCTCCTCCACCATCGCCTGCCGAACTAAAGGATCCACTAAGCTCTCGGGACGAATAGGGGCTCGTGGCAAGAGCCCCATCTTATTCATCACTAGGATCAAACGATCCCAGTTCTCCGAAGCCATATGCACCGCCACGTCGACATCCATGGTCACTCTCTCCACTCCATGCAAAACGCACGCCTCCCGTGACTAACTCTTTAAGAATTTTCGTGTGAGAGCCCAGTCGTAACTCCTACGGCTTAGGCGGAAGGGGCTTTTTGGAGAGCTTATGCTCCAAAAGACGGGTGTGGCGGACGAGAGTCGAATAAAAGGTCGAAGCGGCGATATAAAAACCGGGATACCCATCGAGAAATCCAAGCCGGAACAAATAAGCACGGAAAAATCTCCAGAACGCGCGGAAGGTGGCTTCGGCCGGAACCCAGCGCGACTTTTTCTTTAAACGTGATTCCAAATAAAGATCCGAGAAGTAGTTGATCTTCGAAACATAGCGGGAAATGGAAGGATTCGAGTAGTGGAGGATATCTCCAGACAGCGTTCCGACTTTCCCTTCCA
>Ga0114967_10000633_pt1 | contig 30248 bp, 28 predicted proteins | sample M_130628_MF_Meta_FD_92639 | JGI IMG/M metagenome (GOLD analysis project Ga0114967, IMG submission 92639) | Freshwater microbial communities from Lake Montjoie, Canada to study carbon cycling - M_130628_MF_MetaG | ecosystem: Environmental > Aquatic > Freshwater > Lake | place: Lake Montjoie...
ATCAACAACTTGGTTTTCTCCGTATGATAGGAAGTTTGAAAACTCAATATTTTTAATAAACCATTTTTTAAACACCGCACTATCCGTTTCTGTCTCTTGCATTTTATTTTCAACCATTTTATTATGATTCAAAATATCATCCAAGTGTTTGTCGTAATTTTTACTTGTTAGAAACTGTTTAAGTAGTTCTACTTGGTAGTTTGTGTCCATAATATTTACAGACACATCCACCGTTTGTTCTCCGTCTTCTTTCTGAACTTTAGCCTTTGTTATGACGTTTACATTAGTTGTGTTATACTTTTTTTGAAAGTAGTGTTTAACACTTTTAATCCGGTCTTGAGTAAAATTTTCATTGTAATCTTCCCACACAACTTGAATGTTGGGGTTATCAAACTTTGAAAAGTCTATTTCTTTTGTCATTGTGGTATAATTAAACGGTTTGATCTCCTGAAATAGGTTCTGCTGGTTCGGATTCTTCCTGTGTTGTTTCTTCTTGCTCATCTCCAAATAATCCTGTTAATCCTGACATCGTATCGCCCGACATTGCTGCAAATTTCTCTTTCATAACATTCATTTGTTCTTCAAAAGCCTCTTGCCAAACTTTTTGCATTCTTTTTTCTTGTACTTTAACATTGACGTTTCTTTTCGCCACTTTCGCTCTGTGAGCCTTTGCTGCTTTTCCCATTTTTTTGTTTTGTTTTATTTATTATTACTCGGTCTATTTTCTTCAAACCATTCTATCACCGCATTTATCGCCCATACTAATCCAGCCGATAACATACCGTCAAAGAATATAGATAATATTTTATTAAGTCCAATTATATCTACGTTTGGTGAAAAATAAGCCATAGATAAGAAAAATCCAACCCACGTTCCGGTACATAAAACACAAGAGATTAGTCCTGATAAAAACTTACCTAAAAAGTTGAAGGGGGTTAATGGGTTATTACCCCAATTGTGAATGGATTGTCTAAATCCGTTAAAAATTGATCCGTAGACCAAAATGTTTGTCATTCCGTAGGCAACCATTGCCCAAATTACTAAGTTCATATTATTTGTATAAATCATCGTTTAGGTTAGAACTACCGTGAAATCTTGCCGGTGTATTACCGATTTGATTGGGTGTGTCTAACAATTGTTTTTCTAATTCTTCGTTTTTCTTTTTTAATTCTCTAACCTCCGAAGTAAGGTTTTGAATTGTTGTTTGCAACATTTTTAGTTTGTTATCATCTTGTTTTATGTCTAAATTACGTCTAAGTTCGTATAACTCACTTTCTTTTTTAGACATTTCATATTGGAAATTATTTTCCATTTCTTCCGTCTTAGTGGAAAAAATTTTCCTTTCCGATTCTAATTCCTTATTTAAGTGGAGAATATTTTGCTCCAACTGTTCAATTTTTCCGATTAGTTCGTTTTCACCACTTTTGTCAGAAATATATTCAATTTTTGTTACAATTTTTTCAACTTCCTTAATAACCTCAACTGGTACTTCCACCCGTATTTCACGGATTACCTCAATTTCTACCTGTTTTTCACCAACAATACCCGTTTTTAAGTTTTTTTCACCTTCATTAAGTGTTTTCCCCAAAAGACCATACTTCTCAATGTTAAATCCAGTGTCAAAACATTTCTTAATAAAACCATCAACGTCTTGGATATCGTTTAGTTTACAATATGCAGACACTGTCTGCAGTATTTGTTTATTAAATATTTCTGAGTGATTCGGTTCCATTTTCAATATCTTTTTTCTAAATTTTCATACCACCATAAAGGTTGTAAGTTTGTAAAATGACATAATTGATATATTTCATTTTCGGTAATGCCACTTATTAATGGTATTATATGGTCAATATGCCACCCGTTCAATCCGTAATTTTCCCAACTCATCCCATCCTTAAATTGTTTTTCAAGATGTTCTTTCAATTTTGATGGTTCACATCCAACAATTTTAAAAGTTGTATTATTATTTTTTATATTTTTACTTTTTAAAAAATTTTTCACCCTACTCCTAACATTACATCTTATTTTAAATTCAATGTCGTATTTTTTTCTATTTTTAAAGTAATTGTTTATTTTTTCTTTATTATTTTCTCTATATTTTTTATCTCGTTTTTTTTGTTCTTCTTTGGTTTTATCTCTATATTTTTTTTTAGTTTCTTTGTGTTTTTCAATGTTTCTGTGATAAGTTGATTTATTCCAATTATTGGTTTTTTCTTTATTTATCTTTCGGTAATTGTTAACCCGATTTCTAGTACAACTTTTACATTCATTTCTTAAACCGTCTTTTGAATCGGGTCTTAAATGAAATTCATTTAACATTTTTTGATTTCCACAAACATTACAAATTTTTGTATTTTTCATCTTTATAATCTTTAAGTAATTTATTAACCAAAGAAGATAAATTAATATGTAATGACCGATAAAATTTTAGTAATTCCGGTTCAAGTGCGACAGATACTTTAGTTTTTTTATCGTCATCTTTTATTTTTAATCTTCCCATATAATATAAATATCCTAATAAATTAAAAAGTGTGAATAATATCAATTAAATATTTAATAATTTTTCAGTTCCGTTTTCAATATCCTCAAAAGATTTTATTGAAAATTTTAAGAACGGTTTTGGGTTGAATAAATCAACATAATTATATTCCTTTGTTTCAACATCATAAATACCATACCCATGTTTTGTAATACTTTCACCAAGGTTGTTTTGGATTGTTGATCCTACCATATGACCCTTCCCCGTTTTGAACTTAAATTCTTGTCTTTTGTGGATATCCCCACATAAAACGACTTCAAGTCCATTAAATTTTTCAATGTCATATGCTTCTTCTCCAAAGTCAAAACCTAAATCTGTTTTCATCCCTTGTATTGGTCCGTGAAATAAACCAATTCTTTTTCCTTTCGCCTCGGTAATGTCGGGGGGGATATTTCCTTGATATTGAGAATACACACACCAACTAATATTATCGTCTTCATAAACACCACGATCCCTGTAATAATGAATGTTTCGGTCATTTAACGAATTAATGATAGGTGTTAATGCGTCCAATCTTTCAATATTACCGGTGAGAAAGTCGTGATTACCAGGTATAATGATTGTTTTTGCAATATTTACACATTCAGTTAATATCCAAGCAACAAACTCAATAAGTTCAGGTGTCATTTGATTTTTAGAGTGAACTAAATCACCAGTAAAAACAATTCTATCAGGTTCTAATTCTCTCCATTGGTCGATCGCGTTCTCCAATATCTTTCTGTATTGGTCGTGATCTTTAAATAATTTTACGTGAAGATCTGAAAAGTGTACAAGTTTTTTTATCATTTAATTTTTGTTTAACAAGTAATATCAAAAGGTGGTTTATATGGGTCATCATTATTTTTTAACGGCATAATAACCGGATTAAATGGTGAAGGAACTGTAGTTCTTGGATTAGGAAAAAATGGATCAACGTCTTTAACTTCATTCATTTTTTCAACAATTGGTGATATATCAATATTCTTATCCTCCAATTTACCTGTTAAATATCCTTCTAACCAAAAATAAAATTCTTTGTGTGTTATCATAATTATTCCTCCTCTATACTAAAATCGTACTCGTCTTCATTTTCAATTTTATCCCACTCCAATTCTTGATCTCCTCTGAAATCAACTTCTTCATAAAACTTCTCTTCATCTTCTTCAAACAGTTTCGCTTCTTCGTCTGTTAACTCGGTAGAATACTTACAAATTGTCGTGTAAGATTCAAACCATACTAATTTTTTTCCCATTTTTATTAATTTAATTCTCTATTATATAGATTCGCCAAAATTATTCTTGCAAATTTAAACTCTCTTGCGTGATTTAACCTTAATCCGTACGTATTCGCAACACTTTTAAGGTGTGGAAACGCTTCAGATATTGTCATTTTACCGATTACCATTAGTTGTCAAATAATTTAAAGTCTTCGTTTATATTACCACATTCACTACACATATATGTTGGAAAGGGTACTATTGTATCTTCGTGACTACCAGTCAATAACTTTGGCACTTTTTTCAAAATCGTTACTTCTTTAAAGTAAATTGATTTACATTTCTCACACTCAACGGTTGGTTGATCTTTTAGATTGATTTTTGGTTTGATTATTTCGTCCATTATTTTATAATATAATTTATGTTTATTTTAATTGTTGAATGGTCCCAACTTGTGTTGGTGTACCAAATAGGTGTTATTGTACTTTCCATAGTTTAATATAATTTATTTTTTTAATGTTGTCAACTTTGTCTTTATATCCATCTTCATAATTGTGTCCACAACTTCTTTTGAAACTCGGTATTCGGTAAAATCTTGTTCATCAGTAAGATGTATAATCACACAACCATAAAAACTAATATCCTCATATTTACTCCCTTCTAACATTTTTAAGAGTAGTTTACCGTATAATGGTAGTTGTGTATTATAGTGACCAAGAGCGTTGTTTGGTAGGTATTTAAACGGTTCTTTCATTGGTTTTGTGTAGTTGTTGGATTCCATATTTTTTTTCTTGTTGGTTTTCCAATCTGTTATTACCAATCCAAATCCAGTTTTTTGTTTATTAAACATTATCCATACCTTATCGGGTTGTCCTGTGTAACCAAGTTCAGGATGACCTAAAACGATCTCCGTATCCAAAAGTACTGCTCCTCGTTCTTCCATAAGTTTTAAAAACTTATATCCCGCCTTTATCATACGATCACCCTTCATAATCATTCCCATATCACACTCATAGATCGGCTGTCTTACCTCTTTATTAAGTCCACACCTTTTTAATGTTTCAATCTCTAATTCGTAGTGAACCCTACTCCCCATATTGGTAGAAATTCTACCAGCTTCTGCCCATTCCTCAATTAAGGTTTGCATAACATATGGATCACCTTTAGCGACGTTTCTTGCCGCCTCCTCAGTAGGAAAATCATCATAAAATAACTTCATCACTTTTGATACTGAAGGAAAATCATCTCTGATTGTTCCATCAATATCTTTCATGGTGTATCTATGTTTCTCTTCTTCAAAAGTTAATTCTAACTCTTTTTGTCTTTCTGATAAGATATCTCGTATTTCTTTTGCTATTTCTTTTAAATTCATTCTTTTTCTTGTATATAATATGGAGTAATATCACCTCTTAAATCACAAACATCCTTATCTTTTGGTAGTTTGACAAGTTTTACCCTATTGTAGAGAGCACCTCCGTTTAGTTTATCGTATAGTTTTTTTGCATCATCATAAGCGTCACCATCCAAACAGATAATGATATCTTTTTTTGCTTTGGTATATAGTTTTTCCCACATATTGTCGTTGATGTACTTTCCAAGTAATGCAATTGAGTTATCCAAAAAGAATGAGTCAAAAACACCTTCAACAATATAGATGTCCTTCTTAAAATCAACCAAACTTTCATTAAAAATCAAAAAGTCCTTCGCAGCTTCGGGGTTTTTATATTTAAGTCTTGATTTGGGATTCCAAGACCTAGAGACAAAAAAGTTTAGATCGCCTTTTTTATTAAATGATGGGACTATTATTCTACCAGCATATTCTCCTTCAATACAAAGTCCGATTTGGTATTTGTCTATGATTTCTTGTGTAATTCCTCGTTTTTTGAGATAGTTAAACGCCTCTTTTCTTGGTATATGTAGGGGGTGGATTTCTTCAAACTTTTTATATTCCTTTGGTAGTTCTAATTCTTTAAATACCTTTTCTTTCTTTTCAAACTTATCAGGTCTGATTAACTTGTAGGTTTTTTTGTCTTTTTTTGATCCGTATTTATCAATTAACTTACCTAAATGTCCGTGAGTGTCGTGAGTTTCTGAACATCCCCAACATTTATAAACGTGGTTTTGGTAATTTATTTCAAGATTACCTTTTCCGTCAGTTTTTGATAACGCTTTAATATCATATGAACAAACCGGACAGTCAACGGATATTTGTCCTGAATATTCGTTGATGCTTTTTGGTTCACCAAACATCGTCAGTATTAAGTCTATCAAAAGTGATTCATCATCCATAAACATAAGATAAGTATATGGATCGGTTTTGTCAAACAATAAAAAACCCACCTTTATGGGGTGGGTTAATAATTTACCAAATGTTTTCTTGTTTCATATAACCTAAAACACAAGTATACGAATCGGACATATCGTAACATTCTTTTTTAAGGGTATTGTTTTTGGTGTATAACCAAGTAATTTGTGGTTCTTTGTTTGAAACCTTTCTCCAAATAATTTCTTTCTTATCTATATCTTTTGGTAGTCCCCCAAATAAAACGTGTTTACCCTTATCGTTTTGTTGTACCAAATCAGGCCAAGCAAATTTTCTTGAGTTATATGTTGATATGTAAGATGGTACAATCCCTAAAATATCATAAATTGATTTTGTAATCATTGAATTATACCTTAATAGAACTCCTACGGTCCAAACGTTGTTTGAATTTAGGAGAGGTTCTTCAATAACAACTTTGGTTATACCTAAATTTTTATAATTAATTAGTTTTTCTTCAAAGGCAACAACCTTTAACAATAATTCTTCAATTTTGTCTTCGGGTTTTGGTTTAATTACCGGTGAAAAATGGGTTAATTCTAATAATTCTTGAGTTTTAATGTCAAATAAACTCCACCCCGTTGTTTTTGTTGATATATCTAAACCAAGAACTTTTGGTGAGTTCTTTAAATCCCTTTTTTCTTCCATATTATTTTAAAAATCAAGTTTAACTGGATACTGTTGGATCCCCTGTCTTTTTTCAGGTGATTGTATCTTAGAAATAACCATAAGTTCTTTATCTGCATTGTAAAGACCTACTTCCGTCACATAAGGTGGTGTTCCGTCCCAAGTTGGGTTAGATGATTTTAAAAATTGGGTTTGTCCTAAATTACAAAGATAATTCATAACATATATTGTTGCCTGTATATCCGTTTGAATTGTACCGTAAAAATAATATTCTCCTCCGAAATTTAATGTCACCCCTGACTGATTAAGTGTCGGCATATTAATATAGTTGGATAGATTATATATTGATGCGTTATCATACATATCTTTTGTTATTTGGAATGTGGTTCCTGTTAACCCACTCAACGTTAAGAATCCACTTGTTGTTGTTGCCGATAGTTGACTCATAACATTAATTTCTCTCCATTGTGTCGGAATAGGTCTTGTGGTTCCACTACTAACTTTCTGCACAAGAACTTTCATTTCATTTGCGGTGAATCCTGTTGGTGTTGTTGAGGTGTTTGACTTCAAAAATGAGAACTCATTTCCAAATTTTAAAAATATGTTGTAAGTGCTTTGTGTTGGGTCGTATAGTATAGGTGTTTGTTTTGTGTAGTAATTACAATGTAGGGAGTTTGTAAAGGCAGAATTATTGAATCTATATGTAACAAACACCGACTCAGTATTGGCACTAACTAACCCTTCAGTATCACCCAATACACCATCACACGCGTTTGGTATAATTGTTCCTACTTTTGGTGCCGGTAACGTCCAAGATCTGTTTGTTTTATAATTTAAAGATGCCACAATTTCATCATCATCAAAAATAATCATTTTTAAATCAGGAAAAACTTTACCTACTCGATTAGGGAACCCTGTTGATGTTACGTGAGTATCCCAAAGGTTATAATATCTAATACCCGGATTATTAAAGTCCGCACTTTTTTTAGACTTAATATAATACGTTTGAAATAGGTCTTCGGTAAACCCACTAGGGTCTGTATAAAAATATTCTCCTATCGTTCTGTTAGGGTTTTTATGCCACATTAACCATGGAATTCCAATCTTTAAATTTCTTGCTTGTCCTGTTGCTCCTGGATTCGCAGGATCATACTCTTGTTGTGCGAATTTTTCACCATAAAAATTATCAATAGATTGGTTAGTATAGTGAACAATTGCTATCGCTTTTTGATCTACCGGTGGTACGACTATTTTATCACCCATCGAATTATTAAAATACACTGATCCGGTATCTACTTGTCCGTCATTTGTTTTGTAACCTAAATATTCTTTAGTTCCTACATATGTCGATGCACTATAATAATTATAATTTTGTACTGAATTATTGAATACCCCTGCCGGTGATTCAGTCCACGGAATGTTCATATTCCAAACTTTTACATCACTTTGTGAAACATCACAGTTAGTCTCAAAATTAAACACATTTGTTGCCCAATACGGTTCGGGTGTTACCGAATCATAAATAACTGTCATCCCTGACGGATAAAAAACTACATTACTATTTCCACTATAACCCATAGATGAGAAATTAGGTAGTTGTCTATCTACTCGTACCGTAACTGTACTTGCTGTTGACGTATTTCCTGTAATACCAACAACCACATATGTAAACATAGGTGAACTTCCACTTAACGCATTATATGTCCTTGTAAATAAGGTTAAGAACATACCAGGAGTTACCGTACCCGAAACTGAAGCGTTAACTGTATTTGCTGATAACACAATTGTATTTCCTGACACTAAACTACTATTACCCACAATAAAGTTAGGGTTTATAGTATATGCTGATGTCGTATATAGAGTATTACCGGTAAAAAAACCTCTAGGTGCTGCCGAATTATAAATGTTATCAACAAAAGATGAGTCGTAAGGGATACCAAAAGTACTACCCGAATTTGGATCAACAAATAATGGATATTTTACATTTAATCGATTATATTCAGGTGCTGGTACTAAATTGTCCGCATTATATTGTGGTGCCAAAATATTTAAATTAACATAATTTTGGTTTGATATGCAATTATAACAAACCTCACTATCACCCACCTGAAAATAAGAGATGTCAAACTTTCCTTGTGATATCTTTTTTCTTGCTGCGTCTGTTAATATCGTATTAATTAATCCACTTGTTGTTTTTATAATATATGACATACCTATAAATACTTATTTTATTATTTTTATGCGTTAGGGTTTAATGGGTTAATAACAAGATTACCTTGTTTACTAAGACCAAAACTTAACGTGTTTATTGGTGTTATTACCGTCTCACACGGTCCACCATTAACCAATACGGTACCATTCACCGTAATACTATCATTTATCTTAGCGTATGGAGCACAATTACTATCACCATTGGGTGCTACAACTTTCATAAAGACTTGACCCGTAACCTTACCTGTGCCGACGATTTTAGCCGTATATATTCTAGTAATTCCTGTCGTATAAAAGTTAGGGTGACAATCGATTGTTGTGAAATTATTTGTTGTTTGTGTTTGTGATGACGTTAAATATTGTCCACCACCTGTTGTTCCTGTGGTATTAACGTATATCAGTGTTGGATTTGCAGATGCTGAAGTCCCAGCAGAAAAAGATGATGTATGGAAAATTGTAAAATTAATTTCCCGTCCTATAGGTAATGTTGGTGTTACCCCAACTTCCCAATTATATGTCGCTTCTCTTGATCCTGTGCTGATTGTGACTGGTGGGTTTGGTGGTACTAAATTTAAAGTAACTTGATAGTTTGTTATTGGTGTTTGATTAGTTAAAACCACTTGCTTGGTACTAACATTACCAATGATATCTTTTACATATACGGTATACGTCCCATCAGCCAATCCTAAAAATATATTAGACGATTGGTATGATATCCCATTTATTGAGTATGTGTATGGTGATGTTCCCCCAACTACCGATGTTATTATTATTTTACCGTCACTTACTCCCTCACAAGTCGGGTTTATTGTATTTGTGGTTATTTGGAATGCGGATGTACACGCCCCTTGAGTTACGTTTGCGGATCCTGCAACACCATTATACGTCCAAATACCAATTGGTGGTGACAGTGTTGATTGTAGTAATGGTATACCCGGATTCGTCCATCCAGAAACCATCCATTGTGTTGCCCCTGTATTATAATACATAGTTAATGTATTACTTGACCAAGATGGGTATCCATTGATTGTACTTGCGGAGTAGAATTGATATTGATTAGTCGTTACAGTCACAGGAAAACCAGCGTAAGATGTTGTTGTGAGACATAAACCTGAAGTACTTTCTAGTTGTGGGGTTGTTGGTAAACATTCGGTACAAGAACTAAATGGTCCGGATGATGTAATAACATTATAATTATAATATGTTTGTCCCGAATATAACGTTAATCCATTTCCTACCCAACACCCCAATTGAGCATTAATCGTAAATGTTACTCCTGTTTGTGTTTGGTTCTCTAAATTTGCAACATAATAAATTTTACTATTAACGTCATTACAATTATAGAATTCCTCTAAATAAAAAGTACTATAAGGTACGGTACAAGTTGTGGTTGCGGTAAAATCACCATAATAGTCAGTGACTGTTGATGTGTAATCTCCAGCGCCAACACCCGCAAGTATTTGTGAATGAGAACCATTTTCCCAAGTAATATTATAAGGTGGGGTACCTCCTGTTATTATTAATGCGATTGCACCATCAACTGTAAATGGTGTATATGCACTAGTAACACTACATTGTACCCCTAAAGGGAACAATGTAATAATATCGCATGTATTTGCACTATATCCTGCCATAAGTTTTATTTATATTAAGTTGATTCCTCATATATACATCCATTAGAATCTATAAGTTTTAAAGTATATGATGGGTACGTTTCATATACCGATGGTAATATAAAACTGTATGGTAATGTGTATATTGTGTCGTAATAAACACAAGTCGCACTTGATCCTGTCATATCACAAATCCAAAGATTTAATGGTAATGTTCCTGTTGTTGCGGTTAATGATATTTGTGTTGACATATTTTTAACAATTTCCGTTTACTGTACAAAATTCAGTTAATTTTCCATTAACATCTACGTTATATATTTTAGTTCCATATTTTATATAATCAACAATTACTGGTGTCGTCAATGATTGATTTTCATAAACATACACATCATTTTGTAATACAGAATCAGAAGCTGACGTATAGAATGTCATTTGTGATCCACCATTTGTTAATTCACAAACAGGACAAGAAACTGAAAACTCACCACGACCTCTCCATAAATTATATGATTGTGTTGGTGTTGGTGTAGGGGTTAAACAAGATACACAATTAGTGTATGTTGTTGCGGTTGTTGCTGTAAATGTTTCAACATAAGACCATATAAATCCAGATGGTGGTGTGTACGATAAGTAGTCCCCAATATATGTGTAGCATTCACCTGAAACAGTTCTTAATATACCCCCAACAGTAACGTTTGATGGTGGGTATGAGTATTGTATTATCATTGATGTATTTGTACAAGAAGTGAACACGAATACCGTATTTGTTGGGTATGTTTGTGTTGGTACCGGAGTTGCGGTAGGGGTTGGTGTAGGTGTCGGTGTTGGAGTTGCGGTCGGTGTAGGTGTTGGTGCAACACATCCCGTACATCCACTTGCTTGAATACTAACTACTCCTTGTAAATAATCGGCCGGACTACCAAAAGTGTTTTCGGTATATGTTAAACATTTATATTGATCGTTAATTAACGCCAAAATGGTAGTTCCTGTGGTAATTGGTGATCCTGTAAATATTATAGGTCCCGAAACAAAATATACATCACTACTATTACAGTCCACTAATTTGTTCACATTAACACAAACAAAATTACCACTATCAATAACAAACGTCACACCAGAAGTAATGTTGTATGGGTATACCACAGGAGTCGGTGTAGGGGTTGGTGTCGGTGTAGGGGTTGGTGTTACAGCTGAAAACGATATTCCGACCGTAAACCCAGAACAAATATTAGGGGTTGCGGTCGGTGTAGGAGTGGGTGTTGGTGTTGGTGTTGGTGTTGGGGTTGCGGTCGGTGTAGGAAACGCACATTCCAATACAATATCAAAATCCAATATAGAACACGGATCATATGGTGTTGGTGTTGGGAAACACGTACCACTATATAATACCGTTTCATCAATATTTGGACAAATTGCGGTTGTGGGTTCTGCACCATAAAAAATACACGAGGAACTAAAACCTGACGATAAACACCATTTTGATGAATTAAAAAATAAATAACCAGGTGTTGTACCTCCCGTCCAAAAAGGGTAACCGTTATAGTTACCCGAAACACGGTATGTTCCTGATATCCCTGAATATTGATTAAGTGGTATACTAATGCACGAAATATTACTACAACAATTACCTGTTGAACACAAAGCAGATGAACAATTCGCTTGTATCGTGTATACCCCGGTTAAGGTAGTAAATGTGGTTGAGCTAAACCCCGATGTGAACGCAGAAACAATAGTATAACACCCATTAGGGACCACAGGGTCACCTGAGAAATGATATGTTAGACCTGTGGTTGCGGTACCTCCGGTAGCGACCCAAGATGTGTCTAGTGTTACGTATTGATATCCGGGGTAACAACACCCCTGAAATTTTAAATTAGCCATTAAAGTTTAAACTTTATAATATAAATAATCAAAAGTTTATTTTATTGTAGGTTATTTTAACTAAATAGGTCAAAATATTGTCTCCAATCCGATTTAACTATGTTATATTCGTCTTTGTTATCTAAATAACAAAAATCTAAATACTTTTCTTCGCTACCAACATACCCATTTTTTAGGTGTTCGGAAACTAACGTATTGAAATTTTCTATTAATTTATCAATTTTTTTATTGTTTGGGACAAAGAAACAACCTCCGTGAATGTACCTAAACTGTGAAAATAGGTGAAAAGGTCTATCGTTAATTGAGAATTCTTCGTGGTGACTAAAAAATGTTATTTGTTTATCATACCCATTATTAATCTTATTTAAGTTGGGGAACCCTTTTTTAATTAATGGCTCTCCGTCTCTTAAAACACCAGCATCGCACCAAATAAACATATCAGAATTAAAATGACCTTCACTTATTGATCGTTTAATAAAGTACAATTTGTTAAAAATAATAATGTTATAAAGGGGTTCTGTCATTTCAGGAACATTAAAATGTCTTTTATTTTTAAATCCCTCATCCTCCATTAATGTTTTAACCTCATCGTAAAACATTTGATAGGAATTTAAATTATCTAAAGTGTCAGTAATAACTATGGTTTTTTCTAAGTTCGGGTCGATTTGTTTTCTTTGGTCTATTACAAAATCTTTAAATTTTTCTTCAGTGTATATAACCATATTTGTGTCAAAATATAGTAAATTCCTCATCCACATCATATATGTATGGTAAGACAATCCATAGTTAGACCATTTATCTCTACCTATATCAAAAAGTGCTGTCACAATTGTTGGGGTTTTTATCATATTGTTCCTGTTATTTTTTCTAACCATTCTTTTGATTTTGAGTGGGGCCAAACCGTCCATCCTTTTGGTTTTGAATAGGTTAAAAACTCTCTTTTTATTGTTATTTCATCTTTAGATAGTAAAAATGGTATCTCGTTTTCTGTTGCGTCTTTTCGGTATAATTCTTGATTATTCTCATCGTGAAAAATTACGGCCCAAAAATCGTAATCATTTTCAGTAAAACTATCTTTATTTAATTTTATCTCATAATTAAATGTTGTTGAAAAACTATTTTCCCACACTGTATTATCCAATATATCGGGGTTTGGTGGGTATTGTTTTTGTAATGTATATTCCTGTACTGATCTTTTCTCAAAATATAAACCAGAATATTTTTCATAGTCTCTTAATGTTCTTTCTTTTCCTAAACCGTATTTACCTTCGTGACCTTCTTGTTTTTCTCCATCCATACCAAACAGTTTCCTATTTAATAAATGTGAGTTTTCATTTTTAATATACCATTCCTTATCGTCATCCCATTGTTTGGTTCTTCCTTCTCTTGTGTACTCATGCCATATTACAACTCTGTGGGGGTGAAATAAATCGTATCCGTGAGTAAACGCTCTCACCGTTACCGAAATCTCTTCTCCGTGAAAATAAAATTCGGGGTTGTGTTGGACTTCTTTTGAGAACTGACCTAATGTAAAACAAAAATGTGCCGAGTAAAACCTTGCGGGTACAGGTATTGTTATGTCTTGCCAATTTGGTATTGTTTCGGGTAAAAAGAAAACCGCACCTTCGGGTATGAACTTATCAAACACCATTCTCCAAGGCACATTAACCCGACCTTCAGGATATGTTTTTGGGTCATAAGAAGAGACGTAACCAGTTAATAATGGTTTTGGTACTCCAATCTCTTGTAGTTGTTTAATCATCCCAATTAAGGTCTCATCCCATTCTTTTTCAAACCGCATATGAGAATCAATTTGTAATGTAAACTCCTCATCCTTATATAGTTGTTGTACTTGATTTCTAGCCCAACAAACTCCGGTTGAGTTTTGATAAGGAACATTTAAAATACGAAACCTATCATCTTTTTCATATTCAGTTAAATCGTCAAATTTATCATCGGGATGAAATTGTCTACAAATACCAAAAACTAAATTTTCTGGATGTTTTGCGTTTTCTATACAGGATTTGATGGTTGGTATTAATTCGGGGTCTCTATAAGCAGCAATCTGAATAAATATTTTCATAAACTAAAAATAGTGTTTTGAAAATTGTTTGTAAATAAATTTTAAGATTCTAAATTAGTAATTCTTAGTTTTAAATTTGTAATTTCCGCTTTTAAATCTTCTATCATTTCTTGTTGTTCTTTGATTGACTCAACTAAAACCGCAACCATATTATCTTGATGGATACCTTTGTATTTTTCTTCAGTATTATTATTGGTAAATACTAATTCTGGTATTACTTTTTCAACTTCTTGTGCAATGAAACCAACTCTTTTACCTTCAATACCAATCCAATTATAGGTAACACCACTTAATTTTAAGACGTTAGATAAAGAATTTGTAAGTGGTTCTATATTTTCTTTTAGTCTTTGGTCTGACGTATTTGTTGTTAGGGTACCGTTTGCGGTGTAGTGAAGTGCACCTGCCGATGCGGTTGATCCTATCGCTCTAAATCTAGCACTACCGTTAACATCTAAACCTTCCGATGGTTGTTCTGTACTTGAATAGAATACCGACCCAATTCCTAATCTATTTCCGGTTGTTATTGTATTTGCCGATAATGCCGCCGCTGCACCACTAAATCTAAACGCAGCACCATCTTTAGAACCAATTACCAATGGTTGCCCTGTCGTGGAGACCAATACAGTATCACCTGACGTTGTGTTAAAGTTAAATGAGTCATTATTTGCCACTGGTATAAATAATAACCCTTTTGATGCGTCGTTTCTAAAGTGAGATACTACCTCATCAACTGATTCAACACCAGATGACACTTCTAACCTATAAGATGGTGTTGTGTCATTAATACCAACATTACCATCACTATCAATTCTCATTCTTTCGGTTGAGGTTAGTGTTCCTCCTGTTAGTGACCCTGTTGTTCCCGTAGTACCAAAAACCAACGATCCTTGAGCTGCAGAATTTTGAATCCCTCCAATAAAACATTTCACCCCTGTACCACTCGTTTCGTTACCATTAAATTCTAATTTACCTATAAATTGAGGAACAACACCAACAGTTGTGTCGGAATCTGTAAATCTTAAAACATTCCTTAACGTTGATCCGTTATCCCCATAGAGTTCCAATATTGTGTTTGCTGATGTGGTTCCTAACCCCGTATTCCCTGTAACCGATAAGTCACCGTTAACCGTTAGCCCAGTCACTGTATTAAATAAAACACTGTATGTTCCTCCTGTATTATTCGTACTAGTAAACGTATTATTAGAGTATGTTGATCCGGTTACCCTAATATCTGTTGGTAAGTTTTGGTAGGTTGTTGCCGATACCGTATTACTACTTATAGTTCCTGTGGATGTTAAACCGGTTACAGTATTAAATAAAACACTGTATGTTCCTCCTGTATTATTTGTATGTGTAAAAATATTGTTTGAATAAGTCGCCCCTGTCACTCTAATATCTGTTGGTAAATTTTGGTATGTTGTTGCAGATATTGTATTGGCGGTTAAACCACTTGTAAATATTGTATTTCCTGTCACAGTTCCACCACTTAATGGTAAAAAATTCCCACTTATGGTAGATGTTGATCCTGTGGTTAATCCGGTTACATTAAAAGTCCCACCGGTATTGTTAGTGAATAAGATAGTTCCTGCGGAATACGTTCCACCTGTGACTCTAATATCTGTTGGTAAGTTTTGGTAGGTTGTTGCAGATATTGTATTACTACTTATAGTTCCTGTGGATGTTAAACCGGTTACAGTATTAAATAATACAGAAAACGTCCCTCCTGTATTATTTCTATATGTAAAAGAATTGTTTGAATACGTTCCACCGGTAACTCTAACATCTGTCGGTAAGTTTTGGTATGTTGTTGCTGAAATAGTATTTGATGAGGTTGTTCCTGTAACTGTTAAATTACCATTAGTTGTTAAACCCGTAACAGTATTAAATAATACAGAAAACGTTCCTCCTGTATTATTTCTATATGTAAAAGAATTATTTGAATAGGTCGCACCCGTTACTCTAATGTCCGTATTTCCTGTAAAAAATCCAGTTACGTTAAATGTACCACCAGTACTATTTGTAAACGTTGCAGTACCCGAACTATACGTTCCTCCAGTAACAAACGTATCTTTAAATATTGTTGATAACTGTCGTAATTCCACTTTAAATGATGATCCATATATGCTTTGTGTTGTGTCTGCAGTCGTTACGATATGTATTAGCGTAGTGGGTGTAATCGCCGTAGATTGAGCTATTGTTCTGTCCGTTAATAATTGATATGTTGGCATCTTTTATTTTATAAATATATTAATTTTTTTTTTATTGGAATGCGTACGGTATGTCGTCCATAAATTTAAAATATATAGCATCTTGGAACGCCTTAAATCCAACACAATCCAGCGGTGTCGAATAAACACACCCGTTGGTATCAACGATCCGTAAATATAATAAGTCTTCGTTTGGAAAATAATATTGACTATCAAATTCAACGGTTGCCGGTATAGATGTTAGTCCTGATATATAGAAACAAGCCACGTTTGTTGGGTCACATAAATAAATGTCGTAGGGTTCTAGTCCTCCCGTATCTCCTGTTATTTGGATTATCATATTTATAAATACTTTTGTTATTAAAAAACCAAAGTATCGCCACCCTCAGTAGATAAGAAATCACCTAACTCTGTTAATATTACGTACGTTTCAACGTCACAAGTTATTAACTTAAAGAAGATACAACCCGTACTATCAACCGATTTTACCATAATGGTTGTTGCCGTCTGTAATAACGACGGTAAAATATAAATACCAGTACTATAACCTAAAAATGTACAGTTATTACCGTATTCGTCACAAGCATACAGACTAACAGGTGCTGTCCCTCCTGATAAATTGGTTATGTCTATCGAGTATGCCATTTTTTAACACGAATAAACATTTAATACTTGACCAGAACCGTTAACTTGTGTTACGTATCTCGTACCAACAATTGGACAGTCGTTAGATAAATAACATCTACCAAAACCTCCGTTTGATGGTCCAACATTAAATCCAACTGCCGGTATTGTTAATGCCGGATTAGTATATAATACGGTACCAACTATTACTGTTGGTGTTGATGTATATAGTTTAAGTGAACAACCTGTTGCGGTACATACTGTGTTGTCACTTGAAGAATACGATAAATATCCATTATAAAACCAAGTATAATAAACTGTGGTAGGTGTTGGTGTTGCGGTTGGTGTCGGACTAGGGGTTGGTGTCGGACTAGGGGTTGGTGTTGGTCCAGGAGTTGCGGTTGGTCCAGGAGTTGCGGTTGGTGTCGGGCTAGGTGTTGGTGTTGGTGTTGCGGTTGGTGTCGGACTAGGGGTTGGTGTCGGTAAAATGTTTTGACAAGAAATATTGTAATCAATATTTAAAGACAAACTAAAATTGGCGTTTCCTAACGGATCAACTCCTCCCACACAATTTGATTGTATTTGTAGGGTATTATTTAATAAATTCACACTATACTCCCCGACTTGTGGGATTGATGATAATATTGATTCAATCGTTGATTGCCAAGTGGAGTCATTTGTAACAAAAAATGTTTGTGTGTAAGCACTACCGTTTATAATGATCTCACACTCTAAGTCGGCACTGTTAAGTACACAGTTAGTATAACCCGAAGTTAGGTCTAAATACCCCTCATTAATCATTTCAGAAAGGCCTCTTTTTGTTCCCGAAGTTGTTGTGAAACTATTTGAACAGATGTTATATCTTGTAAATCCAGTTACGGTTGTAAAAGTACAGTCAATCTGAAATGTGTGATAATTTGTACATCCCGAAGCATCAACAACGGTAACAGTATATGAACCACCTGACAATCCGGTCACCGTATTTCCCGTTTGTGCCGAACTAACATTACTTGACCAACTATATGTAAATGGTGGTGTACCATCATATATTGAGACGTTTGCACTACCGTCACCACCAAATATACAATTAGTGGGGTAAACCGCACTATCAAGTTGGGGTGTGGTGGTTATTGTAAACGTTTCAGATACCACACAATTATCCTCATCTCTAACATCTAACGTATATTGACCTGTAGTTAGATTGGTAAACGTTACGGAACTAAGTGTTGTATCAATAATTGAATCCCCATTACTTAAAATATAATCTAATTGTCCTCCAACAGGCCAATTAGTATATCCCGTACCAACGTTAACCGTAAAACTACCATTACTTAATCCACAAGTTACTCCTGTAGTTATAACATCAACAGTAAATTTCTCAACAGAATTAACAGATAATGTTTGACTATAACCACAACCAGCACTTTCACCCGATATTGTTAAAAGGTAAGTGTCGTTTGGTAAATTAGGGAACGTAACGTTTTGACTTTGGGTATAAAAACTATAATTCTGATTTGTTGTTAAACCTGATAAATCATATAAATAAAACCCAACAAGTCCGTTTATGTATGTCGTTATTGATCCACTATTTTGGTTACAAACTGAGTTTGTTATTGTATTACCAATAACATTAAACCCTGATATTGTATTTAGGGCGGTTGTAACATAATAAGGACAATAGTTTGCGTCTCTAACTAAAATGGTATATGATGCCGAAGGTAAGGAATTTAGTGTGAATGTGTTCGATAAGGTGTATCCGACCTCACCTGTATTTGCCGAATAAAAATAAGGTAAGGTTCCTCCCGACATTGTTATAGATAATGATCCATCAGACGCAAAACAAGTTGGGTTTGTTGGTGTTATAGATAATACACCTATTGGATCCGCAATTCCTACTGTTGTTGATTGGGTAACCGAACACCCATAAAAATCGGTAACTGTCACTGAATAATTTCCAGCAGTTAATCCGGTTGCCAATTGTGTTGTTTGTCCGTCTGACCATAAATACGTGTACGGACCTGTACCTGTTATCCCTGTTACTGCAATTTTACCTGTATTAATAACACAAGTACCCGCATTAACAACCCATAAACCATAACTAATGTTTGTACTACCAGTTATTAAAGTATTCTCCGTTCTAGCAGTTCCCAATCCATAATCATACACAACTGTATGATATGTTGATGCCGGTAACCCAGCAATTTGATAAGGGAATTGAAGTACTGAATCTGTCCTAACATAATCAGAGACACCACTATATATAACAACATTATATGGTGCATTTACTGATGTCGCACTAACATAAAACGTTCCGTTGTCTTGACCACAACTAGTCCCTTCAGTTCCATAAATATTGGCGGTAAAACAACTCGAAACCAATACATTTATAAAGATTTCGGTATTTTGTGACCCTAAAGAGTCGTTTAACTTAAAAACGTATGTACCACCAGTAAGGCCTGTAAAGGTTATTTGTGTTGAGTTTGTTTGTGCTGTTAGACCGTTACCCAATGGTGAGATTGGATCTATCGTGTATGGTGACACCCCTCCCGTTGGTGTGAATCTTACAGTCCCTGTGGGGTTACCACAGACTCCTGTGACTGAAAACGTATAACCTAACGGTCCTGTACTACAATTTTGAGTACACGTACTTGATATATTCAATACTAACCCAACTGCTGATCCAGAATATGTCGTATTAATACAAACAGGATCTAAATTATTAGCAAACCCTGTTTGTATTACACCACAACAATCGGTATAATTATAATAACCACCACTAGTAAATCCTGTAATACAAGCCATTAACCACAATTAATTTGTAAATCTAAACCAATATATAGATTTAGTTGTTTATTTGTAAAATTATCATAACAACTAGAATTACTAATTGTTAAAACACCACCAGAAAAATAATAGTTTAATCCGTATTGATATAAATACTGTAATTTACTATCAATCGCATTTATCACATCATAATACGATAAAGGTAATCCTGTGGTTAAATCTATAGCACTTTGACCGTACCCAACATAAAACGGTTCAGATATTAAAGTGTCCTCAATATTTGTGACCGTATCTGTCAGTGTTAAATCAACATACCACGTCGATATCATCGTCGTTGAGTCACAGTTAGCACTTGTAAACCCACTACTCGTATATAAATCATTTATTTTCGCATTTAAAACCGTAACCGGATCAAACGTTGGTAAACTACATTGTGTTGTTTGATCAATACAATCGTATGTGTATGGTGATCCATCATAAATACACGGTAGGCAATCAGTATTTTTAAGGTCACCGAATATAAAGGTACACCCTCTTTGTCTTCTCCATACGAATTTTTGTCTGTTAAAAATGGTGTTATCCATTTTTTGCCCTGTATTCCAAATTGTGGTTGCCGGAACAAATTGTTCAACCAACCTAACCCAATAATCACCTAACCCCAAAGTGAAATCAATCATTTTTTGGTATGTGAATTTATTGTTTGGTATGTTTAATGTTTGATCGGTTTGTAAGTATTTCCAAAATATTGACTGTAATGCTGGATATCCACCAGTCTTACCGTCCGATATTGTTTGTCTATTTCTAACGTTAATTAAATTATTATAGAATGTTTGAGCGAACTCAAAAAATGTTTTTTGATTTGGTTTTGGATCAATAACCGTCCAATCATTTAATCCTGGTGTTGGGTATGGTGCTGTTAACCCTGAATTAGGGATTGGGTACCCATATTTTGCAGACATCTCCCAAATGTCATACGTAATTCCTTGACCCATATTAAGATACAATTCCATATTCTTAACATTAACAACCTGACCACTATCTTCAATCAAATAGTTAGTTGGTGTGTTAATGTCTGTACTTTTTCTTAACCCAATATCTTCTAATTTCCAAGATTTTTTATTATCAATCGTTCTTGTCAATCCATAACCTAAATCCATAGATGGAAATTTATCAAATCTATCAATATAATCTTGTCCGTATGTAAATGGTTTTAATTTTGTAATAACAATTGATGGTGAAACTGAAAAATTAGAAAGGTTATAATCAATCTCCTCTGCTGATCTGTGATCCGGTGTGGTTTCAAACCATCCGGCACCTTTTTGAAAAAAGAATGAGTCGTTATTTGTTGGTGGTTCAGGGTAACCTGTATTTATATTGATTGGGTAGTATTCTAAACCGACCAATGTCCTATTCACAACTCCCGATTTTGTAAATCCGGTGTATTGGGTACCTAATATTGAGAATATGTTTGTACTATCTAAAACTGGTGTTTCAACATATGTGGTACCTCCTGATAATTTTGCATATTTTTCATAAAAATCATCTACCGATATTTTTTGGTCTGCTAAATAGATATATTCATTAAACTCAATTAGTGCATCAGGTGCTCCAATCATCCTCATAATATACTCAATAGAAGTGCGAGTACCTTTTGATCTAAATAAGAATCCAGCATTTAATATTAAATTCCTATAATACTGATAGTTTAACTCTGTGGGTGTCTGTTCTTTAGATTGACCCGGATAAATAATATCGTTTGTAGTTGTAAATATAGACTCCAATAATGAATCATTAGTTATTGGTGAAATATTAGGGTCGATCCCTAATGTTGCCGCCAAATTACCTAATAGTTGTGAGGGTATGTCGTTCTTTACGATATAGTTAACCGATGTAATGTTTGCTAAAGCATCAATGAATTTTTTAGTCTCATCAAAACTTCTACCATAAATCTGTAATGTTTTTTCAATTTTTTGGTCTATCGTATCAAACTCCTTTAATGATCCTGAAGTTAAAAACCGACTTATTAAGTTTGTTTTGTACTCATCCAATCTTTCTGTAATATACTGTAATTCGGTCAAATAATTATCAAAATAATTGGTCCTGATATCTAAATTCCAAAGACCATCTGTATTCCAAGTTAAACTCTTATTAAATAAAATATAATTACCATTACTGTCATAATCCGGATAACTAAATGTTGCGGTATATTTTGGGTACGCATTCCTATTTAAAATGTAATCCTCAACCTCATCAAAAGCATCCTGAAATATTTGTTCGGTAACTAAATTATTTGGTTTTATAACTAAGGTGTCTGTCGTGGTTGTTGAGGTAAATGGTTTACCTTTAACGGTTATCGTCAATGTTCCTCCTGTAACGGATTGTGTTGGTTCTAAATCAACAACATTAAATTCGGTATTTAAGTTATTAACATATAATGAAAAACTTTCAAAGTTATTTGTTATGTCTCTGTATTTTGAAACCGGTATCGGTCTATTATCAACATTAATCTTCGCATTTACCGAGTAGTCAATATCAAATGGATTTTTGAAAAAAGAAGAGTCCGTATCAAATGTAGTCTCATCATTAATTGTGTTGTAAGTAATATTATATGCAGTATTACCCGTTTGTAAAATGTAATTACTATAATAAACCTCAATCGCCGCAGGAAAATAATTAATAACTCTATTAACCGAAGCAGATATTCTTTTACTTAGTGATCCGTATAATGAAAAACTTGTTATTTGTGCTAAATCAAAATTAGGGTAAACTCTAAAGTTTTTTTCAATAATAAGTTTGGTTTCGGCAATACTTTCAATATTTAAATTCTCCAAATTAAATGGATCCGAAAAAACACCAGTATCAAAAGTTCTACTTACCTTTTCATAAACCGAAGTTGTGAATTCAAAATTACCAAGCGTCAATCCTCCTCCTGAAACTAATTGTAAACCAACTAAATCGTCAGAAAATGTACCCGAACCTACAGGTGGTGGTGATGGACATATGAATTTAGTTTTCGCCATTAACTAATAATATTTGTAAAGTTTTTACTGAAATCGATATTAAGACCCCTATCTTGTCTAACCTCATATAATAGTTCATTAAAGTTGTCTCTAACTTCAAATAAGTTGTATTGTTTATATATGTTACCAGCACTATCATATAATGTGTATATGCCGTCTTCAATACTTTTAGTTTGGTTACCATAAAGTGCGATTGCCAACGTATCTATATCGTGATCAGCAATTTGAATATCCATTGTTATCGGATTAAAGAAAGTATTACTAACAATAATTCGTTGGTTTGGTTGTCCTATAAATGGTGTTGCACTTGGTTTATTTGTTGGTGATGCTGATGGTGATAATGTACAAAATAACAAATCACTTCCACTATCCAAATACCTATATCTAATTGATTTTTGCGATGTGTTTGTTTGGTCTGTAACGATTGGTTCACAATAAAAAGAAGACGTAACAAGTCTATAAAAATTAGGAATCTTTGTTCCATCACTATTTAAATATTCAATCCTAAAACCAACAAGTCCTTGATTTGTGAATTTATTCCTATATTGCTCAGGTACGTCATTTATGTTGATTATTATTCCCTTAACATTAGGTAATGCCGATAATATGCCACAATCGGTGATAGTTGTTCTTATTTCTGCTGGTTTAATATATAAGGTATATATACCAACTCGATTAAATTCATTTGCTGGTAATCTAAGATTATATAAACCACCTAATATTTCTTTACCCGCAACCCCACCAGTATCTCCATTGTGATAATAAGGTGTTAAAATGTTCGCGCTGTTTAATTTTTTTAACACAAAATTATTGGTCACGTCCCTTGATGGTGTGTAATTCAGAATAATATCCACGTCTTGTGGGGATACATCTGCAGGTCTAACCGTTCCGTATGTTCCTAATGCCATTTTTTATTTATAAATAGAGTTTATATTGTTTTTATGTGTTATTGATTTTAAAATAACCATAACCATATCTTACCAAATCACCGATATTGTCAACCTCACCAAGTCTTTGTAAATTTTCAGTCCCACTATATTTCCCCCTTTCAACGAAAACATCAGATTGTATTTCTGGATCCATAACAAAATCTAATAATATTTCATCTTTTGTAATGGCTGAAACCACAATGTCGTTTGCCGTTATACCAGATGAATTAACCATAAATAACGTTTTACCATTATTAAAATCATAATAATCAATGTTGTTGATGGTGTATGCTGTATATGTTGGTGTGATATCTTGTACGTACCCAACAACTCCCATCATTGGTTGTAAAATGTATCCTGTGGTGTACGGATTTGGCCCCCATCTCTTTAATAAACTAAGTCTTGAGTTGGTGTATCCTGATACTATAAATGGTACTTGGGTGTATGAACTTGATATTTGTGCGGGTATATTATTTTCACTGTCCCCCGTAAAAATAAAATTATAATTAATCGGAATTCCTGACCAATTACCCCCTTGTTGTGTAAAGGTAACATTACCTAACTGATTATCTATTGTTACACCGGTAAATGGTAACGTTAGTGTCTTTTCTACTTGGGTTATACCCCAAGGATTATATTGTGTTAATTTAACTATATAATTCTGTGGTGTTGATGCGTAAGTGTGATCTAAACTACTCTGATTAACGCTCAATACCGACCCAACCAATCCGTCACCCCAATCAACTTTATAGGTTGCAAGATCTAAAAAATTATTGTACGAGTAACCAGCACTATTATATAATCTAATCGTATACGGTGTTGCTGGTGTTCCTGATATCACAAAGTTAGTTACAATATCTTGTTGGTTAATTAAACCGTCAAAGTCACTATAATATCCAATATCGTTATATGATTGTGTAAATAAAATAGGAATAGTTAATCCAGTTAATAATGAATCTCCGTTAGTCCCTCCACTCAATACTTGTGTAAGTCCTGAGTACACACCAAAGGTGTTACCATCATATGTGATATTAAATATGTCTCTATCTAATACCTCAGGCGAAATAATTATATTTGATCTTTCAGAATCCATTATGGGTTAACATATTCATACCATTTTATCGGATTTACTCCGGTACCCACTCTCTGAGCGTTTTGAAAATTACTATTATAACTATAAACCATATAATCAAATGTATCGTAGTCCAACACATATTTGTAGTAAAAATATTGTGTTTTATCTATATTAAACATATTTTGACCAATGAATGTCGATTGTGGTTTATTCATTAATCTAATGAATTGACCGATTTTAGCGTTAAAAAATTTGGCACTAACGTAAAATTCGGTGACGTTTAAGTAATTAATATCTTTTAACCAATACACATAAAACCCTTCCTTGTCGGCACCAATAGAATCTAAAACAAATTTAGGTTTTTTAACCGTAACGTTCGTTTGGTTAAGTGGTGGACCAATTGTTCCCGGTTCTTTTAATCCTTGTTGTGTTGGTAAGATTACACTTAATAAGAGGGTTTGTGATTCGTTTTGTGGTGAATCATAAAAATCCAACTTAAAGAAACTCCCTTTGAATGAGTTTGAGAAATAATAAATCTCACTGTCGGTAAATGTTGCATTTTCATAATCGGTACCCCAATTAGTTATGCTTGATCCCGTAACTCCCGTTAAATAATCAAAAAAATAAAATTCATAATTAATGTCGGTACCTCCCGAACTAATACTTATTTGACCAAACGGTGTTTGTATATTCGCATTAAAATTCCATTCAGAGTGTGCAAATTTTGTAACCTCAAAATCGGCCATCGGGTTTATAACCTCTGAAATAACTTCATTCTCAAAATTTGCAATCCCATCTTCTCTACCTGTCATATCAAAATTAATCTCAATAGGTATATTGATGTATTGGTCTTGCGTTGTTATGGTCTTTCTAAAATAATTATTATTCACAAGGGTCGGTTGTTGGTATGTTTATCTCATTTACAATCAATGATGTGTTTCTTTTGGTTGGGTAATGAATGAAGTTAATATCCTTAAATGGATAATGTGCTCCGTTTATAAATGGTATATTTAACCCTAAACCTTCGTTATCAACAAACCCATATTGATACAAATCTCTCCAATAAAATTTAGTATCGTTGTTTGAGTAATACGAATAAAATGGAACCGAATCTATATCCTCAAAGTTTGCACTTTCGATATAATCACTAAAAACCCTAATAGGTATTGAATAATGTGGTTTATACATATATCCAGGGGGATAAAGAACGGTATTAACATAATTGTATATACCAATAGCAATCCCTTGAGATCCGTTCGGTATTGGTTGTGCAACACTAAATACGTCAGGGTTGTATGAATACTTGTGATATAACGGAGATAAAACATATTCTAATTGATCAGTATCGTTGTATTCACAAAAATCCCCCATAATAACATCATCCACATTCAAAAAATTATTATAATAAAAAGTGTACCCGTTTTGTTGGTATGAACTAACTGAAATGTTATCTTTATTATCGGTTGATGTGTGATTCCACCAAGGATCTACTGAGTTCTTTAAAAAATTAAACTCCCATCCAATATCTAACGCTCTTTGTAATGATTGTGGTGGTTTGTTAAACCAACCCATATATCCACGATTAACTATTGTAATAAAAAGTTCACTAACAGGTTTACCGTTATTATCTATTAAACTAAAAGTATCGATATCTTTGTTTACTGTAAACCCATAACTTTGTGATCCATCTTTGACTGATATACGTTGTTGTTGGTTTGGCGTTAATGCCGAATATTCCAATTGTCTTTTGATTGGGAATGCGTTATTTTCAAACCCCATTTTAGTTAAAAATGTCTCATCGTTATTTGTTAAAATCTTATGTAACCTGACATAATATCTTGAAGTGGTTTCTCCCGTATTATCTATATTAATAATTCTTTTAAGGTTTCCAAAACGACCTGTAACCACTTCGGATGGTGTGAATTTTAAATTATATATTGCAAAAACCCTCAAGTCTGACCTATACGTGTCGTCACCCAAACTATACACTTGGAACGTATCTTTACCATCTATGGTGATATTCAATTTTACGTATTGTCCGACTGTTAAATTATGATTAGTACCACAATAAAAATAAACCAAATCTTTACCGTTAAAGGTATCTGTTTTAATTACGAAGGGTATTCCGTCTGAAACATTAAAGTTTGCGTTTGTAACATTAAATTTTTCATCAACATAAGACATTGTTTGTGCGGTAGTACTACTATAAGCATACGACACATATGTAGCCCAATTATAAGTCGTTGCACTTTTAGCAACAAATGAAATGTGTCCTGGTATTGATTTGTCTCTAATTAAAGAAAATTCATCATATTGTGGATACCCTTTCCATACACCAGTATTAATGGATGTTACTGAGTCAAGATAATAAAGGTTATTTTTAAATGGCGTATAATTCGTTTTACCTGAAACCACATTATCAAAAATATTAACAATTTTACCATTTAATCTAAATTTACTTGAGTTTTGCCTTTCCCCATCAAATATCTCTTGTAAGTCAATTAAGGTTGATCGATCTCCTTGTACCATCTCCCTTCTTTCACCAATTAACGGCAATTGAATTTCTACCGGTTGGTTTGAAGATCCAGCATATCGTTTATCACCTAAAACTATTCGTATTTCGTCTTGTTTTCTCATATTATTCGGTACCTATAATATACTTAGTTATAAATCTATTTAATGCGGTTTTACCTTTACCTAAACCGAAATAAAAATGATAAGGAGCACCAACAACAAAGTTTGCTTTATTTTGGTTAGATGGGTTTCCCCACGCTGAATCTCTTTGACCTGTAATATCATAATTCATTATATATCCCGTACTCGGCCCGTTGGTAGCTTGGAAATAATCCGCACCATTAAATGACATTTCTTGGTATGGTGTAGAATACATTCTTTTAGGGTTACTTAAAGGTGTGTCAGTTAACCAATCATTATATTGTGTACCAAAAATTGTGGATGTACTTACTGTTGCATTTCCTTGATCGTTTCTTATCTCCCAATTATACATTGGTACTGTTTGTGTTTTTGGATATCCAATTAATTGTTGTACATTTCCAAACGTTGCTGTACCTGGTGTTAAAGCGATTCTATTTTGTGTTGTTGCAGAAAACAACACACCTAAAAATACCTCAGTCGCAGATCCTAAAACAATATCGTCGTTACCATAAAACTGTTCGTTAAATGGTAAAATACCGTACTCTGAATTGATACTAAATAATTGTGCGATGTCCCCGTCAATTCTGCCGTCACTTCTTGAAAATAATTGGTTGATTGACGCATCACCCAAATTAACAAGTTGTCCCCAAGATCCACTATTAACTAACCTAGAAACAATAAATAACAATAACAAATCACTTGTGTCGTTAAAAGATGTTGATTGTATGGTTTCCACCAAATAATTCTCCAATTGTGGGTTTAAACATATCTCCTTAGCAAATTGGTCTCTCGGACCTAAATCCATAATAGTTGTTGGGAAATGTAAATTTCTTTGATTTAATCCTTTACCAAAATAATTTTTAGCCGGACCCCAACCACCTAAAAGGTTATCAATTCTAGGTTCTTGACCAATAAAATAACCACTAACATTAACTCCTGTTTGTGTTAATACGTACGGTGTCGATCTATAATAAAAAGTGTTTGTTGAGTCATTTAGATAAACCGGACCTTGATTTGGTCTTTGTGGTACCAAATTCACATCTTTTGATCCACAAAAAACATATTTACTTGGGTTATTGTTAGAATCAAATATTGTTTTCTTTTTAAATGCGAATGAATATAAAGACCCGTTAACCCAGTTATTTTGGAATACGTGACTTATGATTCCTCTACAAGCACCAAACATAAATCTAAATCTTGTTTTCCACTCTAAAAAGTTTTTAAAATCTCTATCTATAGAACCACCATTCAAATACGGTTCTTGTATTAATTTATAACAACCTCTACTTATTCTTGTTGGGTTTTCATTTTCGGCGCAAGGTGTCTTAACTCCAAAGTTTTCACCGTATCCACTATAACAAGGTAGTGGAACCATCCCTTCACAACTAAATGTCGATAGTACGGATGTTGACCCTGAGTTCGCATCGTCAGCATAGTCTTGAGAGTTTCCTGTAGTGTCTGATTGTGGTCCACCTAATTGTTGAGTTTCTCCATTATCTAAAATTCTATATATTGTAAAATTATCATTTTGGTATAAAGAGTACCTATTATTACCATTTACTTGAATACTATCGGATGTTGGTAACCTATCAGATCTAATAATCATTCTTGCGTTATTTACGGTTTGATCAAATGTTATATTTACGGACAAATTTGGGCTGGTCTGTTGGTATGCCGGTGCAAATAATCTGGGTCTTCTATAGTTTTTAATGTTGTTTGGTACTCCAGCACAATTACCATTTATAAATGTATCTACGGTTGCTTCACTACCAAGATCTAACCTTGTATGTAACAGATTATATGGTATGTCTGTAAACATAAAAGACCCTCCTTCCACATTTCCTTGTCGTGTAGTATCCTCCACATTACTACTAGTCATATACCTAAGAAGGTAACTATTATTAGGGTTTCCTGCCGTTGGGACATCACTTAACCCCGTATCGTACCACATACTATATGGGTTATTATTATTTGGTTCCCTTAAAAATAAAGGAGAGAATCCTGCAATACTAAGATTATATGGTATATTACCGTTAGTATTATTTGAACCATTACAATTATACTCATCATTATTAAATGCCGAATACCCACCATATAGAGTACTTTTTCTATCTAACGATGAATAATATTGTATTGTGTTTGCAGTGAATGCCGAATATAAGTTTGGGTCAGGTCTAAAATTAAATGGACTGTGATATAATTTAGATGACGAATATGGTACTTCGTGTGATTCTGGGCTCTTTTTATTAATCCACCAATCACTACTAAGATTTCCACTATTTTCTTGTATTGGTATATTCAAGTAGTAATTACCTCTAATTGTATGTGTATTATTTGGTTGACCAAATAATTTAGAAACGTCATATTTAATCACTTGTTTTTCAGTGAACGGGTCAACCCCCCTAACTAAAAATATAACATTTAAATTTTTATATTCGTTTCCATTCACCTGTAATGGATTAATAAACGATTCAACCGCAGGTTC
>Ga0114967_10000638_pt1 | contig 30148 bp, 27 predicted proteins | sample M_130628_MF_Meta_FD_92639 | JGI IMG/M metagenome (GOLD analysis project Ga0114967, IMG submission 92639) | Freshwater microbial communities from Lake Montjoie, Canada to study carbon cycling - M_130628_MF_MetaG | ecosystem: Environmental > Aquatic > Freshwater > Lake | place: Lake Montjoie...
AGCCAATAGCGCTGAGCCAAAAGTTGAAATCATATTCATTCCAGTGAAGCCATCAGTAGCCAGGTAATCTGCGTAGCGACGAGGGAATCCCTTGATTCCTAGCCAGTGCTGAATTAAAAAGGTCGTGTGGAAGCCAACGAAGAGGGTCCAGAAGTGAACCTTGCCCAAGCGCTCATTTAACATTCTGCCAGTCATCTTTGGCCACCAGAAATAGAATCCAGCGAACATTGCAAAGACCACCGTGCCAAAGAGCACGTAGTGGAAGTGCGCAACTACGAAGTATGAGGCTGAGACAGCGAAATCAAGTGGCGGCGAAGCCAAAATTATTCCCGTGATACCGCCGAATAAGAATGTAACTAAGAAGCCCATTACCCAGAGCATCGGAGTTTCAAAGGTTACGTGACCACGCCACATGGTGCCGATCCAATTGAAGAATTTAACACCAGTAGGAATACCAATTAAGAATGTCATAAATGAGAAGAAAGGCAATAACACTTGACCGCTTGCAAACATATGGTGTGCCCAGACCGCAACCGAGAGTGCAGAAATAGCGATTGTTGCAGCGATTAAGCCTTTATAGCCAAAGATTGGCTTGCGGCTAAAGACCGGCAAAATCTCTGTAGCGATACCAAAGAATGGCAGCGCCAAGATGTAAACCTCGGGATGTCCGAAGAACCAGAATAAGTGTTGCCACAACATTGCGCCACCGTTAGCAGGATCAAAGATATGCGAGCCAAATAAACGATCAGATTCGAGTGCGAGTAACGCGGCTGCAAAAGGAGGAAAGGCAAGCAGTACAAGAATTGAGGTCAGCAGAACGTTCCAAGAGAAGATCGACATGCGAAACATAGTCATACCTGGCGCGCGCATCGTAAAGATTGTTGTAATGAAGTTAACGCCGCCCAAAATCGTTCCAAGACCAGAGACTGCAAGTCCGATCACCCAAAGGTCACCACCAATACCTGGTGAATAAGTTGAATTGGCCAACGGTGCATAAGCAGTCCAACCAAATGACGCGGCACCGCCTGGGGTTAAGAACCCCGCGACCGCTGTCAGGCTGCCGAAGAAGAAGAGCCAGAAAGACAACATATTCAACCGCGGAAAAGCGACATCTGCCGCGCCAATTTGCAGCGGCATAATCACGTTGGCGAAACCAACAAAGAGCGGTGTTGCAAACATCAAGAGCATGATCGTTCCGTGCATTGTAAAGATTTGGTTATATTGCTCATTACTGAGGAATTGCATCCCTGGGCGCGCTAGCTCAGCGCGCAGGAATAAAGCCAATAAACCGCCAATTAAAAACCACATAAAAGTGGTTATTAAATACAAATAGCCAATTATCTTGTGGTCAGTCGAGGTAACCCACTTTACAAAATTCTTACCTTTGGGAGAAGGTGCGATTGCTGTCGCGTTTAAGGTCGGACGTTCTGCGTAGGTTGTCATGCTGCACTCACCTTCAGAGTCTCTAGATAAGTCTTGTATTCAGATGGAGTAACCACTTTAACTGAGAAAAGCATTTGCGAATGATTTCGGCCGCAGAGAATATTGCATCGGCCGGGATAAGTACCAAGCTTATTGGCGGTGAATTCTAGATAGTTGGTCACGCCCGGCAAGTTCTGCATCTGAATCATAAATGCTGGGATCCAGAAACCGTGAACAACATCATTCGAGGTAATTGTGTAGCGCACTTTTTCACCAAGTGGAACGTAAAGCGTTGGTGGACTGGCAGGAGTTCCGGTAACTACAGCTTCCGGTCCTGCTTCAGGGTAAGAAAATTGCCAAGACCACTGGAATCCGCTTACTAGGATCTCGTGTTTGTAATTAGTCGTCTTTTCAAAAATTTCTGTCTGCTTAACCGCGGTAAAGTAAAATAACACTGCAACGATAATAAACGGAATTACTGTGTAGGCAACTTCAACCGGGACGTTATATTGCGTCTGCTTTGGAAATTCGCCCTGGCCTACTTTGGCGCGATGAAAAACCGCTGGCCATAAAATTAAAATCAAAGTAAAAACGCCGACAACTGCGCCAGCGATCCAGGCCCCTTGCCAGAGAGAAAGAGATGTGTCGTTAACGCTGGTTATGCCCTCTTCAAATCCAAGTCCTGATACTTTGGCGCAGCCCGTTAGTAAGACGCCAAGCGGCGCTAAAAGTAACGCCCGCGGTAAAGGGCGGGATGGCTTAGCAGGCATGTGGCTAAGGATAGTGCTGCATTTCCCTCATCTGCTCCTTGACTAGTAGCGTTCGCGGGGTGGTTCCAGTCACAGGAAATTTCCAAGCCGAGACAGCACTTAATCCGCTGGCTCAAGAGGCGCTATTAACTGCCTTCGAATCTGGCTGGGCCGACCCCAAGAAAATCGGTCAGCACCCGAATCGCGCCGCCCTATTGCGAAATAACGCGGTCGAATCGATTGCTAGCCGTCTCGGACTTTTACCAGATCAGATTGAAATTACCGGAGAAGTCGGACTTGGTTACTTTCTTTCACTCGCTGGATTTTTAACGCCAGCAAAGTCGCTGCACTTTGGCGCAGGCGATCGCAGCGGGGTTATTGCAACGGTTCGCGCACATCAAGGTGCGATCTCTGAAATCCCATTACTTGGCGATGGCCGGCTCGACTTCACCAAGACAGCCATGAAAAGAGATTCAGTTCTAGCTTTTCAATTAGCTAATGGTGAAACGGGAGCGATCAACTCGCTCCCAAGTGAAATGCCAGATGATTTATTGATTGCAGTTGACGCTACCGCAAGTGGCGCCCGCCTTGCCCTACCTACCAATTGGGGTACCGCAACTTTTGATTCACGAAGTTGGGGTGGTCCTGCTGGTTTAGCGATAGTTGCAATAAATAAGGCAGCGCACTGGACCAATCCACTCCCCCATATCTCAAGTACTCGCCGAACTTACGGCACTTACTCACTTCCACTTTTGCTAGCCGGCGCCGTTGCAATAGAAAATTTTCATCCAGATGATCTTCAAATTCGGCGATTCAACCAAGAAATTCGTACCGCAATAAAATCAGCGGTACCTGATGTGATCATTGCTGGGGATTTGGATCGTTCCCTGCCTCACTTAATCTCTCTCGTAATTCCTCAGGCAAATGGTGAAGAGTTGCTACGCGCTTTAGCGGCTAAGGGATTTGCAGTTGACTCTGGATCAGCGTGTACAGCAATGAATCTGCAGCCAAGCCATGTTTTGGCAGCGATGGGGCTACCGACAGATGGAAATATTCGGATTACAATTCATAACGACTGTAATGGAAGTGAAATTAGCGCGCTAATTACCGCGTTACTAAGTGCGGTTGAATCTCAGCGGCAGCGCTAGCTCCGTAAGCCTGGCTAAAGCGGTCAATAAATTCGGCAGCAGTAAATCGATATTCCTGAGTGCCGGTAGTTTCAATTACATATGTTGCAATCATTGCGCCAAGTTGTGCACATCTTTCGTGTCCTAAGCCCCAAGCCAGACCGGCGACAAAACCGGATCTAAATGAATCACCAACACCGGTTGGATCGACTCTGCCCTTCTCTTTTGGGCAACTAATTTTTATTGTTTCGCCTTTCAATGATTCAACCCGAGCGCCTTCAGAACCTAAAGTCACGATACGAAACTTTACCTGCTCCAAAATTTCGCGATCACTCCAGCCCGTTTTTTGAATTGCCAGCGCCAATTCGTACTCATTTAAGAATAGATACGTTGCACCGGTGATCAACTGCTTAATCTCCTCGCCATTCATACGCGCCATTTGTTGGGATGGATCGGCGGCGATTGCGATACCCATTTGGCGAGCGACCTCGGTATGGCGCAGCATCGCTTCTGGATCATCGGGAGAGACAACAAGTAGATCGAGTTTGCCAGTCTTATCCATAATTGGCGCTAACTCAATATTGCGCGCCTCAGACATCGCACCAGGAAAGAAAGATGCGATTTGATTTAGTTCGGTATCGGTTGTCACCATGAAATGTGCAGTATGCAAAGTCTTGGAAATCAAAACGTGAGATGTATCTACTCCGTGGCGTATCAGCCAAGCGTCGTAATCAGGCCAATCAATACCGACTGCAGCAATCAAAATTGGATTTAAGCCCAAGACGCCCATGCCATATGCAATATTTGCCGCACATCCCCCGCGTCGAACTTCCAGTCCATCAACTAAGAAGGAGAGCGAAACTTTTTCTAAGGATCCGGCGACAAGTGAATCGGTAAATTTTCCGGAAAAGGTCATTAAATGGTCAAGACCAACCGAGCCTGCAACGCCAATTTTCATAACGTTAAATTAAAAGTAAGTGCTTAACTTTAATTAAATGAATCGCCACAAGCGCAAGAGCCTTGTGCTTGTGGATTATCAATTGTGAAGCCCTGCTTCTCGATCGTGTCCACGAAATCAATAGTTGCACCCATCAGGTACGGATCACTCATCTTGTCGACAACAACTTTTACAGAGCCAAATTCGCGAGCGATATCGCCTTCTTGATTGCGCTCATCGAAGTAGAGCTGGTAACGAAGGCCAGAGCATCCACCCGGTTGCACTGCAACGCGCAGGTAAAGGTCATCGCGACCTTCTTGAGCGAGAAGGGCGGCCACCTTGGCGGCGGCAACATCGGTAAGAGAGATCGATGTTGAAGTTGTGGTTGTCTCAGTAGTCATGGGCTCAGCCTACCTGTCCCACTGCGCCGATGCGACAGCAACGCCACTTATGCGCGAGAATGTGGTCATGTCCACATCCCAAAGCGGCGCGCTAACCAATTTACTGCTCCTTGGCCGCGGTCAAGACTTGGAATCTGAACGAGGCGTCTCTTGCACTGGCGATCTACCTGAAGCCAGCGATCCGGATTTAATCTCTCGCGCAAAGATCGCGCGCGCTGCCTTAGGCGATCGCGCTCTGATACTTGGCCATCACTATCAACGCGATGAAGTTATCGCCTTCGCAGATATCACGGGTGATTCATTTAAATTGGCACAAGCGGCGGAACGATCAACTGCCGAGTACATAATTTTCTGCGGAGTACATTTCATGGCAGAGAGTGCCGATATTTTAACCTCTGCAAATCAAAAAGTTATCTTGCCTGATCTGGCAGCTGGTTGCTCAATGGCAGATATGGCTACTGCGAACCAAGTACAAGAATGTTGGAGCCAACTATCGGCACTTGGAATTGCCGATAAAACTATTCCAGTTACTTATATGAATTCATCTGCTGCGATAAAGAGTTTTACTGGTGAAAATGGTGGAACCATCTGCACATCTTCAAATGCTAAACAGAGTATGGAGTGGGCGCTAAGTAAAGGTGAGAAAATCCTCTTCCTGCCAGATCAACATTTAGGGCGCAATACCGCTGTCCTGTCGTTGGGTCTATCTCTCTCTGATTGCGTGCTGTGGAATCCCTGGAAGCCGATGGGTGGACTTACTGCTGATCAACTTCGCGCTGCGAAGGTAATTCTCTGGCGGGGACACTGCTCCGTTCACGGGCGTTTCACTGTTGATGCAGTAAACGAAGTTCGCAACCGTCGTCCTGGAGTTAAGGTGCTGGTTCATCCTGAATGCCAGTACGAGGTGGTGTCAATCGCAGATGTAGTTGGAAGCACCGAATCTATCATTCGCACTGTTGAACAATCCCCCGCCGGCAGCAAGTGGGCGATCGGTACTGAACTAAACTTAGTTTCCAGATTGGCAAAAGAGCATCCCGATAAAGAAATTGTCTTCTTAGATAAGACGGTCTGTTACTGCTCGACGATGAACCGTATCGATCTGCCACACCTGGTTTGGGCGATGGAATCTCTAGTCGCCGGTCATGTGGTTAATCAGATCAAAGTCGCGCCAGATATTGCCAGATTCTCTAAGTTGGCTCTAGAGCAGATGCTCGCTCTATAGTTTGCGCTATGACAACTTCAGAAGAAGGCTCACAGAAAAAAGGGCGACCTACTCCCAAACGAAAAGATGCCCAAGCGTCAAACAAATTTGCATCACTTGCTCCAGCATCTACAAAAGTGGAAAAAAAGCGCGCTAAAGATGCTGCCCGTGTAGCACGCATGAACCAACGCGCTGCGTACTTACGTGGCGATGAATCAGCGCTGCCGGCACGCGATCGTGGAGCCGAGAAGAAGTTTGTGCGAAACTATGTTGATTCACGTCGTTCCATCGGCGAATTTTTTCTCCCGGTTATTGGCTTCGTCCTCATACTCTCGTTAATCCCAGTTGGCGCTTTTGCACTTGCCGGTATTGCGATTATGTATAGCGTTCTGCTTGTCTCTATTTTTGACGGTTTCTTTCTCTCACGAAAAATCAAAGCCCAAGTAGCGCAACGTTTTCCTGAGAAAAGTACTAAAGGTTTAGGGCTTTACGGATGGCTCCGGTCTACCCAGATGCGGCGAATGCGCGCACCTAAGCCACAAGTAAAAGCTGGCCAGAAATTTAACTAAGCGCGCGGATTAGGGCTCTTGGTTGAACTTGGATCTCTATTTGGCAGCAAACCAAGTGCGCTATCTATCGCCTTCATTTGATCGGCTGAAAGTTTCACGCCTGCAGCCTTTACATTCTCTTTAACTTGCGAAGGTTTAGTCGCACCCATAATTGCGCTTGAAACATTGGGATTCTGTAAAACCCACGCAATCGCCAATTGCCCCATTGTTAGGCCGGCTTCTTTAGCAATCGGCGCTAGATTTTGAACAGCTATTAGTACCTCTTCGCGCAACCAATTAGAGATCATCCCTGCGCCAGATTTCTTATCTGTTGCGCGAGAACCAGCTGGGGGTTTCTTTCCGGGCAAGTACTTTCCAGTTAAGACTCCCTGTGCCATTGGCGACCAAACGATCTGGCCGATTCCTTCTTTCGCACTTAGCGGAACAACTTCACTTTCGATAACGCGCCAGAGAGCCGAATACTGCGGTTGGCTCGATACAAAGCGGTTGTAACCCTTGCCATCTTGAATCTTTAACGCCTCCGAAATCTGTTGCGCATTCCACTCAGAAAAACCTATGTAATGAACTTTTCCAGAGCGGATCAAATCATCAAATGCACTAAGTGATTCTTCAAGCGGAGTTTCGTAATCAAAACGATGCATCTGATACAGGTCTATATGGTCGGTATTTAAACGCTTTAAAGATGCATTACAGGATTCAATAATGTGTTTGCGCGATAAGCCACGATCATTTTTTCCTGGTCCGGTAGGCCAATAAACTTTAGTGAAGAGTTCATATGACTCTCGTCTAATTCCTTTAAGCGCTTTGCCCAGCACAGATTCTGCTTTCGTACCGGCATAGACATCGGCGGTATCGAAAGTGGTTATCCCAAGGTCATAAGCGGTGCGAACACATTTAATCGCCGCCTCTGATTCAACTTGAGAACCATGCGTTATCCAATTGCCGTATGCGATTTCTGAGACATACATTCCTGATGAGCCAAGGCGTCTATATTCCATAGCGCTGACCATACCTGCGCTGTCAAGCCTTGCGTGTTTAGTTGCATTTGGCCCAGGCATATGGTTTGGTTCGCTCGTAGGAAAAAGTAGTACCTTTTCAAAGCAGTACTTAATAAATGCAATACAGCTTGCCTTTCAGGGGAAGTCGGTGAAAATCCGACGCTGACCCGCAACCGTAAGAGCGCTTAGGCGCTTAAGTCGGATTACCTGAATCGCCAAGTGAATAAAGACAGACACCCGCCGAGGTTTGCGGGGCGTAGTCACAAGGAAAGTATCTAACTACTTTTATTGCAACTACCCCTGTGAGGCTCTTTCTAATCGAGAGGCTCTACAGATTAAATGAATATCAAAAGAAAAATATCAAGTGTTATTTCACTCGCCCTAATCCTGACCACAGGCTTCGTATTTGTATCACCAGCGGATGCGGCCGGAAAGGGTTGGCGATATTGGGGTTATTACCAAGCTGCACCTGGCGCAAAGACCTGGACTGCGGCGATGACCGGACCTACCGTCGATGTGCAAGATGGCGCAGTTGAAGGTTGGTCATTTGTCTTCGATGCAAGTGATGTGCCAACGATTGCTCCATCAATTAAACCTGACTTCGCCGCAATTTGCCGGAGAGTTAAAGTTGATAAAAACTTAAAGCGGGTCGCACTTGTCGTTGACTTTGGACGATCTGCCTATGCGCCAAAAGGTGAGAAGGTTCAAAAGAGCTTTACGACTTGCGTGCAAATTGCAAAGTCAGCCCAAGGAATCGATGTACTTGGCAGGGCAGTGAAAGTCCGTGGTGCTGATGGGCTGATCTGTGGAATAAATGGTTATCCAGCAAAAGAGTGCGGTGTCGAAATACCAACGCCATATGCTCTCAAAAAATAGCCCTGCTTAGATGAAATCGTTGCATCCGCTTACTTGGTGGATCTGGTCGCTATTGGTTATTTGTGCTGTGATTAGTGCAAATAGTTCGTGGCTGGCCGGAATTTCCATTGCGGGTGCAGCGATTCTGGTTTGGCGCTTTGCCGCTGACGCACCTTGGGCGCACAGCTTCTGGTTTTCACTAAAGCTCGGCGCTTTCATTCTGATTATTCGCACCTTGGTTGGGATCTTAATTGGTGTTCCGATACCCGGAACCAAACTCTTTGAGCTATCGATTCTGCCACTGCCAAGTTGGTTGGCCGGAATCCGTATCGGTGGAGTAGTAACACAGGAGCGATTGCTCTCTTCGATACACGAAGGTTTAATTATTGTTGCGGTGATTTCGCTATTTGGCGCAGCCGTGTCCTTAACTAGTCCTCATAAATTGCTACGGGTTACACCAATAGTTATTTATGAATTTGGTGTGGCCACGGTGATCGCTACTTCAGCGCTACCCAATTTGGTGCAGAGTATTTCGCGCATTCGCCGCGCCAGATTATTGCGTGGTGATGAGAAACCATCTTGGCGTTCCATCGCCCTTCCGCTTCTGGAAGATTCATTGTCTAGATCTCTGGAATTAGCTGCGGCGATGGATTCACGTGGATATGGAATTAGTAGTAAGCGCTCCCGATACCGTCCGATACCTTGGCGCAGACCCGATTCTGCGATAGTTCTTGCGGCAACGCTATTCTTCGCGATCACATGGACGGTGATGAAATGATTAATTTTTCTAGAGTTTCACTGCTCTACCCAACCTCAACCAAAACAATCTTGGAAGATCTCTCCTTTGAAATTGCGGAAGGTGAAATGGTCTTAGTAATCGGTTCAACTGGCACTGGTAAATCTTCGCTATTAAGACTTATTAATGGGCTAGTCCCCCATCACACTGGCGGGATCCTTGCTGGAGATATAACAGTTGATGGTATTTCCACCCAATTAGTGCGTCCCGGTGAACTCGCCCATCTAGTCGGCATAGTCGGACAGAATCCGTCCCAAGGTTTTGTGACTGACATCGTTGAAGAAGAACTTGCCTTCGGAATGGAGGCGCTAAATATCGCTCCGGAAGTAATGCGTAAGCGCGTTGAAGAGATTCTAGATCTCTTAGCGCTCTCACATCTTCGCAATCGCGCAATCTCCACTCTCAGCGGAGGCGAACAACAACGTGTTGCAATCGGTAGCGCTTTAGTAATGAATCCCAAGGTCTTAGTACTCGATGAACCAACTAGCGCACTTGACCCAATCGCCGCCGAAGAAGTGCTCTCGATTCTCCATCGCCTAGTTCACGATTTAAGTCTGACTATCGTTATCGCTGAACATCGGCTGGAGCGAGTAATTGGTTTTGCCGATCGAATTATCCATATCGCCGGAGATGGCAGCGCCGAAATAAATCTGCCAGAAGAGATTTTGAAGCGATCTGAAATTGCACCGCCGATTGTGCATTTGGCGCGCGCCTTAGGGCTTTCCGATGTTGGGCTAAGTGTGCGCGATGTAAGACGGATGACCGAGGATATTAGAAATAGCGGAAGAGATATCGAGATCGAAAAGATCAAGCCTGGTGCAATTACAGTTAACGCTCAGAGCCTCTCACTTTCTTACGCGGGCAAGAAAGCTTTAAACGGTGTCACTACACAAATTTATAGCGGTGAAATCGTCGCTTTGATGGGCAGAAATGGTGCAGGTAAGAGTTCGCTGCTGACAACTCTGGTCGGCGTAAATAAGCTATCCACCGGAACTTCCGAGATTTGCGGAGTTAAATCAGAAGATTTAAAGGGAAAAATTAGACGAGAAGCAGTTGGATTTATTCCTCAGGAACCGAGTGATTTGCTTTACGGTCAGAGCGTTCAAGGCGAATGCCAGCAAGCCGATAAAGATAGCCAAAGTAGCTCTGGTTCAACCTTTGCACTGCTCCAACGGATAGTTCCATCAATAAATCCACAGACGCATCCCCGCGATCTATCAGAGGGACAACGCTTAGCTCTAGCGCTAGCAATAGTTCTATCTGCCCAACCAAAAGTTTTGATATTAGATGAACCAACGCGTGGCCTGGATTACCAATCAAAAGCACTTCTAGTGGGCTTATTAAAGAACTTTGCGAAAGAGTTAAATCGATCAGTTCTTATTGCTACGCACGATGTGGAACTGGTTGCCGAGCTGTGTGATCGCGTAATATTTTTAGCAGAAGGTGAAATAGTTGCAGATGGTCCGACTTTAGAGATCCTTCTCTCCTCCCCCGCCTTTGCTCCACAAGTTGCCAAGGTTATGGCGCCACGAAAATGGCTGACCGTCTCTGATGTATTGCGGGCGGTTGCAGAATGAAGACGCTAACCGCTGATATTTATAGATTCTCACTTCCCTCTAAAGTTGCGTTAGCTCTTACCTCCATCTTTGCAGCAGCTGGTTTTACTTGGCCATTTTTCGCCCCCGATCTTGCCACTGCACAATTTGCGCAATATTTTTTCTGGATCGCCATGCCCCTTGCTTTTATTTTGTTACTAACCCAGTTAAGTGATCGCACTCTTGATGCTAAATCGGTTGCCCTGCTTGGTATGTTGGCTGCGCTGCTTGCCGCACTGCGCCCACTTGGCGCAGGCGCAATTGGACTTGAACCAATGTGGTTTCTCCTTATCTTGGCGGCACGAGTTTTCGGGAGCGCATTTGGTTTTCTTCTCGGCGCGCTGGGGATGCTGACATCCGCACTTTTCACAGGAGGTATTGGTCCTTGGCTTTCTTATCAAATATTTGCAGCGGGATTAATTGGACTCTTTGCCGGTTCATTTGCCAAAGGGCTACGCGGCTGGCGTGAGCAGTTACTTCTACTTTGTATCTCAATTCTTTCGGCGTTGAGTTACGGGCTGCTGATGGATCTGCAATTCTGGCCTTGGGCGCTTGGTGGCAATACTCAACTCTCCTTTATCGCCGGTGGAGATTTACAAGTTAATTTGCAACGTTTTATAACTTTCCATTTTCTATCTGCAATGGCTTGGGATATTCCGAGGGCGGTACTAACCAGCGTTCTCGTGATAACAACTGGTCCGGCAGTCTTGGCCGCGCTTCGGCGAACCAAGAAGAAGGCAGCTTTCTTAACGCCAATCGAATTTAGCGAACGTTTGAGATAACTAGCGGCAACTTAGAAACCTCGGCCACACTATCTCGGCCCCGCACATCAATGATCACTTGATCGCCTAACTTGCTTGAGTTACTAATTAGTGCGAGGGCGATACCTTTCTTCAAAGTTGGTGAGAACGTTCCGCTAGTAACCACGCCAATTACTTCTCCAGAAGAGTTTTTAACTTCCATTCCAGCGCGCGGAATGCCTCGATCTTGGCTAACTAGCGCGCGAATTCGCGGATGCGCTCCTACGCTCTTCTCTTCTCGCAACGCTTCGCTTCCACTAAAGCTAACTTTCTCCCAACCAATCGCCCAAGTTGCGGCTGCTTGCACTGGAGTAATGGAGAGCGATAATTCGTGTCCGTGAAGTGGATATCCCATTTCAGTGCGCAGAGTATCGCGTGCCCCCAGACCACAAATTAAACCCCCAAGTGGAGCGATCTCTGCTGCAAGAGCATCCCAAACTTGAGCGGCCTCGCTCCATCTTGGAACTATTTCATAACCGTGTTCTCCGGTATATCCAGTGCGGCAAAGTATTACTTCACAACCAGCGATAACTACATGTTCGAATGCCATGTAATCCATCGCTGGATCAATTCCAAAACTTCTTATTACCTCCTTTGCAAGGGGGCCTTGCACAGCAATTACCCCGAAAGATTCATGTAAATTTACGATCTCAATTTCTGCTGGAGCCTTCGCCATTAAATCAGCCACCACAAAAGTTGTATTTGACGCGTTGGGAATCAGAAAGAGATCACTCGGGCTATTGCGATAAACGATTAGATCGTCAATCACGCCGCCGCTGGAATTGCAGTGCAAGGTGTACTGGGCTTGGCCATCGTCTATGCGGTTTAAATCATTGGTAAAGATGGAATTTAGAAATTCCAACGCTCCAGGGCCTTTGACGCTCACCTTTCCTAGATGGGAGACATCAAAAATTCCCACTTTTTCGCGAACCGCTGCATGTTCGGCTAGAACACCGGCGCCAGGATATTCAATCGGCATCAGCCAGCCACCAAAATCGGCCATCTTTGCCGAAAGTTGGATATGTCGATCGGCAAGTGGTGAATTTTTCATAGCGACAACTTACACTTACCTAACGCTTAATGCAGGTAAGTTAGCGCCGAGGCCGCCTAAGAGGAGAATTAATGACCACGCTTTATCTATCCGATGGAATCATCAAAGACGAAGTTCTAGTCGTTGGTTTATCCCATAAGAAGTCAATGCGTGATGGCAAAGCTACTTTGGAAATTGAAAGCGGAGAAATCGCGCTAGATACGAAGAAGTTACTTTCTATCCTGGCCGATATGGGTGCCACCGGAAAAAGTGATGAAGTAATAAAGATTCCTGGCATCACCACCCGCTTACTTGTATTTACTGGATTGGGTGAGCATAAAGTTGCTATTGATGACGAAGTACTTAGACGCGCAGCCGGCGCAGCCGCACGCTCCCTTTCTGGAACTTCTAGCGCAACCTTCTCGCTACCTGCCAAGAAGATCTCTACTCTTGAAGCGATTGCGGAAGGCGTATTACTGGGCTCGTATATTTTTAATAAGTTCCGTGTGGATTCTCTCGCCGAACGCAATCCGAGTTTGAAATCAGTCACTATTCATTCCAAGCAGGCGGGCACCCCTGGCGCAAAAGAGGCGATCAAGCGGGCCAGCATAATTGGGCAGTACTCAGCGCTCACGCGCGATTTAATCAATACTCCCCCCAGCCATTTAAATCCAGATTCGTTTTGCAAAGAGTTCACCAAGATTGTTAAAAAAGTAGGTGGAACAGCAGCAGGGCTAAAGATTTCGATTATGACCGAGTCACAACTCAAAGCTAAAGGCTACGGCGGAATTACCGCGGTGGGACAAGGCTCAGCAAATCCACCACGATTGCTGCACATTTCTTATCGCCCCTTAAAAGCAAGGGCGAAGAAGAGTTACGCCTATGTCGGCAAGGGGATCACCTTCGATTCTGGCGGTCTAGCGCTAAAGCCAGCTGCTGGTATGGAAGCAATGAAATCGGATATGTCGGGAGCTGCCGCTGTATGCGCTGCCACGATTGCAATTGCGATGATGAAACTTCCAGTTGCAATTGATTGTTATGCACCTCTTGCAGAAAATATGATTAGTGACAATGCAACCAGACCAAGTGACATTATTACTATGTATGGCGGAAAAACTATTGAGGTTTTAAATCCTGATGCAGAAGGTCGCCTCGTTCTTGGTGATGCCCTAGTCAAGGCGCAAGAGAATAAAGGTCTTGATGGAATAGTCGATGTAGCAACGCTGACTGGCGCTCAAGTTGTCGCACTCGGTACGCGCACTGCGGCGATTATGACAAATAGCCAAGAGTTCAGTGATCACTTCTTTGCAATTAGCAAAGCAGCGGGTGAGGCTTTCTGGCCAATGCCACTTCCAGTTGAACTTCGCGCATCGCTAGATTCACCAGTTGCGGATATGGCAAACATTGGTGAACGCATGGGTGGAATGTTGGTGGCGGGCTTATTCCTAAAAGAATTCATCTCACCAGAATTACCTTGGCTCCACCTTGATATCGCAGGCCCTGCCTACAATGAAGGTGAGGCATATGGCTATACGCCAGTGGGTGGAACGGGTATGGCTCTTCGATCCTTGGTAGCGCTGGCTCAATCGGCCGCAATTTCGTAATCAAAGGCCCGAACTGGCAAGATAGGCTCAGTTGGTAGATAGCTTTACGAAGGAGCGCGCACAGGTGTCAAACTTTGATCTCGTAGTTTTAGGTGGCGGCAGCGGCGGATATGCAGCAGCTCTACGCGGGGCGCAACTCGGCTTAAGCGTTGCCTTGATCGAAGCAGATAAACTCGGCGGGACCTGTCTGCACCGTGGATGTATTCCTACTAAAGCGCTACTGCACGCGGGCGAGATCGCCGATGGAACGCGCGAGGCTAGCCACTTTGGAATCAACGCCACATTTAACTCAATCGACATGACGGGCGTAAATTCTTATAAAGATGGCGTTGTAACCAAACTCCATAAAGGGTTACAAGGCTTAGTAAAATCCCGAAGTATCACCTATATCGAGGGGCACGGAAAACTCGTCGCCACAGATGCCGTTGAAGTAAGTGGTGTTAAGTACACCGGCAAGAACATTGTTCTCGCAACCGGTTCTTACCCAAAGACCCTTCCTGGCCTGGAAGTTGATGGCAAGCGCGTAATGACATCAGAGCACGCAATTAAGTTGGATTACGTACCTAAGAGCGTCATTGTTCTTGGCGGAGGCGTAATTGGGTGCGAATTTGCATCTGTCTGGAAATCTTTTGGCGCTGAAGTAACAATTATTGAGGGGCTCTCACACTTAGTTGCCCTAGAAGATGAATCTTCAAGCAAGCAATTAGAACGCGCCTATCGTAAACGCGGTATTAACTTCGAACTTGGTGTGCGCTTTAAATCTCACGTAGTTACAGCCGACGGAGTAACCATCACCTTAGAAGATGGCAAAACATTTAGTGCAGAAGTGCTCCTTGTTGCTGTCGGACGAGGTCCGGTTTCCGCGAATCTGGGCTATGAAGAACAGGGATTGTCTATGGATCGTGGCTATGTCCTGGTTGATAACAAGTGCCGCACCAACGTGCCTGGTATCTGGGCCGTTGGGGATCTGATTCCAACTCTGCAATTGGCGCACGTCGGATTTGGCGAAGGAATTTTAGTAGCAGAAGAGATTGCTGGACTTAATCCGCATCCGATTAATTATGACGGTGTCCCTCGCGTTACATACTCCGAGCCAGAGGTTGCTTCAGTTGGGCTCACGACTGCGCAAGCAAAAGAACGCGGCTTTGATGTTGTTGAACTTAATTACGATTTGGCTGGAAACGGCAAAGCACAAATTTTACGCACCTCTGGATCAATCAAGTTGGTATCGCAAAAAGGTGGACCAGTACTTGGAATTCATATGGTCGGATCACGCGTTGGCGAACTTCTTGCCGAGGCGCAACTAATCTTTAACTGGGAAGCATCAGCTGATGATGTTGCACCTTTTATCCACGCTCACCCAACTCTTTCCGAAGCAATGGGCGAGGCTCACATGGCACTTGCCGGCAAACCATTGCACGCTCACGGTTAATTAAGGAAAAGGAAAAGATATGACTTTCTCAGTAACGATGCCTGCACTTGGTGAAAGTGTTAGCGAAGGAACAGTTACGCGATGGCTTAAGGCCGAAGGCGATCACGTTGCCATGGATGAGCCACTCCTTGAAGTCTCGACCGATAAAGTTGATACTGAAATTCCTTCACCTGTTGCTGGCACGTTGCAAAAGATAGTTGTCGGAATTGATCAGACTGTCCCGGTTGGCGCCGAACTTGCGATAATTGCAACAGGTGCCGCACCTGTTGCCGCCGCACCTGTTGCCGCCGCACAAGTCACTCCTCCCCCTGCCGCACCCGCACCTGCGCCAAGTAGCGCTGCAACAATTATTACTATGCCTGCACTTGGCGAGAGCGTTAGCGAAGGAACCGTCACACGTTGGTTAAAGAGCGTTGGCGAGAGCGTTGCAGTTGATGAAGCGTTATTAGAAGTTTCGACAGATAAAGTCGATACTGAGATTCCTTCACCAGTTGCTGGAGTTTTAATTTCTATTGATGTTCCTGTTGATACAACTGTTCCTGTTGGTGCGCGTCTTGCCGTAGTCGGCGGAGCTGCCATAGCTTCTGTGCCAGTTGTTGCCGCTCCAGTAGTGGCGCCAGTTGTTGCCGCGCCAGTTGTTGCCGCGCCAGTTGTTGCCGCGCCAGTTGTTGCTACTCCAGTTGTCGCCGCGCCAGTTGTTGCATCTCAACCACTTGATGCGTATGTAACTCCGATCGTTCGCAAACTTGCCTCCGAGCTTGGTGTAAACCTTGCCACCGTTAAAGGTACAGGCGTGGGCGGGCGAATTCGTAAAGAAGATGTACAAGCTGCCGCACCAAAGGCTGCACCTGTGGCTCCGGCTGCCACAGCTTCAGCTCCTGTAGCTGCCACTTCGACGGCGCCTGCGCAACGCACCACATCAGCAGTTCTGGTCTCACCACTTCGTGGAACAACCGTGAAGATGTCTCGACTACGTAAAGTTATTGCGACGCGAATGGTTGAATCACTTCAAGTGAGCGCACAACTGACAACTGTAATCGAAGTTGATGTTACAAAGATTGCCCGCCTGCGTGATCGTGCCAAGGTAACTTTCGAAGCTCGCGAAGGTGTAAAACTATCTTTCTTGCCATTCTTTGCAGTGTCGGTGTGCGAAGCACTTAAACAACACCCAGTACTTAACTCATCTGTAGAAGATGACCAGATCATCTATCACGGCACAGAACATTTAGGGATCGCAGTAGACACTGAACGTGGACTGCTAGTACCAGTTATTCATAGCGCTGGTGATTTAAATATGGGAGGGATCGCTCGAAAGATCTCTGATCTGGCTGCGCGCACTCGTGAAAATAAAGTGACTCCCGATGAACTCGGTGGTGGAACATTTACGCTGACTAATACCGGAAGTCGCGGCGCACTCTTTGATACGCCAATCATTAATCAACCACAAGTTGCGATCCTTGGCCTTGGTGCGATTGTAAAACGTCCGATGGTTGTAAAGGGCGAAGATGGTGGCGAGACAATTGCAATTCGTTCAATGGTCTATCTTGCGCTTTCTTATGATCATCGTGTGGTCGATGGGGCAGATGCCGCAAGATTCTTAGTTACATTGAAGGAGCGCCTCGAAGGCGGCGCCTTTGAATCAGATTTAGGTCTCTAACCCCAAATGGCTGTTGCACAAAGAATTGCAATTACTGGTGCATCCGGTTTAATTGGAAGCGCACTTGTTGGTTACTTAAAATCTGAGGGACACACAGTGCAGCGTTTAGTGCGCAGAGAAACCGTCGCATCAGATGAAATTAGATGGGATCCAAAGACCGGCTTCGTAGATATTGAAGCCCTTCGTGGTGTGGATGCCGTAATTCATCTCGCAGGTGTTGGCGTCGGCGATAAGCGCTGGACAAAGCGTTTTAAATCAGAGATCTTGAATTCACGCCTACTGGGCACCACCGCCATCGCAAATGCAGTGGCCGAAGTTAAGCCACAAGTTTTTATCTCAGCGAGTGCGATTGGCTGGTACGGAGATTCTGGAAATCGCGCGGTAGTGGAAAGTGATTCAGTTGGTCAAGATTTTCTAGCGGCAGTCTGTCGCGAGTGGGAAGGTGCCGCAGATTTAGCAGGAGATGTTCGCACTGTGAAACTACGCACTGGGTTAGTTCTCGATCCCACCGGTGGCGCACTCGGAAAAATGTTGCCACTATTTAGATTTGGGCTTGGCGGAAAGCTAGGTTCAGGAAAGCAATGGTGGTCTTGGATCACTTTGCATGATGTGGTTCGCGCGATTGTCTTCGCTTTAGAGAAGAACGTTGCAGGTCCGATAAATTTAACTTCCCCGAATCCAGTAACCAACCAAGAGTTCACTGCCGCCTTAGCGCGGGCGATGAAACGACCTGCGCTCTTTCCTGCACCAGCGATTGCGCTAAAGATCGCGCTCGGCGGTTTTTCGAGTGAAGTTCTCGGCTCGAAGAAAGTTATGCCAAACGCGCTAACTGAAGCCGGCTTCCAATGGGATTACCCACATATTTCAACTGCTCTACAAGCCCTCGTCGAGCAGTAACTCCTCGGCTGCCAAGCGACCCGCAAGTAATGCGCCATTTTGAGAAGGCGCAGTTAAGTAATCTCCAGCGTGATAAATATTTTCGCTAACCCGCAAACTCTTCACTCTCTCAACTCCTGGTGCAAATAGTGGCAGCGCGGAGTGAATTTCATATTTTGCTAAGAAGCGCCAGGTGCTTGTAGAAACACCCCACATCTGGGCTAAATGGCGACGTACTTCTGATTCAGAGGCGTGTGAAATAGTTGTTGAAGAGATAAGCGACTGTCCAATGGGTGCATACTTGTGTGAAAGATTTGAGATCACAATGGAGTTAACAACTGGTCCACGATTCTGGGAATCAATAACCAATTGCGCCTGGTCCGAAGGAGAATTAATAGTGGTGTGATACCAAGTAGTTGAACTCAACAAGGGAGTAACTTGATCAGAGTCTAAAAGTTGACCAGCGGTTGTCAGATCAGTTGCCAGAATAATTTTTTTAGCAACGAAATCGCCATCGTTAGTTGAGACAACGCCGCCTCGAATCTGCTCAACTCGAGTATTTAAACGCAATTCCTTGATGCGTTTTGCGAGTGCTATAGGCAAGCAAGCAACGCCTTCTGCTGGAATCCCCGAGCGACCTGAGATGAAGGTAGCGATAATTTCCCTGCCAACAACCGCACTAACTCGCGAAGGATCTGCCAGAAATACCCCTTGTAAAAAAGGCTTCAAAACTTTCTGATACAAATCCGCAGTGCCACAACGCAGTAAATGATCTTCTAAACTCTCACTTTGCCGTGGTTTTGATATTAAATATCTTACGAAGGCGGCCTTGGAGGTCAAAGAACCAGAATCAGATGAGAAAATTGAGAGAGGCGAAGTGCGCGGATCGCCAAGGGTTACGTAATCTGAGCCAAAAGAAACCCGAACCGAACGTGGCGCCACTTTAAACTCTAATTCACTGGCGATTCCCCAGTGCATAATTTCTGGATAGTTTGTGTTGATTAATTGAAATCCACGATCAAGGATAAAGCCATCGATTAAATCGCTGGCGATTCGCCCACCTGCCCTATCTGATGATTCAAGAACGGTGACTTCTGCGCCGGAATTTTGCAAAGTAAGAGCTGCGCTCAAACCTGCTAGACCCGCCCCAATAACTACATACATCTAAATCCTAAGACTTATTTGTTTTGCAATTTAGATGGCCACCAGATCTTTGGCCCAATCTCATGAACTAGTGCAGGCACCAAGATTGAGCGAACAATAATGGTATCTAGAAGCACACCAAAGCCAACAGCGAACCCGAGTTCCGCAAGCGGAACCAGAGGCAATAACCCTAAAACCGCAAATGTTGCAGCGAGCACGATGCCTGCAGATGTAATAACTGCACCAGTAACCGTTACACCTTTAATGACGCCAGCACGTGTTCCGATCCGCGCACTTTCTTCGCGCACGCGTGTCATAAGGAAGATGTTGTAATCAATGCCAAGGGCTACCAAGAAGATGAAGGCAAAGAGTGGGAAGGAATTATCTCCACCAGCAAAGCCAAAGATATGGTTAAAGACCAATGCGCAAACACCCAAGGTTGCAAAGTAACTAAGCACAACAGTTCCCAAGAGCACGATTGCGCTAAGAATACTTCGCAGCAGTAAGCCAAGGATAATCGTGATTACAAAGAGAATTATCGGAATAATCGTTTTATTGTCACGATTATTTGCGGCGCGAACATCGAAGTAAACAGCGCTCGTTCCACCAACAAGCGCTGACTTATCAGCACTCCGTGCTATTTCGCGAATTTTAGGAATGTCATTACCTGCTTCAACGCTATCTGGAGCCTTATCCAAGGTGACGTTAAGAATGGCTCGCCCATTAACAACTTTCATTTCCGGCTTTGGTTGACCAGGTATTTCCATGCCATCAAGCATCGGAACAACATCGGTTACACCAGGGGCAGATTTAACAGCAGCAGTAACCGCAGCTAATTTGGTTACGTCTACGACTATTTGAGTCGGGTCACCTTCTCCTCCCGGGAAATGAGTGACCAGCAATTTCTGACCTACTACCGATTCTGGATTTCCGGTAAATGTATCTACTGTTCCGATGCCATCGGCCTTGAGCGTTGATGAGGCGCTAGCAAATCCCAGTAAAATTACACCAGTGATAATCCACGCTTTACGCGGATTGCGACCAATTGAATTTGCAATTTTTGACCAAACTCCGGTCATGACATGATCGTCACCATCATTTTTAGGAACACGTGGCCAAAAAATCCAGCGTCCGAAGATTAAAAGAAGCGCAGGAAGCAAGGTAAGAATCGTGATCATCGAACATACGATTCCGATCGCACCAATCGGTCCAAGGCCAGCAGTATTTGTTAATTGGCTAAAGAGCAAGATCAATAGCGAAATTGCCACTGTTGAACCTGAGGCCAAAATTGGTTCCCAAACCCCCTTATAAGCCGCTCGCATTGCATCAAATCGATTGTCAGTGAAATGGAGCTCTTCGCGATAACGCGCAATGAGCAAGAGCGCGTAATCTGTGGCCGCTCCGATTACTAATACAGAAAGAATTCCCTGAGATTGTCCATCGACGTCGATGACGTTGTTCTTTGCAAGTAGATAAACAATTCCGCCAGCGGTGGAGAGAGCAAATAGCGACGATAGAAGTGGGATGATCCAAAGAACTGGTGATCTATAGACCACAATCAAAATGATTGCTACCACTCCCAGAGTCGTTAGAAGTAGTGATGAATCTAGAGTTCCAAAAGCGCTAAATAAATCTCCCAATAAACCCCCAGGACCGGTTACATATGGAGTAAAGCCATTGGCTTCGGCAATTGGTTTAATATCCTCACGAAGTGCTTCTATAGCGGCAGGAAGTACAGGTTTGTCGTTAGGCAGTAATTTTGCAATTGCACTTCCATCGAGGGGAATATTCGCTAACAACGCTTTTCCATCTTGAGATGGAAAGATGGAAATCGCCTGACCTGGCGCTAAATAGTCGCCAAGTTTGGCTGATGTGTCAGCCAAAGTTAAATCTCCAACTTTGGATACGTGATCATTGATCGCCGCAAAGGTTGCTGCAGTAAATGTTCCTTCAAAAAGCACGAGTGCTGGAAAGTTGAAAGAGTCTTGAGATGAAAAGTTCTTTATCTCGTCGGCAGCAAGCGTTGCTTCAGCGCCCTTGGGTAGAAATGAAGAATTATTGTTCTCTTGAACTGAAGTTAACTTGCCAAATAGCGGACCGAAGATGCCTGTGATTATGAACCACGCTATGACCACCAACATTGCGATGGCATAAGGTTTACGATTGGTTTGGGCACGTTGCATAGACACGATATGAGGGCCTTTCGGGCTGGAGTTTGAGCAAAATTCGCTAGGAGTTCAGCCTACCTTTACGCTGTACCCGTGCCACTTCAAACGCCGATCACCCCTGAAAAACTCTCCGTGAATGTTGCGCTAAATCACAGCGGCCTGATGGATTACGAAGACGCCCTTGCATTACAGCGGAGCTTCCATTCAGAAGTGGTGGCCGGACAACGTCCCAATACTTTGATGCTCCTAGAGCACCCGTCGGTTTATACCGCCGGAAAGCGGACCCAAGATTTTGAAAGGCCGACAGATGGCACCCCCGTGATTAACGTTGACCGAGGTGGGCGAATTACTTGGCACGGGCCAGGTCAATTGGTCGGATATCCAATTATTAAATTATTGAAACCAACAGAGTTAGTTGGATTTGTACGAACCCTAGAAAGCGCGCTCATAAAAGTTTGTGATGAAGTGGGAGTATCTGCAGTTCGAGTTGATGGTAGGTCAGGTGTTTGGGTTTGCGACAGTAAAGGTGAACGTAAGATCGCTGCGATTGGAATTCGGGTGGCAAGTGGCGTAACAATGCACGGTTTTGCTTTAAATGTATCCCCTGACTTAACTCGCTTCAGCCAGATAATCCCCTGCGGCATTGATGATGCCTCCGTGACTTCCTTGGCAGTCGAACTTGGACGCTCGATAGATATCGCCGAAATATCCCCGATCGTAGAGAAGCATCTCCTAGAAGCACTGAGTAAGGTAAGCGTATGACTCTCGCCCCTGACGGCCGCAAAATGCTACGAATCGAAGCGCGAAACACAGAAACTCCGATTGAACGTAAACCCGAGTGGATTAAGACTCGAGCAAATATGGGGCCGGAATACACCAGACTTCGCTCTCTCGTAAAAAGTGAAGGCCTGCATACAGTGTGCCAAGAAGCGGCCTGCCCAAATATTTTTGAATGTTGGGAGGATAAAGAAGCAACTTTCTTAATTGGTGGCGATCGGTGCACCAGACGATGCGATTTCTGCAACATCGACACCGGCAAACCGCTACCGCTTGATCGCGAAGAACCACGCAAGGTTGCTGAATCCGTAAAATCTATGGGACTGCGCTATGCGACTATCACCGGTGTAACTCGTGATGATCTACCTGATGAGGGCGCTTGGTTATATGCCGAAACTATTCGTCAAGTACATGAATTAAATCCTGGATGTGGCGTTGAAATGTTGGCTCCAGATTTTCATGCCAAGGCCGAACTGCTAAATCAAATCTTTGAAACCCAACCTGAAGTATTTGCCCATAATCTTGAAACAGTCCCCCGCATTTTCAAACGGATTCGCCCAGCATTTACCTATGAGAAATCTTTGCAAGTAATCGGTATGGCTCGCGATTTTGGTTTAGTAACAAAATCAAATTTGATTCTTGGGCTAGGCGAAACTCGTGAAGAGATTTCACAGGCGCTAATCGACCTTCACAGCGCTGGCTGTGACTTAATCACCATCACCCAATATCTTCGTCCAACAAATAAACATCACCCAGTAGAGCGTTGGGTCAAGCCAGAAGAATTTGTAGAGTTAGCAGCTGAAGCAACTGCGGTTGGTTTCTTAGGCGTAATGAGTGGACCGCTGGTTCGCTCGAGTTACCGAGCCGGTCGCCTATATAAGCAAGCAGTTGAAGCGCGCACCAATATGGGATCACTGAGTGGCTGAAATTGTTTATCCGCCGGTAATTGTGGCGCTGAAAACTTTTTGGAAATATCTGGGACTCCAATTTCACTTTGAAGGGGATGCGCATATTCCACGTAAAGGTGGAGCGATTCTGGCGATGAATCACATCGGTTACTTAGATTTTGCCTTAATCGGCACCGCCGCTCTTCCAGCCGGTCGCTTAGTTCGATTTATGGCAAAGAAAGAAATTTTCGATAACAAATTGGCCGGCCCACTAATGCGCGGGATGCATCATATTAACGTTGATCGAAGTAGCGGCTCTGCCTCCTTCGTCGCCGCACTTCGCGCGCTTAAATCAGGTGAAGTAATTGGTATCTTCCCCGAGGGCACGATCTCAAAGAGCTTTGAAATTAAAGAGTTAAAATCTGGTGCTGTGCGTCTAGCTATGAGCGCTAACGTTCCGGTTATCCCAGCAATTATTTGGGGATCACAACGCATCTGGACTAAAGGTGTAAAACGCGATTTGCGACGGAATAAGTTTCCGATCTTTGTCACATTTGGAGCGCCCATGTTCTTTGAGAAATCTTCAGATGTTGAGGCAGGCGAGAGTGCGCTCCGTGAAGCTCTACTCAGTCTCTTACATGAAGTGCAAGAGAAATACCCGGATAGCCACCTTGGTCAGCGCTGGGCGCCGACTCGTCTTGGTGGTACAGCGCCTGCTCCCCTAAACTAAGTCCATGTTTAAAAAAAATAAGGCGAAAGAGCCAAAGATCAAAAAAGTCCGTTTCCAAACTTTCCGCGATGCATATTCAGTAACTAAGAAAGTTAAGCCTTGGATTGGTGCCGGCATTTTAGGTGTATTTGCCATTACCTGGACAATTGGAATTTCCATCGGGTTAGGTATTGGTCACCCAGTTTATGTGGGCTTTATCGCTCTGCCCGTTGCAGTTCTTGCTGCAATGTTCTTCTTCACTCGAATCGCATCATCTGCCGCTTACGTTTCAATTGAAGGACAGATGGGTGCAGGCGCCAGTGTTCTTTTGGCGATTCGTAAAGGGTGGACAACTACCCCGGCTGTTGCTGTAACCAAGAACCAAGATATGGTCCATCGCAGTGTTGGTCGTGCTGGAATTGTTTTAACTGGTGAAGGTACTCAGGCCGTTCGTAGCATGTTGCAAGATGAACATCGAAAGGCTGAGCGCTTTGCTCCAGGTGTTCCAGTTACAGAGATCTACGTCGGAGATGGTGCGGGTCAAGTCCCGCTGCGTAAGTTGCAGAAGCATTTAGCCAAGTTGCCTAAGAAATTATCTGCACATCAAATGCGTGAAGTGCGTGCCCGCTTTAAAGCGATCGGTGGAATGTCTTTGCCAATTCCAAAGGGACCAATTCCAAAGGGAATTCGCGTTCCAAAGCGGTAATTACACTTTTCTCTTTCGCATATCGATCAGCCTAGTTCCGCTAAGCCGCTCGTGAATTCCGCGGCCGTTATCATCATAAGTAATCGCGGTAACAACCAAACAGAGCAGTACAGTCCTGACTAGCGCCCGAACTGGAGTTGGATTTCCTCCACCTTGGAATTGGACCACTTTTAACCCAACGATTCGGTGGCCAGCAGTGGCCCCGCCAAAGGCGGTCAAGATCAATACTTCGATAAAGAAGATGACTAGGTGCGGAACGCGAGCTTGAGGGACCCGCTCGCTCCATGAACCGCCGCCGCCGAAGAAACCGAGCGCGATCGCGTAACACATCAGCCAATCAATGCTCAAACCAAGGAAGCGACGACCCAGACTGATCTCGTGTTTCATGCGAGTGAGCCTACAGAGTGCGCCTGAGGGCTGCAGGATTTACAACTGCAGACCGCGCCTGAGGGCTGCAGGATTTACATGGCTGTAACACACCAGTTATGTCAAAAGGCCCTTCAAGTCTTAGGGTTTACCTAGATCGGTCGCCCTCAAAGGAGAAGGCCCGAGTAAATCTGGCAGATGTAACAATCCGGCCTTACTCTAGAAAAATTCGAAGATACGAGGAGCAAACTCAATGTTTAAGAATTCCGCAGAAATTTTTGCATTTATCAAGAAAGAAGATGTAAAACTTGTCGACGTTCGTTTTACCGACCTTCCGGGCATCCAGCATCACTTTAACGTCCCAGTTGAATCATTTGATGAAGCTGTCTTTACCTATGGATTGATGTTCGATGGTTCTTCCATCCGTGGCTTCCAGTCAATTCACGAATCGGATATGAAATTACTTCCTGTACCTTCATCAGCCTTTATTGATCCATTCCGCTTAGAGAAGACGCTAGTAATTCTCTTCTCAGTTCATAATCCATCTGATAACACTCCTTACTCACGCGATCCACGTGGGGTTGTTGCAAAAGCAGTCGACTATTTGAAGTCAACCGGAATTGCAGATCAAGCATTTTTCGCACCTGAAGCTGAGTTCTATGTTTTTGATGCAGTTCGCTTCAGCACCGGAATCAATGAGTCGTACCACCACATAGATTCTTATGAAGGTGCTTGGAACACTGGAATTGTTGCAGATCCAGATGGCACACCAAATCGCGGATACCGCACTCGTATCAAGGGCGGTTACTTCCCAGTTTCACCAACTGATCAATTCGCGGATTTGCGCGATGAGATGGTTATGGAACTTGGTCGCGCCGGTCTTCTCGTTGAGCGTTCACACCACGAGGTCGGTACTGCTGGTCAAATGGAAATTAACTATCGCTTCACTGACATCCTTAGTGCCGGTGACGAATTAATGAAATTTAAATACATCGTCCGCAACGTTGCTTGGGAGGGTGGCAAGACTGCAACCTTTATGCCAAAGCCACTATTCGGCGATAACGGTTCAGGTATGCACGTTCACCAATCACTTTGGAAAGATGGTAAGCCACTATTCTTTGAAGCAGGAACTTATGGCGATCTTTCAGATATGGCTCGTTGGTATATCGGCGGACTTCTAAAGCACGCGCCATCACTTCTTGCCTTCACCAACCCGACGGTTAACTCATACCGTCGTTTGGTTCCAGGATACGAAGCGCCAGTTAACCTCGTTTACTCAGCGCGTAACCGTTCTGCTTGTATCCGCATTCCAATTACTGGCTCATCACCAAAGGCAAAGCGCATTGAATTCCGTTGCCCAGATCCATCATCAAATCCATACCTAGCATTCGCTGCAATGTTGATGGCGGGAATTGATGGAATACTTAACAAGATTGAGCCACCTGCCCCAGTTGATAAGGATCTCTACGAACTCGAAGGCCAAGAAGCTGCCGCGATTCCACAAGTTCCGGGTTCACTCGAAGCGGTGCTTAACAACCTCGAAAAAGATAATGAGTTCTTAACTAAGGGCGGAGTCTTTACTAAGGATCTCATCGATACTTGGATCGAATGGAAGCGTAAAAACGAAGTTGATTACGTTCGCTTACGTCCACATCCAGCTGAGTTTGAACTCTATTACGATATTTAAATCGTATTTAGATCGAAAAGCCCCGTCGATTACTCGGCGGGGCTTTTCGCTTTCCTTGTAATATGAAGCCATGGCTATGGATCTATTGATCGCAATCTTTTTCTTCTTTATTGGGCTAGAAATCACAACGACGCTCAATCATCCAAAACAGATACTTCTACCTGCAATAGCAGCCTTAGGTGGAATGATCTTTCCGGCGGCTATTTTTCTAGCGATCGATTCAGAAAGTGGCGGATGGGCTACTGCCATGCCTACCGACCTCGCACTAGCACTTGGTGTCTTCGCACTTTTAGGAAGTAAGGCCAATCCCGCAGTTCGGCTCTTTCTCTTAACGCTAGCGGTTGCCGATGATCTCTTCTCACTCATCGTTCTTGCAATTTTTTATTCAAAGGATTTAGATCTAATTCACAGCGCAACGACACTTGGAGCGGCAGCCCTTGGTGCCATCTTCGCATCAATGCCAGCGCTGCCAACCAAGCGAGCTATTGGATTTCTTGCGCCGTTATGTACTTACCTAATTGTTCCGATTTACGTGGTCAGCAAACTTTCGCAAGGGTTTGTTCTCAGCGACTTAACTTCAAAAACAACTACAGCGCTCGTGATCGCGCGTATCGTTGGCAAGATTCTCGGAATTTCTCTCTTCGCTTGGTTGGTACTACGCGCTCGAGTTGCTGTCCTTCCTGCAGGTTTGCACTTCTCCGAAATAGTCGGAGTTGGTGCGCTGGCCGGCATGGGACTCACCGTTTCGATTGTGATTGCAGAGGTGGCGATTGCCAGCGAGAAAGTTCAAGGTGAGATACGAGCCGGCCTGGTGATTTCAGCACTTATCTCTGGGGCCATTGGCTACTTTTGGCTTAAGAGAATTCCTGCTGCGAGATAGTCTTCTTTGCAATTAGGTAGTGCCCTACGGCGCCTACCGCTAGCGCAAAGATCACGCCTACATTTGCAAACGCCCAAGGTCCTTCTTTACCTCCGATTAGAAAGAGAAGATAACCCTGCCAAGAAAGCCAGCCGGCAAAAGTATTGGTAACAAAACCCCATCCGATAATTGAACCTAGCGCCATCAGTGTCAGCGATTTAAAGTTCCAGATTCCGTAACGCCCTTCGAGGCGATAAAGATCATCTTCATCGTAGGCTCGTTTGCGCAGTAAAACATCGGTTACAAAGATCGCAGACCAGGTTGCGATTGGAACGCCGAGGGTGATTAAAAAACCTTGGAATGGGTAGAAGAAATTATCTGCAATCCAGACAATGTAGATAGTTCCAACCAACATGACGCTGCCATCAATGCTCGCCGCTACGTGGCGTTTGACCGGAAGTCCAACAGATATCAGAGTTAATCCAGAGGAATATAAATCGAGAATTGCTCCACCGACCAATCCAAAAATTGCGATTAGCGCAAATATCGCGAGATACCAAGTTGGAAGCAGAGTGGTTAACGCGCCGATAGGATCCATGGCAATTGCTTCGGACAACTTTGGATCGCTGCCAGCCAAGAGCGCCCCATAAGTAACCAATCCAATCGGAACAATTGAAGCGCCTAAGACGGTCCAACCCACAACAGAACGGCTAGATATTGTGCGCGGCAAATAACGTGAATAATCTGCCGCGGAATTTACCCAACCCAGTCCAATTCCGGTGATTCCAAAGATCAGGGCCCCGATAAATCCTTGCATCTTTCCGGAAGGAATTTCGGATACTGCGCTCCAATTTACTGAGTCAACTGTGAGAAAGATATAGAGCAAAGTTGCGGTAACGGTAATAATTGTTAGATATTTCTGCAAGCGCATGATCACGCCATGCCCGAGCACACCACCGTAAATCGTCAGAGAAGCTGCGATAACAAATCCCAGAACCATCGCAACATCACGATCGAAATTTCCCAATCGAACCAGAATTGTTCCGGTGGCTAGCGTTGCTAATGAGACCAGCACTGTTTCCCAGCCAACAAAGACCAGGTAGGAGAGAAGTCCAGGAACAATATTGCCTTTAATTCCAAATGCGGCACGTGATAAAACCATAGTTGGCGCGTTCGACCTCTTGCCCGCAAGCGAGCTAAAACCCACTAAAAGAAAGGAAAGTATTGTGCCGATAAATGCGGCAGCTGTTGCTTGCCAGAATGAGATTGCAAAGCCGAGAAAGAACGAACCGTAAGAAAGTGCCAGAAGAGAAACGTTTGCCCCGCACCATGGCCAGAAGAGCGATGAGGCCTTTCCGGTGCGTTCGGATTCGGAAATAACGTTGGTGCCATTTACTTCTAGATTCATCACGCTAGGTTACGGTATTTCTCTCGCTTTTCTTAATCTAGAAAAAAATCAAGGAGAAAATCTTTTGTTCCTGGGACTACTGAATAACCTTCAAGGTCAGAAATACCAACTGAAGCTAAGACTTCATCATCTACAAAGAAATTTCCAGTGGTTTCTTTAGAAACGCGATTTAAAATTACATACGCTGCATCAGCCAAGCTCTCTGGGGTACGACAACCTGCGGTGTCGATACCCGGAATCATCTGAAGTGCGGCGGTATCGATTGCGGTGCGTGGCCACAAGGCATTTACTGCGATGCCGGTCTTACGAAATTCTTCTGACATTCCTAGGACGCACATAGACATTCCGTATTTTGCCATTGTGTACGCAACGTGATGCTGGAACCATTTTGCTTTCATCGAAAGTGGTGGTGAAAGCGTCAAGATATGTGGGTTGCGGCCAGCTTCGGCAGAGGCGCGAAGATGCGGGATCGCAGCCTGAGAAGTTAAAAAGGTGCCGCGGACATTTACATCAAACATCAAATCAAAGCGCTTAGCCGGGGTGGCCTCGGTCGGCGTTAAATTGATCGCGCTGGCGTTATTTATCAGAATATCAATTCCACCGAATTCAGCAGCAGTTTGCGCAATAGCAGCAGCGATCTGGTTCTCGTCTCGCAGGTCACATTGGATGGCTAGCGCTGTACCACCTGCTGCACGAATCTCTTCGGCTGCGGTATGAATAGTGCCAGGAAGTTTTGGGTTTGGCTCCGAAGTTTTAGCGGCAATTGCGATTGATGCGCCATCGCGTGCTGCGCGCAGAGCTATCGCCAAACCAATACCGCGAGATCCTCCAGTTATAAAGATCTTCTTACCCGATAAATCTCCAGTGATTGTCATTACTTTCCTTTCTTAGCCATAAAGTTCATAAATGCTTCCATTGCTTCTTCAGATTGAAGTGCAAGTGCGAATAGTTCAAATTCTGCTTTCATCACTGCCGCTACTGAGTCGTGCTTGCTCGCCTTTAAAAGCGCTTTGGTATTGATCATCGCTTGTGGAGGATTGGCCGCAATAACTTTTGCCAATTCCAGCGCTTCATTTAAAGGATCGGCAGCAATTGATGCAACCAGCCCCATCTCGCGCGCGCTTTCAGCGCCGAAACTTTCTCCAGTGAAGAATATTTTGGCAGCGCGTTGATATCCCACCAATAGCGGAAAGAGATAGCTAGATCCAGCCTCTGGCACTAAACCAAGTGATGCAAATGGCATAGAGAATTTCGCTGATGGAGATGCAATGACGACATCGCAATGTAGAAGCATTGTTGTGCCAACTCCAACTGCATTTCCCTTTATTGCGGCAATTAGCGGCTTAGGAAATTCCAAGAGCGATCCTAAAAATTTTGCAACATCGCTAT
>Ga0114967_10000639_pt1 | contig 30102 bp, 26 predicted proteins | sample M_130628_MF_Meta_FD_92639 | JGI IMG/M metagenome (GOLD analysis project Ga0114967, IMG submission 92639) | Freshwater microbial communities from Lake Montjoie, Canada to study carbon cycling - M_130628_MF_MetaG | ecosystem: Environmental > Aquatic > Freshwater > Lake | place: Lake Montjoie...
CAGTGTGGCCGGTCACCCTCTCAGGCCGGCTACCCGTCGTCGCCTTGGTGAGCCATTACCTCACCAACTAGCTGATAGGCCGCGAGCTCATCCTTGACCGAAAAACTTTCCACCCCCAGCGATGCCGCCAGGGGTCATATCCGGTATTAGCACCAATTTCTCGGCGTTATCCCAGAGTCAAGGGCAGATTGCTCACGTGTTACTCACCCGTTCGCCACTAATCCGGCAGGAGCAAGCTCCCGCGTTCATCGTTCGACTTGCATGTGTTAAGCACGCCGCCAGCGTTCGTCCTGAGCCAGGATCAAACTCTCCATAAAGGTAGTTCTGCCAGACCGAAGTCCGACAAATCTGTTGCGGCCGAAGCCGCAGAGTTGTTCTCTGACAATTTAGACAGTCTACTGACTTGTCCGTCTTTGTTCCAAAGGAATCTTGCCAACCACTAGCAAGCTAGTGATCGACGAGGTTATTTGGCATTGACTTAGTGCACACTGTTGAGTTCTCAAGGACCGTACGCACCTGGCTGCACGCGCTTACACGCCGCAATCAGGGCAACTTGCCTAACATAGCACCGAGGTTTTCCTTATGCAAATCGTGACGACTTGCGAATCTCTTCGGCGAGATATCGAGTTTAGTCCGAGCCGCCGTGACTCGCAAGAGCCGGCTGCTGGCCTGATGTTTCCGCTTGATTCGAACCTGCATTTCGCTGGTCCGTCTTTGGGGCAACGTCCCCAACTTACGTGCGTTTTCGCATGCTCGCAAACCTTTCAGCGACTCGGGCGTGTCATAACAATTCCTCGCGAAAGGTTGGCGTTGCGTTCTTTGTTCGATAGCGTGACAACATGGCAAATAACTCTGTCAAAACAGGGGGAATCCTTGCGGGGGCGGGCTGCGTCTTCGGACTCGCGCCGTTGGCAATTTCGTTTGCTGCCGCAGCCGTCGGCAGCGACATTGGCATCGCGCTCCACTGGTACACCCTGGTCACCGCCCCCGTAGGTGCGGTCATCGTAATTATCGGACTGGTCGGTGCCCTTGTCGGCGCAGCGAGATCTACCCCCGAGGACCTCGCTCGCTCGGTGTTGCCGGTCGCTGAGAAATCTGCCGCGGAGATAGCGAACTCTGAATCTGTCGCGCATGCCGAAACCCCCTTGGCGCCCGTCGCCTTGCCGGGGTTACCGACGGTACTCTCGCGGATGATCAAACTCGCCTATGCGGTCGGATTCGGTGTGGTGCTTGTCAGTTGCGTGATGCGGGTGACGCTCTTTCAGCCGATGTCGGGGATCCTGACGTTCTTTGACCTTGTGCCCGTTTTCTTTGCAGGCTGGTTGGTTTATTTTGCCCGAAAGTCCAGCGACGGGCTTGGGTTCCTCCGGCTTTTCCAGGCACAGATGATCGTGTCAATCTCGGGATGCGTCGTAGGGCTCTACCCGCTCTTCTACTTATCCAGCAGCATCGAATTGTTGGGTGACCCGGGCTCGGACAACTTTCTTAATGGCGGAACTCTCATTACGGGGCTGATCCCGCTCGCCGCATCCGTCGCTTCGCTGATTTTCGCTGGGGTCGTGCGCGCGCTGTACCGCCGGGGATTCGCGTCCAGTTAGGCGAGTTCGGCGTCGACGCGTGCGGACAGTTCTGCGGCGGAAACTCCAGTCGGTCCTGCTTCGTCGTGGGTTCCCTCGGGGTACGTTCCGTGAAGCCCAGGCACTGGGCTGGCCGTGAAACCAGCTGCACGAGCGCCGAGTGTTGATGACCGAACGCACATCTCGGATTGAAGGCCGATGATGTCGAGTTCTGTCACACCCTGCTCGCGCAACCAACCGGCGAGGTCGGGGTTAGATTCGAAGACATCTTTTGTCGTTTTGCGCCACACACGTTCGCCATCAACTGGCGGAAGAGTCAGTTCCCAAAAGAATTCGCCTGGGGCGTCCATCTCGTCGGCGTCACCGTCGTTTTGAACCCAGACGACCAATTCGCCGCTCGTGCGAGCCGACTCGACGCGTTTACGGATTCGTTCGAGCAATGCCTCGTGATCGGGGACGGGCCAGTCCCCCGCGAATCCCCAGTTTTGAACGTCGACGACGAGAAGCGCGTTGGACATGCTGGACCTACTTTCCGATAACGAGAGCTGCGAGGGTCTTCTTGCCGCGACGAAGAATCGAGACGCCGCCGGCAAGTGTGCGATCGCCGACGAGGACGGTCTCGGCGGAGACGGCCACGTTGTTGATGGCGACACCGCCCTGCTGAATTGCACGGCGTGCGTCCGAGGCGGATGAACAGAGTCCCGACTCGACGAGCGCGGTGGTGACGAGCGTGTCGGCGGTTACGGTGGCCTGCGGAAGTTCGGCTGTCGCACCAGCGACTGTGGCTGCGTCGAGCGCAAACAAATCACCGTTTCCAAACAGTGCCGCGCTGGCAGCGACGACAGCATCGGCCGCCGAGTCACCGTGAACGAGAGCAGTGACCTGCCACGCGAGCGTGCGCTGAGCTTCTCGTATAGCAGGTTCAGACTCGACCTGGGCTGCCAGTGCTTCGATCTCGGCTCGGGACAAAAAGGTGAAAACCTTGAGGCGGTCGATGACGTCGGCGTCGAGAGTGTTGAGCCAGAACTGGTACATCGCGTAGGGCGACGTGAGATTCGGGTCGAGCCAGACGGCGTTGCCTTCGCTCTTTCCGAACTTGGTTCCGTCGGAGTTAGTGATGAGTGGCGTGCCAATCGCGTGTGCTGAAACGCCCTCGACCTTGTGAATCAGATCGGTGCCGCTCGTGAGGTTCCCCCACTGATCGCTTCCGCCGGTTTGCAGGACACAACCGTACTGACGGTACAACTCGAGGAAGTCGAGTGCCTGCAGGACCTGGTACGAGAACTCGGTGTATGAGATGCCCGCTTCCGAGTTCAATCGCGCGCTGACCGCGTCTTTCTTGAGCATCGTGCCGACTCGGAAGTGCTTGCCGATCTCGCGCAAGAAGTCGATGGCCGACATCGGTTGGGTCCAGTCGAGGTTGTTGACGAGCCTCGCCGGATTCTTCCCCGAGAAATCGAGGAACTTCGAGATTTGCGCGCCGAGGTAACCGACCCATTCAGCAACCGTCTCGCGGTCATTGAGGGTCCGTTCTGCGGTGGGCTTGGGATCGCCGACGAGACCCGTGGAACCACCGACAAGCCCCAAGGGGTTGTGCCCCTTCAATTGGATGCGCCGCAACAGCAAGAGCTGAACAAGGTTGCCGAGATGCAAGCTCGGGGCGGTCGGGTCAAACCCGCAGTAATAGGTAATCGGCGGGCCCTCGAAGAGCGTCTTCAATTCGGTTGCATCGGTGGACACGTGAACGAGACCGCGCCATTGCAGTTCGTCCCACAGTGTCGGGAACGACGAGTCATTCGCTTGCCTGGCAAGCACGGTCGAGTCGGTCACGACAATCCCTTTCGTGCCGCGGACACGGCGGCGGTGAGTGCAGTCAATTGTTCGGAGACACGGATCGGCGCGGTGCCGCCGCGTCCGGCGCGCGAGGCGACCGAACCTTCGATCGTCAGAACGTGACGAACCTCGGCCGTGAGGTGGGGTGACATCGACGCGTAGTCGGCGTCGGTCGGTTGGTCGAGCTCGAGTCCGTTCTGTTCACAAAACTGCACGAGTGCCCCCGTGATTTCGTGCGCCTCGCGAAACGGGACGTTCTGTCGGACAAGCCACTCGGCGACGTCAGTCGCGAGCGAAAAGCCCTGCGGCGCGAGTTCGGCTATGCGCTCGATGTTGAATGTCACCGTCTCGACCATTCCCGCCAGCGCCGGCAACACCATCGTCAGCGTATCGACGGTGTCGAAAACGGGCTCCTTGTCCTCTTGCAAATCGCGGTTATAGGCGAGCGGCAACCCCTTGAGCGTCGTCAAGAGCCCCGTCAGGTTGCCGATCAGTCGTCCCGCTTTGCCGCGCGCGAGCTCGGCGATGTCAGGATTTTTCTTCTGCGGCATGATGCTGGACCCGGTCGAATACGAATCGTGAAGAGCGATGAACCCGAACTCGCGGGTCGCCCAGATGATGAGGTCTTCGGACAGGCGCGAGATGTCGACGCCGATTTGCGCACCGATGTAGGCGAATTCGGCGACCGCATCACGCGAACTCGTTCCGTCGATCGAGTTGTCCGCCGCGTGGGCGAAACCGAGCTCCTTGGCGATCGCGTCGGCATCGAGATTCAAGCTGTTGCCAGCGAGGGCACCGCCACCATAGGGCGACGCCGCCGCACGGGCGGCCCAATCCCGAAGCCGTCCGATGTCGCGGACGAGCGGCCAGGCGTGAGCGAGAAGCGTGTGGGCAAGCAACACCGGCTGGGCGTGCTGCAGGTGCGTTCGCCCGGGCATAATCACTGTGGGGTGCGCCTCGGCCTGCGCGACGAGCGCGTCGATGAGGCGAGTGAGTTCGATCGACACTGCCCTGGCGGCGTCCCGCAGGTACATGCGGGTGAGCGTGGCAATTTGGTCGTTACGTGAGCGTCCGGCTCGAATGCGACCGCCCAGTTCGGGTCCAACCTCGGAAATGAGCGCGTTTTCGAGTGCGCCGTGGACGTCTTCGTCGGATTCCTGTGCAACCAGTGCTCCCGATTCAATTGCCGCGGCGACGCTATCGAGCCCGGCGAGCATGTCGGCGAGATCTGATTTTGTCAGCAGACCCGCTTTTGCGAGCGCACGAGCATGAGCCCGAGACCCCGCGATGTCGTAAAGGGCGAGGCGCCAATCGAAATGAGTCGATTTCGACAGCCGAACCAGTTCGGGAGAAGGGCCGCTCGAAAAGCGTCCTCCCCACAAGGAACCCTCGTTCGTCGCCATTGGTCAATCCTACGGTTACTGCCGTTACGACGCCGTGAGGAGGAAGTGCATCAATGCCTTCTGGGCGTGAAGGCGGTTTTCGGCCGCATCCCAAACGACGCTCTGCGGTCCGTCGATGACGTCGGCATCGACCTCGTACCCGCGATAGGCGGGGAGGCAGTGAAGGAAGATGGCGTCGTCCTTGGCAGCGGCGAGGAGGTCGGTCGTGACACCGTATCCGGCGAAGTCGGCGATGCGCTGTTCCTTTGCGGATTCCTGACCCATCGAGATCCAGGTGTCGGTCACGACGACGTCGGCATCGACCAGCGCATCTGCGACGGTGTCCGTCACGAGAACAGAGCCACCGGTTTCACTCGCGATTCGCGTCGCGGTCTCGCGTGCGTCGGCAAGCGGTTGATAGTTCACCGGACTCGCGACACGAACGTTCATACCCGCCATCGCGCACGACACGAGGTACGAGTTGGCCATGTTTGACGACCCGTCGCCGACGAACGCGACGGTCAATCCGGCGAGGCTCCCTTTGTGCTCGCGAATCGTCATCAGGTCGGCCAGCAATTGGCAGGGGTGAAAGTCATCCGACAACGAATTGATTACGGGAACGGCGGAATGGGTTGCCATCTCGTCGATGTCGGACTGCGCGAACGTACGCCACACGATTGCGGCGACCATCCTTTCGAGCACTCGAGCGGTATCGGCGATGGATTCTTTCGCTCCGAGCTGCGAATCCCCCGCCTGAATAATGAGCGGGTTGCCACCGAGGTCGGCGACACCGACACTGAACGAGACCCGCGTTCGCGTGGACGGCTTGTCGAAAACGAGGGCGACCGACTGTGGGCCTTTGAGGGGTTTGTGAGCGTAGGGCTCGATCTTCATGGCGATGGCCAGGTCGATGATCTGCGCTTGTTCTGCGGGGGTGATGTCGTCGTCGCGACGGAAGTGACGGACCATCACTACTCTCCTTTATCCGGGGTGACTTCGGTGCCCACACCTTCGGGGGTGAACACTTCGAGGAGGATGCTGTGCGGCTCGCGCCCATCAATAATTGCAGCCTTAGGAACACCGCCGTCGATCGCGGCGACACACGCGGCCGCTTTGGGAATCATGCCGCTCGACAGGGTCGGAAGCATCGCCCGCAATTCGCTTGCCGAAATGCTCGATACGAGTGTCGTGGTGTCTGGCCAGTCGGCGTAAAGGCCAGGGACATCCGTCAGAATCATCAGTTTGTGTGCGCCGAGGGCGATCGCAAGAGCGGCTGCAGCGGAATCGGCGTTCACGTTAAGGCTCTGCGCGGGCTCGTCAATATCCAAGGCGATAGTGGACACAACCGGAATCGCGCCGGCGTCAAGGGCGGCAATGACCGACTCGGGGTTGACCGTCACAACCTCGCCAACCAGACCGAGATCCACGTCGTCGCCGTTGACGCGGGTCAGGCGTCGGCCGTCAAACAGGCCGTGGTCACCCGGAATACCGGTTGCGGTGACGCCGTGCTCATTGATGAGCGTGACGAGTTCCCCCGAAATGTGTTCGGTGAGGACTTGTCGAACAACACCCATCGCCTCGGGGCTCGTGTAACGATAGCCAGCCCGGAAATCCGACGGGATTCCGAGTGATGCCAGCATCTCAGTGATTTGTGGACCACCACCGTGAACAATGACGGAACGGACACCGACTGTCCGCAAATACACCATGTCTTCGGCGAATCGTTCCTTCAGTGCAGTGGACACCATCGCGCTTCCGCCGAACTTGATGACGACCGTCTTGCCGGCGAACGACCGTAACCACGGCAGGCTCTCGATAAGCACTCGCGCCTTGTCCGCGGCGCTGCTGATTGGTCGGGTCGTTGACATTAGGACGAGTACGCGCTGTTCTCGTGAACGTAGTCGTGAGTGAGGTCATTGGTGAAAATCGTCGCCGACGCGTCGCCCACGTGAAGGACGATGTCGAGTTGCAGCGCACGGGGTGTGATGTCCACCTCGTCGCGCGGTCGATCGGGACCGCCCGCAGAACACACGCGCACCCCGTTCATGAGGACGTCGACGTGATACGGATCGAATTCGGCGTTGGTGGTACCGATTGCGGCGAGGACTCGACCCCAGTTCGGGTCGTTACCGAACACCGCCGCCTTGAACAGGTTGTTGCGGGCGATCGATCGACCGACTTCGACCGCGTCGGCTTCAGTTGCCGCCTCGGTCACCGTGATGGTGATGTCGTGGGCCGCGCCTTCGGCGTCGCGTTGCAATTGCGTCGCTAGGTCGATACACGCGTCGGTCAACAGTGCGATGAATTCATCGAGGGCGGGCTCGGTTCCACTTGCGCCCGAAGCCATGAGGGTGACCTGGTCGTTGGTCGACATGCAACCGTCAGAATCGAGCCGGTCGAACGAGACACGAGTTGCGGCACGCAGAGCGTTGTCCAGTTGGTTGGACGTCAACACCGCATCGGTCGTGATGACCACGAGCATCGTGGCGAGACCTGGTGCGAGCATCCCTGCACCCTTCGCCATTCCGCCGATGCGGTAACCGACCCCGTCGCGCGTGACGGTCTTGGACACCGAGTCGGTAGTCATGATGGCCTCGGCCGCGTCCTGACCACCATCGCGAGTGAGCACAGTGGCCAGCGCAGTGACACCCGTGAGAATCTTGTCGACCGGCAGTTGGTCACCAATCAACCCGGTCGAGCAGACGAGAACATCACTGCTCGAAGTTTCGAGGGCCGAGCCGACGGCCTCGGCGGTCGAGTGCGTTGCCTGAAACCCCTGTGCGCCGGTGAAACAGTTTGCCCCGCCTGAATTGAGGACGATGGCTGAGACCTGACCGTCCTTGATGACTTCGCGCGACCAGAGGATTGGGTTTGCTTGACTGCGGTTGCTGGTGAACACCGCTGCGGCAGCGTTGAGCGGACCCAGGTTGCGAACGAGTGCAAGGTCCTTGTTTCCGCTCGATTTGATTCCCGCCGCAATGCCGGCGGCGACGAATCCTTCCGGGTAGGTCACGGTCACGGTGCGACTCCGATTGTCGTGAGTCCGAGGGATTCATCGAAACCGAGCGCGATGTTCGCCGACTGAATCGCCGCACCAGCAGTGCCCTTTCCAAGGTTGTCAATGGCGACAGTGATGACGGCGCGGTGCGCTCGTTCGTCCAACGCGACCTGAGTGTGAGCGCCATTCGAACCAAGGACGTCGGCAGTTCGTGGTTGTTGTCCCTCGGGAAGCAGCGTAATGAAATGGTGTTCTGCGAAGGCTTCCTCGAAGGCAGATCGCAAGTTGCCCAACGTCACACCGGTGCGAACAGTCGCCGTGTTGGTCGCGAGAATTCCGCGTGACATCGGAACCAGAATCGGGGTGAAGGACAAGGCAAAATCCTGTTGCTCATTCGAAACCGACCGAAGGTTTTGGAGGATTTCGGGATTGTGGCGGTGTGCGCCGCCGACAGCGTAGGCCGACGCACTGCCCAGGATCTCGCTGGCGAGAAGCTCTTCGCTGGCTCGGCGTCCCGCGCCCGATACACCGACCGCTAAAACCGACACGAGGTCGGTGGTCTCGATCAAATCGTGTTTCACTAGCGGCGCAAAACCCAGCGTCACGGCGGTGGCGTTACAGCCGGGGACCGCGATTCGATCGGCGTCGCGCAGCAGACCACGTTGTGTCCCGAGTTCCGGCATTCCGTAAACCCACGGCGGCGCGAAATCGCCACCGTAAAACTGCGCCCAATCGTCGGCCGAGGTTAGTCGATGGTCCGCTCCGCAGTCAACGACGAGACGTGCATCGATGGCATCACCCAGGTTGCCCGACATCCCATGCGGAAGCGCAAGGAAAACGACATCGTGACCACTCAACGTTTTCGCGGTCGTTTCCTGCAGAGTCAGCCCAAGGCTCGACAAGTGCGGGTGCAGCGACCCGAGTGGCTTGCCCGCATTCGACCGTGCGGTTACCGTCACAACATCGAGTTCGGGGTGCCCTGCAAGTAACCGCACAAGTTCTCCGCCCGCGTAACCGCTGGCACCGGCGACCGCAACGCGCAGAGCCACGACTATTCCCGAATCGTCGCGTTGTGGCGGGACGCGGCGACAGCGACGCCCGCCATCTTGGCGTCGGTCGCATCCTGTTGGGTGAGCGTCCGATCCGCTGCGCGGAATCGCAGCGCGAAGGTCAATGACTTCTGGTTGTCGTTGAGCCCGGTTCCCCGATAGTCATCGACGAGGTGTGCGCTTTCGAGAAGTTCGCCAGCACCGACAATGATTGCAACCCGAACGTCAGCGGCAGGCACGGACTGGTCGACGACGAGCGACACGTCCTGGGTCGCGGCGGGGAATACGAGAACTGGTGTGGCGACGACGTGGTCGGGTGCCGCTGTTATCACGGCATCCAGATCGAGATCGAGAGCGGAGACGACTCGGGGAAGGTCGAGCGACAGGGCGATGCGTGGAAGAATCTCGCCGGCGAAACCGACAGACACATCCCCCACGAAGACTTCGGCACAGCGACCGGGGTGGAACGCGTGGTGTGACCCTTGCCGGATCTCGACGTCGACACCAACCGCGGTCGCAACGGTGTGAACCGCGTCGATCGCTTCGCAGAGCCCCGACTGAACGGCGGTTTGGCCGGGCTGCTTGGTAGTAACCGGTCCGACGAACACGGCGGACACGTGCCACGGCTGCGCCGGAACGCTGTCGTAGAGGTCGTCGAGCGTGGCGACGTCGGGGCGCACGTTTCCGATGGGAATCGACGCCGAACCCGTTGTGCCCTTCGGCTGGAAGACCGAACCGAGCTCGTAGATCGCCAGCGAGGTGAGCCCGCGGGCCACATTTCGCTTGGCGATGTCGAGGATTCCGGGAAGTAGCGATCGGCGCAGTTGCGCGACGCTGGGGTCGAGCGCGTTTGCGAGGGTCATCTCGGGAACGGCCGTTCCGTCAACTGAACCGAACAGAATGTTGTGTTCCGAGGAGACGAACGGGTACGCGAGGACTTCGGTGAGGCCGGCTCCGGCAAGCACTTGTGCGACGCGGCGGCGGGCCGCCTGCGAACGCGACAACCCCCTGCCGGGCGGTGCGACGGGGATTGCGGACGGGATTCGGTCGTAACCGTGAATCCGGGCGACTTCCTCGGCGAGCCCTGGTGCGTCAACCAGATCGGGACGCCACGACGGCGGTGTGACGGTCCAGCCATCTTTCGCCTTGGCGGTCGTTGCACCGATGTCGGTCAGAACGGTTTCGATTTCGGTGGCCGAGTACTCGACGCCGATAAGTTTCGCGGTGAAATCCGCGGGCAAATGAATCGCGGGGCGCGACTCGAACTCGACCAGGTCGGTGCCGAGCGCATCGGCCGTTCCACCGCCAAGTTCCACGAGAAGGTCAACAACGCGTTGAGCCGCGGCGCGGGAAACAAGCGGGTCAACTCCGCGTGCGAATCGCTTCGAGGCCTCGCTGGGCAGCTTGTGACGACGGGCTGTTCGCGCGATGGTGACCGGGTCGAACGTTGCGGCTTCGATGAGGACATCGGTCGACGCGTCGTCGATTTCAGTCGTCGCCCCACCCATGACTCCGGCCAAGCCGATTGGACCGGATTCGTCGGTGATGAGAAGGTCTTCCTCGGAGAGCGTGCGAACTTGTTCGTCGAGTGTCGTGAGTTTTTCGCCCTTCGTCGCTCGTCGAACAGTGATGCCTCCGGTCAACTTGTTGAGGTCGTAGGTGTGGGTCGGCTGTCCAAGTTCCATCATCACGTAGTTCGAGATGTCGACGGGGAGAGAAATCGACCGGATTCCCATGAGGGCGAGGCGTTTGATCATCCACGCCGGCGTCCGCCTGGAACGGTCGAGGCCACGCACGACACGAGTGACAAAACCGGTACAACCCGCGACACCGCGAATCGGCGCTTTGTCGTCAACCGTGACCGAGAAACCCGAGCCCGGCGTGACCGTGACGGCCGAAGCGGGGTCACGGAAATCCACGCCGGTTGCGTGGGCGTATTCGCGTGCAACGCCGCGGATTGACATCGCGTATCCGCGGTCGGGCGTGACGTTAATCTCGACAGCGAAGTCGTTCAATCCGAGAAGTTCGATGGCGTCGGTTCCGACCTCGGGGTCGAGTCCCATCTCGGACAGGCGGAGGATTCCGTCGTGCTCATCGCCGAGGCCGAGCTCTTTCGCCGAGGCAATCATTCCGTCAGAGACGTGACCGTAGGTTTTTCGGGCCGCGATGGGGAACGGTCCTGGCAGAACCGCGCCTGGCAGGGTGACGACGACCTTGTCGCCGACCTCGAAGTTTGACGCGCCACAGACGATTCCACGAACAGCGTCGTCAACTGTCGTCGCAACGCGAACCTGACACCAATTGATGGTTTTGCCATTGTCTTGGGGCTCGGGAGTGAACTCGAGAACCTCGCCGACCACAATCGGGCCGGAAATCTCGTTGGGATGAACGTCTTCTTCTTCGAATCCGACAGACACGAGCGCTTCGTGAAGATGCTCGGGGGTGGCATCGGCGGGAAGCGCGACCCATTCACGCAACTGACTGGCGGGGATTCGCACTTAGATCACCATCCCGAACTGCTGCGAGAAACGCACGTCGCCCTCGACCATGTCGTGCATGTCGGCGACGTCGTTGCGGAACATCAGAGTTCGTTCGATACCCATTCCGAACGCGAACCCTTGGTATTCCTCGGGGTCGATGCCCGCAGCACGAAGGACGTTGGGGTTGACCATGCCGCACCCACCCCACTCGATCCAGCGAGCACCGCCCCGGAAGGTCGGGTGCCAGATATCGAGTTCGGCAGAGGGTTCAGTGAACGGAAAATAGTTGGGTCGCAGGCGAATCTTTGCGCCGTCGCCAAACATCGCGCGGGCGAGGTGTTCGAGCGTTCCCTTGAGGTGTGCCATCGTCAATCCCTTGTCGATGGCGATGCCCTCCATCTGGTGGAAAACAGGTGTGTGGGTCGCGTCGAGTTCGTCGGTTCGATACACCCGTCCTGGAGCAACCACGTACACGGGGAGCTCTCGCGTCAACAGCGATCGGATCTGGACGGGTGAGGTGTGTGTGCGCAACACGAGGTGGCGTTCTACGGGCTCAACAAAGAACGTGTCCTGCATGGCGCGGGCGGGGTGGTCCTCATCGAAGTTGAGGGCATCGAAGTTGAACCACTCGTTTTCGAGTTCGGGGCCTTCGGCAATCTCCCAGCCCATTCCGACGAAGATGTTGGACATCTCTTCCATCAACAGATTCAGCGGATGGCGAGCGCCGACACGGCGACGCGACGCAACGGCGGTGACGTCGACCGATTCGGTCATCAGACGGGCGTGTTCCTCCGCCTGGAGAATTCCGGCTTCACGAGCGGCGAACGCCTGGTTGATTTCACTGCGGGCCTGCCCAACAATCTTTCCCGCTTCGGCCTTCTCGTCTGCCGGAACATCACGCAGGGTCGAGTTGATGACCGAAATAGGTGAACCGTCCGCGACAAACTGCGTGCGCACCTGTTTGAGCTCTTCGCCGGTGGTAGCGCCGTTGATGGCAGCGAGCGCTTCGGCGACAACGTCGGCTAGTTGCTGAGGAGAGATGCTGGACACTCCCCAATCCTAGACGAGAGGCGGTTAAGCGCCGCTCTGGGCGAACGCGCTCGCATACAGGCAAACGCTTGCTGCTGTAGCAAGGTTCAGTGACTCCGCTTTGCCGAAAATCGGGACAGATACTACGTGGTCAGCGAGCGCTCGAGCATCATCACTCAGTCCGTGTGCTTCGTTTCCGAACAACCACGCGGTCGGCTTGGCCAGGATGGTTGACATCGACGGGATTGATTTGCCGTCAGCGGCTGCGGCGAGGATTGTGACGCCCCTTCCCATGAGCCATTCAATGACGTCGGCTAGGTCGTCGTGCTCGATGATCGGGAGGTGAAAAATCGAGCCCGTGCTCGAACGCACGAGTTTGGGATTGTGCAGATCGACGGATGCCCCGGTCAAGATGACCGCATCGGCTCCGGCGGCGTCGGCCGCACGAATGACGGCTCCCGCATTGCCCGGATCACGAATCTCGTCGCACACCGCGACTAGGCGAACTTCATCAATCGACGAGAGGGAATGGGACAGAATCTGTGCCACAGCGACAACGCCCTGCGGGTTGACGGTGTCCGACATGACCTCGAGCACCTTGTCAGACACTTCGTCCATTACCGCAGGAGAGCGCTCGGCCAATTGGATGATGGCCCCGTGTTTCTCGGCGAACGCTGAGGTGTAAAAAACGTCGACGACCGAATCGGGGGCAAAGGTCAGGAGTTCTCGAACTGCCTGTGGCCCCTCCACCACGAAAACGCCCGCTTCATCGCGACGACTCCGCTGGGAAAGTCGGGCGATGGCTTTGACTTGCGGGTCTGCAGGATTCGTAATCACCTTTTGATGTTACCCAACGAGCGAAATCCCCGCCTTTCGACGGGGATTTCCACTAAGAAGAAGGCGACGAATTACGCCTTGGGCGCCGACGTGTCCTTGGGCAAAGCAGCCTTGGCAGCCTTCGCAATGGTTGCGAACGTGGCGGCGTCATTGACGGCCATGTCGGCGAGCATGCGACGGTCAACCTCGATGCCCGCGAGTGCGAGTCCCTGGATGAGTCGGTTGTAGGTGATGCCGTTGAGGCGTGCAGCCGCGTTAATGCGCTGGATCCAGAGGCGGCGGAATTCACCCTTCTTCGCACGACGGTCGCGGTAGGCGTAGTTCAGCGAGTGAACGACCTGCTCCTTGGCCTTGCGATAGAGACGCGAACGCTGTCCGCGGTACCCCTCGGCGCGCTCGAGTATTGTGCGGCGCTTCTTTGCCGCGTTGACCGCATTTTTTACACGTGCCATGTCAGTTCCTTAAATTCGGTCTCGGGCTACTTGCCGAGAAGCTTCTTGATGACCTTCTGGTCGGCGGGGGCGAGGACTCGGTCCTTGTTGAGGCTGCGCTTGACGCCGCTCGACTTGACCTCGAGGTTGTGGCGCATTCCCGCACCTTGCTTCTTGATCTTGCCGGTACCGGTGATCTTGAAGCGCTTCTTCGTACCCGAGTGGGTCTTCTGCTTCGGCATGTTCTTCTCTTTCGTTATTCCGCTGTCTGCGGTGTCTCGGGGGCGGCGGGTGCCGCTTCCGTTGCCTTGGGCTGTGCCTTGGCGGACTCCGCTTTCGCGTCGGACTTGTTCTTCAATGGGGCGATAACCATCGTCATGTTTCGGCCATCGACGGTCGGAGCGTGTTCAACTGTTCCGAATTCGGCAACGGCTTCGGCGAACTTGTGAAGGAGTCGCACTCCCGCCTCGGGGCGGGATTGTTCACGACCGCGGAACTGGATCATGGCTTTGACCTTGTCGCCCCCCTTGAGGAACGTCTGGGCATGCTTGAGTTTGGTTTCGTAATCGTGGGTGTCGATTTTCAGGCGGAACCGAACCTCTTTGAGAACGGTCTGTACCTGGTTTCGACGTGCTTCCTTCGCTTTTTGAGCGGCTTCGTATTTGAATTTCCCGAAGTCCATAACCTTGACAACGGGCGGTTTCGCTTCCGGAGCTACTTCGACAAGGTCGAGGTCTGCTTCGCGCGCAATACGCTGTGCGACCTCGAGCGTGACGACGCCAACCTGTTCGCCGAGGGGTCCGATGAGTCGGACCTCGGGAACGCGGATGCGCTCATTAATTCGCGGATCTGTGATGTGTGTCTCCTTTGGTGCTGCGTGCGACCGGTGACCCGGTGGCGGCGGACAACGCCCCAAGAAAACACAGAAACCCAAACCCCTTTCGGGGACGCACCCTTTCGCTGCCGGTTGCCCGGCGGAGTACAACGACCCGAGAATCCTCTTACGATTATCAGGTGGGATTTCTCCACTTCCTTGTTCGGGTTACCCCGAAACCTCCATCAGAATAGCAGTTACCGCGACTTCGCGCATCCCGCCTCGAAAGGCCCTCATGTCTGACTCCCCCAACACCGACCACGACGCCGCTCTCGACATTGCCGAGGTCCCCGCGGTCGAGGTGATTCAGGGGGTCGCCGTTCACCTCATGAGCGCCGCCGCCGTCAAGGTGGGGCTGGCCGAGGACGTCGAGCCGGACCTCGCCGAAGCGCGAATGCTCATCAACGCCCTGGCCGGTTTCATGACCGCAGCCGCCCCAGAATTGGGTGACCACCACGCTCGACCATTGCGTGACGGGCTACGTTCGTTGCAACTCGCGTTCCGTGAAGCGTCGACAATTCCCGACGAACTCGGCGCCGGGCCGGGCGAAAAGTGGACGGGTCCCGTCGTCTAACTACGGATCAGACGGACGGTTGTTCGAAACCCTCCAGGCGCTCTCAATCGAGAACGACGAGAAGGTCCCCTTGCTCGACCTGTTGTGTCTTAGGAACTACAAGTCGCACGACGCGCCCACCTTGAGCTGATGAAATCGGAGCCTCCATTTTCATGGCTTCGATTGTGGCGACCGTGCCGCCGGGCGCAATTACATCTCCTACTTCGACCTGCAGCGTGACGACTCCAAGAAAAGGAGCGGCGATATGAAGCGGGTTTGCTCCGTCCGCTTTCTCGGCCGATGCAGTTGTCACCGCAATGCTTGTGTCCCGAATGAGAAGCGGTCGAAGTTGACCGTTGAGCGTCGCCATCACGTTCCGGATTCCCTTTTCATCGGGTTCGCCAATTGCTTCAAGCGTGACGAAAATCATGACACCTTTTCGCATCTCGATGACGTGTTCAACTCCGACCTTGAGTCCGTATAGATAGTCGGGAGTCGCGAGCACGCTGAGGTCACCATAGGTCTCTCGGTCGCGATCCCACTGTGCCGTGGGCCCGGGAAACAACAGACGGTTGAGCGTTCGCTGACGTGTCGGAGAATCCGATAACAACGCCGCTGCGTCCTCAGCGTCGAGAACCTCTTTCGCCGGCGTGAAGGTGCGACCCTTCAACGCCTTGGTCCGAAAGGGTTCGGGCCATCCCCCGGGAAGGTCCCCCAACTCTCCGGACAGAAAACCGACAACGGAATCCGGGATGTCGTATCGCTCGGGGTGGGCTTCGAAGTCGGCGGGGTCCGCATTAGCCGCCGCGAGTTGAAGCGCGAGGTCTCCGACAACTTTCGATGACGGAGTCACCTTCGGCGGCCTCCCGAGAATTCTGTTCGCTTCCGCGTACCAATCCTCAACCTTTTCGAATTGGTCGGCCAACCCCAAGGCGATTGCCTGTTGCCTAAGGTTCGAGAGTTGCCCCCCGGGAATCTCGTGTCGGTATACGCGACCTGTCGGTCCGGAAAGCCCGGACTCGAAGGGCTTGTATATGAGGCGAACTGCCTCCCAGTAGGGTTCAAGCGCACAAACCGCATCGAGAGACAACCCAGTGTCTCGTTCGGTGTGGGTGAGCGCCGCCACTAGAGCGGAGGCGCTCGGTTGGCTCGTCGTTCCCGCCATTGGGGCGCTCGCAACATCGACCACATCTGCGCCGGCTTCTGATGCAGCGATGAGGGTCGCCAGCTGTCCACCCGCCGTGTCGTGGGTGTGGAGGTGGACGGGCAGGTCGAATCGACTTCTCAGGGCCTCGACTAACGTGCGTGCGGCTCCGGCTCGAAGAAGACCGGCCATGTCTTTGATGGCGAGAATATGAGCACCCGAGTCGACGATCTTCTCGGCCAGATTGAGGTAATAGTCCAGCGTGTAGATGTCTTCCGCCGGGTTCAAGAGGTCTCCGCTGTAGCAGAGCGCCACTTCTGCCACGGCCGTGTTGGTCGCAAGCACTGCGTCGATTGCCGCTCGCATCTGGGAAACGTCGTTGAGCGCATCGAAAATTCGGAAAATGTCGACACCCGTCGCGGTCGCTTCGGTAATAAATGCCTCGGTCACGGCAGTCGGATAGGGAGTGTAGCCGACGGTGTTTCGACCACGCACAAGGGCTTGAATTGCGATGTTGGGGAGTGCTTCTCGCATCTCGGCTAGCCGTTCCCAGGGGTCTTCGCCGAGGAACCGAAGGGCAACGTCATAGGTTGCGCCTCCCCACGCTTCAACCGAAAAAAGCTGCGGCGTGAGTCTGGCCACATGCGGAAGAACCGCGGTGAGGTCGCGGGTGCGAACCCGCGTCGCCAGAAGGCTTTGATGAGCGTCTCGGAAAGTTGTGTCCGTCACTCCCAACTGAGTTTGCGCACGAAGCTCCGCCGCGAATTTGTGCGGACCGAGTTCGCGAAGGCGATCGCGTGACCCGTGTGTGACGGGCGCGGTGACATCCACCGTTGGCAACTTGGTCGTCGGGTCGTACACCCCGTCACCGGTCCCGTTCGGCTGGTTGACCGTGACCTCAGCGAGATAGGTGAGCAGTTTGGTTCCACGGTCGTGACTGACGCGCGCCGTCATGAGGTGTGGACGCTCGTCGATGAACGCGGTCGACAAATCTCCTGCGATAAATGCGGGTTCATCTAGTAGCGCTTGAAGGAAGGAGATGTTGGTCGTCACGCCACGAATGCGGAATTCGGCCAAGCCACGGCGTGCCCGCGCAACCGCGGTTGCGAAATCCCGACCGCGGCTTGTCATTTTGACGAGCATCGAGTCAAAATGCGGAGAGATGCGGGCACCCTGAGCCACGCTTCCGCCGTCGAGACGAAGGCCCGCGCCTCCTGGGGATCGAAAAGTCGAGATTCGACCCGTATCAGGCCGGAAACCAGAATTCGGATCCTCGGTTGTAATTCGACACTGCAAAGCCGCCCCCCGCAACACAAGTGTCTCCTGGGTCAATCCGAGTTCCACCAGCGTCTCGCCCGCTGCGATGCGCATTTGCGATTGCACCAGGTCGACGTCGGTGACTTCTTCCGTCACCGTGTGCTCGACCTGAATGCGCGGGTTCATCTCGATAAATACGTGTTGTCCGGCACGTTCACCGGCGGTGTCGAGGAGAAATTCAACGGTGCCCGCATTCACGTATCCAATCGACCGTGCGAAGGCAATCGCGTCACGGTACATCGCGTGGCGGACGTTGTCGTCCAGGTTTGGCGCGGGGGCAATCTCGACAACCTTTTGGTGCCTGCGTTGAACTGAACAGTCGCGCTCGAAGAGGTGGAGGGTCTGACCGGTTGCGTCCGCGAGGATCTGAACTTCGATGTGGCGTGGTCTCAAAACGGCCTGTTCGACAAACATTCTGGGGTCGCCGAACCCGCTTTCCGCTTCGCGCATCGCAGCCTCTAGCGCGTCGCGCATCTGGTCGTGGGTTTCGACACGACGCATCCCGCGCCCGCCTCCGCCCGCTACTGCCTTGGCAAAGACGGGATACCCAATCGAATCCGCAAAGGCGATGAGCTGATCGATGTCGGTTGTTGCTTCGGAGGACGCGAGTACTGGCACGCCAGCCGATATAGCGTGCTCTTTTGCCGTGACCTTGTTTCCCGCCATCTCCAAAACGGCCGAACCGGGACCGATGAAGGTGAGCCCATTTTCCGCTGCGGCACGAGCGAAGTCAGGGTTCTCGCTGAGAAAGCCGTATCCGGGATAGATCGCGTCGGCCCCAGACTCTTTGGCGACACGAATAATCTCGTCAATCGACAGATAGGCACGAACAGGGTGCCCTATTTCACCAATCTGATATGCCTCGTCGGCCTTGAAACGGTGGGTCGAATCACGGTCTTCGTAGGCAAAGACGGCAACGGTTTGGGCGCCGAGTTCGAAAGCCGCGCGAAACGCCCGAATCGCGATTTCGCCTCGGTTCGCAACGAGAATCTTTTTGAACAATGCACACCTCCGCGTTGGATAAAGATTGGAACAACGACCTAATCAGCGGGTAATGGAAAACGAACCTGCGGCCGTTTTCCATTGAAACTCAAAGGTATTCCGGGGAATTGAAGTCGACCGAAACCGGTGACATCAGCAGAAACCATGACCTCGGTTTCAATCAGTCATCTGCAAATCCCTAACCTAGCGCAGCAGCAGCGGCACTTCTAGGCGGTTGAGCGATGCGCGGCAAACCGCACAACTCGTTAAGTTGGCTCACACACAAGCGAATCGTGACGCTAGTCAGATTCGAGCACAGCCATCGCAGCATTGTGGCCAGCGATGCCGCTGACTGCGCCACCCCGCCTCGCGGTTGATCCGCAAAAGAAGATGCCCGGCTCGAGCGTGTCGACACCCCATCGTTCGGCTGGCGTCGAGAGCGGTGAATCGTCCGGGACGAACGGCCAACTGAGTGGCGCATGGAAGATGTTTCCGCCCGGCAACCCGAGAGCGTGCTCGAGATCGAGTGTCGTTTTGGTCTCGATGCAGGGTTTACCGTGTGCGTCCACCATCAACAAATCGCGGATGTCTTCGGCCAACACTGAATTGAGTGAATCGATGACCGCGTCCTCGAGTTTCCGGCGCATCACGTCGTTGTCGTTGCCTCGCACAAGCGAATGTGGTGTTTGAAGCGCGAAGACCGTGAGGGTCTGGGCACCCGATTCGCGAAGAGACTCACCAAGGATGGTCGGGTCGGTAATTGAGTGGCAATAAATTTCGCATGGCAGCGGGTTGGGAACCTCACCTCGCGACGCTTGTTCGAAAGCGGACTGCAATTGCTCGAAGCCTTCGTTGATGTGGAACGTTCCGCCAAAAGCAGCGACGGAATCGGTGTCTGATTTCAGCTTCGGCAACCGCTTCAGCAACATGTTGACCTTCACCTGAGCGCCTTCAATGTCGTGAGCCGAAGACCGGCCGCGCAGAGATTCGAGGACCGGCTGAGCAACATTGGCGAGCACGAATCGCGCGGACACCGAGTGAGTCTGAACGTCCTGTCGATAGGTAATGGTTCGAATGGGGCTTTCAGTTTTTGTGCCACCGCCTAAATCGCTGATGGACAGCACTTCGCAACCCGACTTCAGTTCGGCGCCGAATTCCCGAGCACGTGCCGCCATCGAAGTGGTCACCGCGCCCATCCCGCCTACAGGGATGTTCCACTCGCCGGTTTCGTTTCCAATCACGTGATACAGAAAGCACTTATTGGCGTCGAGCTGTGCATCGTGATTAGAGGCGAATGTCCCGATAAGTGCGTCTGTCATGACGACGCCACGCACGAGATCAGACTCTAACGAATCGGCAATCGTTTCGCCGATGGGCTTTATAAAGAATTCGTCCCACAATTCGGGGCCGAGTAATTGCCGCACTTCCGATTCGGTTTTGAGTGGTTCCAGAACCGTGGGGAACAGTCGTTGTGCGATTGTCTCGGTTTTCGCATAGAAGGCGTTCCACGCATCAAAGTCGCTCGCCGCACCAATTGATTCGAACGACCGTGCGGTCGCTTCGGCATCCATCTCGTCAATCAGCAACCCAGCCTTGCCGTCGGGTGCGGGAGTGAACGACCCGTACCGTCGCGGGGCCGTCTCGACATTGAGCCCAAGGTCCTCGATGATTCGTTTCGGAAGAAGGCTTACAAGGTAGGAGTATCGCGACAGTTTGGCATCGACGCCATCGAATGCCTGTGCCGATATCGCAGCCCCGCCGAGCACATGATGCTGCTCGAGTACGACGACCGATCTTCCCGCTTTGGCCAAATATGCCGCCGCAACAAGACCGTTGTGCCCGCCGCCAATAATGGCAACGTCGACGTCTTCGTTGTGCATGAGCTCAGTCCTAGACGAGGCGACGGACTGCAGCCGCAAAGTTATCAACGTCGTCCTCGGTGGTGTCCCACGCGCACATCCAGCGAACCTCTCCGGTGGCGGGGTTCCAGTCATAGAACCTGAACTCCTTGCGGAGCTCATCCGCAACTCCCGGAGGCAGCGTCGTGAAGACTCCGTTGGCCTGAGTCGGCTGGGTGAAGTTGACGCCCGTCACTCCTTCAAGGGCGGCGCGCAAGCGAGTGGCCATCGCGTTGGCGTGAGACGCCGAGCGCAACCACAAGTCGCCCTCGAGAAGGGCAATCAGTTGGGCTGACACGAAACGCATCTTCGACGCGAGTTGCATGTTCATCTTGCGCAAGTAGATCAACCCGTTCACGGCTTCGGGGTTCAAGACCACGATTGCTTCAGCGCCCATCAAGCCATTCTTGGTTCCACCGAAACTCACGATGTCGACACCGGCATCCCGGGTGAACGCGCTGAACGGAACGCCCAAGGCGGCCGCCGCGTTCGAGATGCGGGCGCCATCAAGGTGAACGGTCATACCCAAAGAGTGGGCGTGTGCGGTTATCTCCGAAACCTCGTCCGGAGTGTAAATGGTACCCAGCTCGCTGGATTGCGTGATGGTGACCGCGAGGGCCTGGGCGCGGTGCTCGTCGCCAAAGCCATACGCCTGCTCGTCAATGAGTGCGGGAGTTAACTTGCCCTGGAACGCCGGCACGGTCAGCAACTTGAACCCACCCACAGCCTCCGGCGCCGTGGACTCGTCGTTGTTGACGTGGGCGGTGCCCGTACAAATGACTCCACCCCAGCGCGGAATCATTGACTGCAGACTTAGAACGTTTGCGCCCGTGCCATTGAATACCGGGAAAACTTCGATTCCGTCGCCAAAGTGTTTCGCCATCACGACGCCGAGATGCTCGGAGTATTGGTCTTCGCCATAGGCAATCTGGTGACCGCCGTTGACAACGGCAAGCGCGTCGAGCACCTCGGGATGCACCCCGGCATAGTTATCGGATGCGAATCCGCGCCACGCGGTGTCGTGCAATTTGTCCATGCCTCAACTCTAGGCGCGGATGCCGACGGTCGACTCAATCACCGGCGACATTTTGCGCTCAAGTGCCTCGTAGAACATCGACAGCGGAAATTCGTCATCCAGCAGTTGGTCGGTCAATTCACCAGGCGCTCCGGTGACCGGAAGCGCGTCGGCACCCTTCGCCCAGACAGACGCGGGGTGCGGTGTGAGCGTGGCGGCAACCAGTTCGTACGCTGCGAGCCAATGCGAAATCTTGGGGCGATCAATCGAACGCCAGTAAAGTTCGTCGATCGCATCGCCGAGAGCAACCACGACATCTGGCACATCGGCCCAGTCAATCGAGAGCTTGTTGTCGGTCCAGTGCAGCACCTTGTGTTGGTGCATCCACGCAAAAAGCATCTGCCCGGCAACCGCGTCGTAGTTGCGAACGCGCGACCCCGTCATCGAGAATCGGAAGATTCGGTCGAAGATGACCGCGTACTGAACGAGCCGGGCATGCCGACGCATCTCAGGGCTGGCGGCGCTGTCCCGATCGATCTTCACGCTTTCGCGGAAGGCGGTGAGGTCGCAACGCAATTCCTCGAGCCCGTACAAAAAGAACGGCATGCGTTGTTTGATCATGAACGGATCAAACGGCAGATCGCCACTCATGTGAGTGCGGTCGTGAATGAGATCCCACATGATGAAGGTCTCTTCGGTCAGGGCTTGGTTGTCGAGGAGTTCCTCGGCATCCGTGGGCATGGCGAGACCAGTGATCTCGGCGGCGGCCCGAGTCACCTTGCGGAAGCGGGCGGCCTCACGATCTTGAAAAAGCGCGCCCCACGTGAATGAGGGAACCGAGCTCATTGCGACTGATTCGGGAAACAGAACGGCCGAGTTGGTGTCGTAACCGGCAGTGAAGTCCAGGAAACGAAGTGGCACAAGCATCTTGTTGGAATACTCACCGGCCTCGAGTTCGGCGATGAATTCAGGCCAAAGTACCTCGACCAACACCGCCTCAACGAACCTATTCGTGCTGCCATTTTGGGTGTACATCGGAAAAACAACGAGATGACGAACGCCGGCCACGCGGTGTGCTGCCGGAGCGAACTCGAGGATGGAGGCGAGGAAATCAGGCTCGCCAAAGCCGCCATCGACCCAACGGCCAAAGTCGGCAATCACGGCCGATAAATAGCTGGCGTCATGAGGGAAATGCGGGGCAAGCTGCTCGATTGATGAGCAGATCGTTGCGACATGCGCGGCCGCTACGGTGTGCGCTGGCTCGACAGTGGCGGACTTGCTCGCACTCGCGTCGCTTGCGTCTTGTGGAATCGAACCGTTCTTGATCTGCAGACCCTGCAGCGAGGTGGCGGCAGCCTTGAGGGCAATCCACGCGGGCTCAGAAACGAGGTCAGCGCTGGGAGCGTCGATCGTCGTGAGGGTGGGGTCAACGGAAGCCATCCCCAAATTGTACCCGCGATTTCGGGCAGATTTGCGTACTCTTTTGCACTAAACCTGCGTGTATGGGGGCAAACCGCGCCAAGAAGATGCGTAATCACACTCTAAATAATTGTACGCGCGCTACTCCAAGATGTGCTGCACGGGCTGCCACGATTTTGGACTATTCAGCTCGCATACTCAGTGTGAGCGTGAGGGCGTCGACCTGGTTGACGAACAATTCGTTGCCCGAGACGCGCGCCTGAACCTCGGTGGTGAGGGCGTGGACCTGATTGGCGTCGAGACCGGTAATTAACCCCAGAATCAGAGTCACGTCAGGACCATCGCCGGTGGCGTTCGGGTCGCCCGGCGCAACCCCGATTTCGAGCAGGTCGTCGATTCCCGCGAGAAGTTTGCGGGTTTCCGCGACAAACTTGGCTGACTCCCACGGAGCGACGAACGGGTTGCCCTGCGCAATCGACCAGACGATTGGTCGACGCAACACGATCGAGTCGGTGTTCGGGTTCACCACGATGCGATCGGTCTGCTCACTCGCGGCGGCGAGGGCGACCCGCTGCGCTTCGATTGGAATCGGTCGCGCGTCTGAGTTCCACACCGACATCGCTGCAACCGAGGTGAACGCCGGAATGACCTTTTCGCCGCTTGGGCCGGCGACGGTGATGACGGACAGTTCCTGAACCTTGTCTTCCATGACGGGATGGTCGACGTCGAAGTCTTCCCCCGCGTGGGTGACGAGCGGGATCAGGAAGCGGTTAGCTGCGAAGGCGGCGACGAGATCCGTGAAGGAACCCGTGCCAGCCCGCCACGCGGTCAGGCACTCTGCAACATCGGCGGGCGTCTCACCGCTGTCCCCCGCGTGCGGGTTGTCGAGAAACGTGCGGCCCTCCCAAGGAACGCCGGACGAATCCGAATGATGATCGCCCGCCACCGAATCAGTTCCCGTTCGCTACCGACAGGGCGTCGCGTAGGGTGAAGGCGCCGGCGTACAGCGCTTTGCCAAGGATTGCGCCTTCGACACCGATGCTGACGAGGTCGCGGATCGCGGCGATGTCGTCAAGCGTCGCGATTCCACCGGATGCAATGACCGGTGCTTGGCTTCGGCGTGCAATGTCGCCCAACAGGTGAAGGTTTGGGCCGCTCATCGCGCCGTCGGTGACGACGTCGGTGACGACGTAGCGCGTGCAACCCGCGGTTTCCAAGAGTTCCAGCGTCTCGAACACATCAGCGCTAACATCCGTGGTTCCGCGCGCGGCGAGTGTGGACCCCCGCACGTCCAGTCCGACAGCGACGCGGTCACCATGGTCGGCGATGGCTGATGTCACCCAATCCAGATTCGCGAGGGCAGCCGTTCCCAAATTGACGCGGCGCACCCCGGCGGCGAGGGCACGGTCTAGCGATTTCTCGTCGCGAATTCCACCCGACAGTTGAATGTTGATCGACCCTGCGAGTTCACCCACGACCCGTCGCAAAACTTCGCTGTTATCGCCGCGACCGAAAGCCGCGTCGAGATCGACAAGGTGCAGCCACTCAGCACCCTGGTCGACGAAGTCCCGGGCGACCTCGAGCGGGTCGCCGTGGGTCGTTTCGGAACCGACCACGCCTCGCGTTAACCGCACCGCCTGGCCGTCGGCGACGTCCACAGCGGGTAGAAGGATGAGTTTCGACATTTTGGTTTTCGTTTAGAGCGAGTTGATCCAGTTGCGCAAGAGGTTCAGCCCAGCTTCACCGGAATTCTCTGGGTGAAACTGCGTGGCAGTCAATGGTCCGTTTTCGACCGCGGCGATGAATCGTTCGCCGTGAGTCGCATACGTCACGCGCGGCGGCGCGAACGCTCCATACGCTTCAAGAGTCCACTCTATTGCCGCATGCGAGTGTGAGAAATGGAACTGTTCCCCTTCAATACCGGCAAAAAGCGCTGAATCAGGTGCTGCCTCAACTTCGCTCCAGCCGACATGCGGCAGTGTCGGGGCATCCAATTCGGTGACCACACCGGGCCACTGGGCGAGCCCCTCGGTGTCGATTTCGCCCGCAATAGCGCCATCAAACAGGATCTGCATGCCGACTCCGATACCGAGGACCGGTCGGCCCCCAGCGAGACGTCGTTCGACGAGTTCGTCGCCGCGGACCGCACGAAGTTGCTCCACTGCCCGGGCGAACTCGCCATCGCCCATGACCACGAGCCCGTCTGCGTTCGCAACGATGTCGCGGTCGTGCGTGATGGTCGCGGTCGCGCCGGCGGCCTCAAGCGCGTCCACCAACGACTGGTCGTTGCCCGAACCGATGTCAAGAACGGCGATGGCTGGGCGTTGGAAGGGGCTCACGCGTCAATTCTAGGTGAGGGCGTGTGTGCCCGATCTGGTGATTGCCTGTCATTTTCTTTTTCGACAGGGGACAATAGGACTCGATGTCCCTTCGATTCACTCACCCCTATATTGCATCCACCGAGATGGATGCAGTTCGTCGCGCCATCGAGTCCGGCCACACATGGGGTGACGGGCCATTCACACTCTCCGCCGCCAAACGGCTCACTGACATGCTCGATGCGGCCCACGTTGCGATCGTGTCATCGGGAACGGACGCTGCAGAACTGGCTGGAATACTTGCCGATTTTGGACCAGGTGACGAAGTGATTGTGCCGTCCTACCAGTTCCCGTCCGCCGGGCTTTCGGTCGTGCTTCGGGGCGCAACACCGGTGTTCGTCGATGTAGATACGCGCACGGGGAACATCGACGTAACTCACGCAGAGGCAGCGATTACGCCCAATACCCGCGGCCTGACGTTTGTGAATTACGCAGGAGTCAGCGCAGACACCAGTTCCCTTCGTCGAATCGCCGACGCGAACGACTTGATCGTGATTGAAGACAACTGTCACGCGCTCGGTGGAGATGCAGACGGTAAACCAATCGGGCGTTGTGGCGATTTCGTATTGCATTCCTTTCACGCCACCAAGAACATTTCGTGTGGCGAAGGTGGAGCGCTCGTGATCAACAATCCCGCTTATATCGAACGCGCGAAAATCGTGCGCGAGAAGGGAACAGACCGTCACCGATTCCTGCGCGGTGAGGTCGACCGTTACTCCTGGGTTGACCTCGGGTCGAGTTATCTACCCAGTGACGTCCAAGGCGCAATGCTGGATGCACAACTCGCTGATTACGACATCATTCATGACCGACGAATGTCTGCCTGGGGTTCACTCAAGGACGGACTGACCGATTGGGCGAAGAACAGCGGCGTCGAGTTAATGGACCCCGGACCGGGAAACAATCACACCGCTCACCTCTTTTATGTGTTGATGCCCGACCCGTCGAGACAACGTGCCTTCATCGACCATCTCGCTGCGCGTGGAGTCCCGTCAGCGACGCACTTCCAGCCACTGCACTCATCGGATGCGGGCGTGCGATTCGGACGGATGTTCGACTCTGGCCAGAACGCGATGTCGTTTTCATCGCGAATCGTTCGATTACCGATGCACGCAAATCTAAACTCGATCGACATCGAACTCATTGTCGACAGCGTGACGTCGTTCGACGTCGCGAACTAGCGACCGAGAACCGTGACCCGGTATTCCGCCGGCGTCATGACTCGACGTCCTAGCAACTGGATTGACTGGTGAACTCGTTCGACAAGGTGCGCGTTCGTTGCCAATTGCTCGCGGCGATGATCGAGGTAGATTCCGTCCTCAAGGCCGACTCGAACGCCACCACCGGCGGCCAGCGCCATCATCGTCGCCGACGTTTGTGCGTCCCCTAAACCTGCGCCGTTCCATTGCGCCGCGGCAGGAAGCCGGTCAACCGCCAGACCGAGTTCCGCGGGCGTCGCCTGAATCCCCGCGACGTTACCGAGGAAGATATTCGCCGGAAACTCACCGACGAGAATTCCTTCGCGTTGAAGGACGTGTGCAAAGTTGATCATTCCCAAATCAAAGATTTCGAGTTCGGGAACGATTTCCCTGTCGCGCATAATCGTCGCAAGTGCTCGGATTGTCTCTGGATCATTGACCGACGGGCCGTCGAGGAAGTTCAGTGACGACATCGTGAGCGACGCGACGTCAGGCTTGAGGTCCCCGTCGAGTGCGAGAACATCCGCCCGTTTTTCGAGTTCGGCGAAGTTCCGACCCGACGTCGAAACGTTGATGACGAGGTCGGGGTGGCGTTCACGAATGCGGGTGATGATGTCGGCATATACGTCTCGTTGCCACGTCGGTGCGCCGTCGTCGTCACGGGCGTGAATGTGTACAGCGGAAATACCGAGTGCAACCGCCCCTGACACATCGTCGGCAATCTCGGAGGGTGTTATAGGGACGTGGGGCGTCATCGCTTTCGTCGGAATCATCCCGGTCGGCGCGAGGACAATCGGGACTGGTTTCGCTAGTTCGTCACGCAATACGGGCATGTCGTCTCCCACTCCTCAGCTATCTTGAGCACTCTCGCTGGACTTCCGATCACAGTGGTGAAGGGCGGAACGTCTTTCGTTACCACGGCACCCGCGCCGACGATGGCACCCTCACCGATTGACAGACGAGGAAGTACAACCGCGCCAGCGCCGATAAAGGCACCAGCACGGATTATGATTTCACCGGCAAGGGTCGCCCCCGGCCCGACGTGAGCGAAGTTGCCGATCATTGTGTGATGCCCGATTGACGCTGCGCGATTGATATTCGCGAAACATCCGAGTCGAGCCAGCGCGCCCACCACGACGCCCGCATTCACATATGCACCGTGAGCCAACGTAGCGCTACCCGCGAGTGTCGAGGTCTTGTCGACGAGAGAGACGGGGTTGGTCCACCCTGCCGCATGCACCGCAATTGCAGTTGCTCGACGGGCTTCAGAGTAGCCTGTGCCAATCACAAACGCGACGGACCGATCCGAAACACACGTTTCCTCCGTGAGGTTGGGAAGGGCAATATCCGCGCCGCCGAGATTGTCAACGCACACCGGATCGCGGCCGGAACGGATCACTGACTCAATCACATCCCACACGTACTGTGCTGAGACGGCGACGATACTGAGGCTTTGAAAAGTCATGGAAGCGTCTCCATTGCAAGTCGTAATGCACGCGGATCAACCTCGAAATGTGCGTGCCCGCCTGCTCGAGTTGCGTTGACCTCGCGAAAGCGAGAACCGCGAGCGGCGAGGACTGGATTTTGATAACACGTATGGCGACGTTTACTGTTCGGTGCCTTGCTATTGACCAAAACGGTTCGTGACCCCGAAGGCATGCACAGTGACCAATTCAGTGCGCTCCCCTGTTCGCCAAACAAATCTATTGTTGACCCGACAAGCTCGACCTGTTCGTCGAACGATAGCAACTCGGGGTAGACCGTTTCGTAGCCGAATTCTTCGGCTATTTCGGACAACACGCTTCGGTTGACACAACCTCCGCGGCCGCCCGACTCGTCACGTCGACCGAAGAAGATTCGTCGCGAGGGTGGCTCTGTCGCAACTCCCACGAATCGAGACACGAATTCTGATTGCCAAATCGAATCCGCGCGAGCGGTAGTCGGTTCGGGGTGAAGATGAGTCGACACAATCAGTTCCGGAACACGCACAAGATGGTGTTGGTTCGCCAGCGGCACTCGTCGGATCCGTTCGAAATCAACTCCCACCCGCTTGAGCAGAAAAGAATCGTCCCACGTAAAGTCGGGAAGCAGAAGATCCATGGTCCTGTCGTGTTTAATCAACGCATCGACCCGAGGGGCCATTTGCAAGAGTCCGTGCCCAAACTCTACGTGCCTCATTAACCCGAGCCCCGATGGCCGCGCCGCTTCGTCAGTAATCCAACCGTCTATTTGAGATTCGTTGGGCGTCTCACCGAAATACACGCCACCCAACTGAGTTCCGTCCTCCAACATCACCGAACCGTTCGGCGCGACAATTGCATTTCGGACCGACACGACCCAGGGCCCGAGCGAGTATTCGACCAGAACCTTATCTTCTTGAGCCCGCCATGCGCCATCGACGTAAACGCGATGGTCGTCCACCGAAGTGTCATAAACATCGCGTTTTGGCCGTGAAAGCACTTCAACACCAGGCGGGAGTTTCGCTCCCGTGCGCAACGCATCGTCCATGTCGAACCGGGTGGTTGCCGTCCTCCTCAATGCGCTTCGACTGAAACCCCTCGGTGGGCTTGCTATAGAGACAGGGGTTCGCGAGGATACGAAGTGGGCAAACGGGCGCAAGTCTTCGGTTTCAAGAACGAGTTCGCGTGCCCCGGCGATAACCATCCCAAGACGCGATATGTCTCCGCGCGTAAACTGGTCCGCCGCGACCAGCTGTGAACCGGACTGTTCGTAACTCAACCGAACATCGACAATCGATAGCGCGTCGGCCGGCGAGGCGGCGAAAGTAGGGCTTTCAAGATAAACAGATTTTGCACTGTTTTTGGCGCTGGCACGGAAAAGTTCGGCGAATCGACGTTTTTGCCCGTCGCGGTCGTCGGCAACCGGTAATCGCGCGAACAGCGCTACGGGCATCGAACGGGCGGATCCTTTGTTGAGAATGACCCCTGCAGGTGTAAGCAAACAAACATCTAATGTTTGAGTCAACGGATATCTCGTGCTCGGGACGAGCGCGAACGTTCCTGGGAGCGTTCGGCCGAGAGTAGCGAGACGCGGGCCCACCGATTCGACCAAATCTCGTTGAGTCGGCCGGGAATGCCCGACCACAGCGCACTCGTTGTCGACCACGATTACCTCGGTTGGAGGTTGACGCGGAGCGACGAGGCCGAATCTCTCGCTGATAATCCAATTCCCCCGAGAATTAACCGACCCGTCGGGAAAAACCGTTGCGTCGGCAATTGCGATAACGAGGGGACCAAATTCATCGGAATTGACAACCGTGACGGCTTTAGGCAGGCGGTTGAGCATGTCGATATCAACGGTTTGCAACCGGTGTATCGCGCGTTGATCCTTCGAATACATGGTTAACGCTCCGTGCACCCAAATCGGCGACATGTTGGCAACCAACGGCTCCGAGGTTTAGTCACACCACCATCGTAGGCGCTCAAAAGCCGAGGAGAATCTTCACAATTCGTTCACTCGCCATTCACGCGAAACTCAGCGGTCTCGGGGTCAGTCTTGTCACTCTGTAACCGTGAACATTCGCTCGTATGTGGCAATCGGGGATTCGCTGTCGGAGGGAATGGGCGACCGTTTCTTCCTCTCTCATCGGGTCGGAAGCGGGTGGACCGACCGGCTCGCACACCTGCTCGCAACAGACGCCGCCGACCGCGGGGATAACTTCGAATACGCGAACATCGCGATTCGCGG
>Ga0114967_10000641_pt1 | contig 30087 bp, 38 predicted proteins | sample M_130628_MF_Meta_FD_92639 | JGI IMG/M metagenome (GOLD analysis project Ga0114967, IMG submission 92639) | Freshwater microbial communities from Lake Montjoie, Canada to study carbon cycling - M_130628_MF_MetaG | ecosystem: Environmental > Aquatic > Freshwater > Lake | place: Lake Montjoie...
CCGCAATATCGTCGATATGCTTGCCGATTTGGGGAAAAATTTCTGGAACTTCGACGCCAGACTTGCCCATCTTCTCAAATTTGAAAGGCGACCCAAGTGCGACCCCTTCGTAGCCGGGAATCTTTTGGCCGTCGTTTTTGACTAACTCTGGCTTCGGATCCCAAGTGTCCACGGTTGAAGGAGCGCCACCCGCAAATATTTGAATCACGGCTTTGGCCTTGGCGGGAAAATGCGCAATCTTTGGAGCGAGAGGACCCATCGGAGCCCCATTGGCAGCGGCCTCTACGTCAAACGGGTTGAGTCCGAATAAAGCAGCCAAACTCAGCCCGCCAAAGCCGATGCCATTTCGCGTTAGGAATTCGCGGCGGGAGGAAACCGTCAGATCGCTGGGATGCAGGAGAGGGGAACTATCGGGACCGAAGGAGCACGCGGAGTTAGTGGGGGTATTCATAGGATATTGATAGCGTTAAGATAGCGTTTGGACACGCGAGTTTACGAATGCAGAACGAGAGAAGGTGAAAGCTCGGAGATGGTAGTTAAATAGTGAAATTCGGTATTCGGGAAATCCCTAGAAGAAAATCCGTGAAAATCACTTGATAATATCAACCACTGTTTTGAAGCAGGTTTAGTGCCATGCAGGTTACACGAGAGGTGATCAGAAGTGATTGCGGAAGTTTCGCGATTCTCGGTTCTTGGTGCAACGCCGCGCCTCAAAAGTCACTGTTTCCAGTTTGTCGCCTATTCTTCACTCAAACGTCTTTAATTTGCGATCATTTAAACCCGTGATTACCCAAAAGGTTGACCTCCATCTGCACTCTCATTTTAGCGGTAGACCGGAAGAATGGCTGTTTCGCAGACTGGGGATGGCTGCGAGTTATTCCGACCCGCGTGTGCTGTATGATGCTCTGAAAATCCGGGGATTTACGCACTTTACGCTGACAGACCACCACTCGATCGAGGGGTGTCTAGCACTGCAGGGGCTTCCCGGAGTGTTTATATCGACGCAGATCACGGCTCTTTTTCCTGAAGATCGCACGCCAGTGCCCCTTTTAGTTTGGGGAATTACCGAGGCGCAGCACGCCGACTTACTCGAGTTGCGGGAGAATCTCTACGAACTGAACGGGTATTTGATTCAGCAGAACTTGGCCCACGCAGTCGCGCATCCCCTGTTCTCGAAGGATGCTCGACTGCAGACTGCGCATGTAGAGAAGCTACTGTTAATGTTTAGTCACTTTGAGGCGCTTTGCGGCCTTCGAGCGGAGCTCACGAACGTTTTCACCAGTGAGTTCATGCAGTCTCTGAGCGAGCTGAAGATTGAAGCGCTCGCCAATCGGCACGACATTGTGCCGGTGCATGCTCGGGCCTGGGAGAAGGTACTGGTTGGAGGGAGTGGCGATCAGTCCGGGATTTTAGCGGGGCGCGCATGGACGACGACGCCAGCTGCGGGGTCTGGCGAGGAGCTTCTCAAGCATATAAGAGCGGGACGTTGCGAGCCGCAGGGCAGGCATGGGGGCCCATTGGCCGTCGCGCATGGTATGTATAATAGGCTGTTTATTGCTCTGGGTAAACGCTTCGAGCCAGTGCGGCGCTCTGCCTTCGCGCAACAGGCACTTGGGAGGTTTATGGAGGGAGAGGATCCGACTAGCCTCACCTGGCGCGAAAAGCTGGAGCTTGCCGTTGATGGAGTTATTTCGGGAAAGATATTTGAACTTCTAAAGCCGGCTAATACTTCGCTTTGGAAGGCTTTGTCAGAGGAAGTCGAGGGCAATGGACTTCAATCGGTACTCCGCGAAAAACTGGAGGGAATTACGAGCTCTGAGGAAAGGGCATTTAAAATTGCAAATATCATTACAGGAAGGCTTTGCTTTCAGTTTTTGAAGTCATTCATCAAGCAGGCTTCCGAGGGAAATATGATCCAAGCGGTTCAGGATCTGGCCGTCCTAGTTCCAGTGATGGCGCCGCTTGCGCCCTATTTTTTCGAACTAAAACGGGAAGCTCCCGATGGGCTTTGGCTCCGGAAGCTCTCCCGTTCCGTCCATGGGTGCGATCTGCCAGCTGTCGCGCAACACAAAATAGCGTGGTTAACAGACACGCTTGAAGATGTTAACGGCGTTTCTACAACGATCGCTAAGCTGGCAGTAGCCGGGCGTGCAGAGGGCTATGACGTCACGGTGTTGAGTTGTCGTAGAGATTCCAAACTAAAGGGAGTGCCGCTTAAAAACTTTGCGCCCATTGGAGAGTTCGCGCTGCCGGAGTACGAGTTGCAGAAGCTGGCCTTTCCGCCAGTACTTGAGATGCTGGAATACATCCATCGCGAGGGATTTACGGAGCTGGTCGTCTCAACCCCCGGGCCCGTGGGCTTAGTGGCATTACTTGCCGCGCGCCTACTGGGTCTGCCAGTGAAGGGTATTTACCACACGGACTTTCCAAAATATATCAAAATTTTAACCGAAGATGCTAATCTGGAGAGTCTAACGTGGACATACATGCACTGGTTTTATACCGGTTTAGACGAGCTTTTCGTCAACAGCGAGCCTTACAGGGAGGCGTGGATTGCACGAGGTGCGACTCCATCGCGTTTACGGATTTTACCGCGAGGGCTTGATATCCAACTATTTAACCACAAAAAACGTGCCGCAGACTTTTGGATCAAGCGCGGAGCATCCTCAGGTGTCCCGATCCTGCTGTACGTAGGTAGAGTATCACGGGAGAAGGACTTGGATATGCTAATTCCCCTGATGCAGCGTATCGGTATTCAAAAAGCGATCCTTGCTGTGGTAGGCGACGGGCCGTACCGTGAGGAATTGCAGGAAAATATTCCAAGTGCGATATTTACAGGGTATTTGCATGGCGAAGAACTGGCCCTCGCCTACGCGTCCGCAGATGTGTTTGTATTCCCAAGTACCACGGACACATACGGTAATGTGGTAATAGAAGCTCTCGCATCAGGGATTCCCTGTGTTGTTTCTGACGCAGGCGGACCGCGAGGACTCGTTGAGGACGGCAAAACTGGCTTTGTCACCCGCGCTAGGGACTTGATGGATTTCTGTGCGAAGACAATGCTCCTAGTAGAGGATCCACTGCTCAGAAAGACGCTTGTTCAAAACGTTCATACAAAGGGAGTAATGGGAGATTGGTCGGGTGCTGCGCGCCTCTTTTTTGGAGAGAAGATCGTAGCGCAGAAGGGGTAATCGGGCCCGACCTCAGCGCAGTGAAACGAAAATAATCAAAAAAAATTACATCTCTTTCTTGCCAAGCTTGGCGGCTAAGCGTACAAACACCGCCCCTTCGCGCTCTCGTCGGCTAATGCCTTCGCTCTCGCGGCTTCGGTCAAGTTGGCCGTGGACGCTCGAGAGGTGGTTTGTCGAGCAGAGCCGAAGCCGTTAGTTGACAATAGCGTTGGTGCAATCACGCACCACTTATTGTTTGCTCCGGGTCCTCTCACGCTGGACGGATCAAGCGGGTAACGCGACTGAACGTCGCGCCAGTCTCAAGGCCTTCAAAACCCCTGAGTTTGGTAAGTTCACAATTTCATTCAGTCACAGTCCTCTAGTCCCAGAGTTTCATGCCAACGATCAACCAGCTCGTCCGTAAAGGGCGTAAAAAGATTCAGGTCAAGTCCAAGAGCCCCGCTCTGGCTAAGTGCCCATTTCGCCGAGGTGTCTGCACGCAGGTCATGACCCGTACTCCGAAGAAGCCGAACTCCGCATTGCGCAAGGTCGCAAAGGTTCGTCTTACAAACGGATTTGAGATTATCGCTTACATCCCAGGGGAAGGTCATAACTTGCAGGAGCATTCTATCGTTTTGGTGCGTGGTGGTCGTGTGAAGGATCTTCCAGGTGTTCGTTATCACATCGTACGTGGAAGCCTAGATTCGCTTGGAGTGGACGGACGTCGTCGTTCCCGTTCCAAATACGGCGCCAAGCGGCCCAAGCCGGGTCAGGTGGACACCAAGGGCGGTAAGGGCGGAAAGCCCGGCGCCAAGAAAAAGTAACCCATTTAATTTATACGTTATGTCGCGTCGTCGTCGCGTTATTCACAAAACTGAGAAACTGGACAGCCGTTATGGAAGTCCAGTGGTCGCCCGCCTTATTGCAGCCCTGATGCAAAACGGTAAAAAGTCTCTCGCAGAGCGGATCGTCTACACTGCGATCGAGAAAACGCGTCAAAACTCCGAGACAGTGGACCCACTGGAGGTGCTCAACAAAGCAGTGGACAATGTGCGTCCTCGTCTTGAAGTGAAGAGCCGCCGCGTGGGTGGCGCAACCTACCAAGTTCCAATGGAAGTGGCTCCAGCAAGGGCGCTCGCGTTGGCGATGCGCTGGTTAGTAAATTACGCAAAGACTCGGAAGGCCACGGGTATCTCCGACGCTCTCGCTAATGAACTGCGCGATGCTGCTAACGGGCAGGGCAATGCCATTAAGAAACGCGACGACACCCACAAGATGGCTCAGGCAAACCGTGCCTTTGCTCACTTCCGCTTCTAGTCGTTAAGACTCTCTCACTCCTTCCTTTTTTTTGGCAACAGCCACCGACAATCGTGTCTACCAATCCTAATTCACCAAACCGCGCGTATCCTCTCGAAAAGACGAGGAACATCGGCATCGCTGCGCACATTGACGCCGGGAAAACGACGTTAACGGAACGCATATTGTTTTACACTGGTTGTATTCACCGGATGGGCGAGGTGCACGAGGGCACTACGGTGACCGACTGGATGGAGCAGGAGCGGGAGCGTGGAATCACGATTACCTCAGCCGCGACCACATGCTTTTGGCTTCAGATTGACCAACCGGAGATTACGAAGTTGTACTCGGGGCAAAAAATGCGGGTAAACATCATCGACACTCCTGGGCACGTGGATTTCACTGCTGAGGTAGAGCGTTCCTTGCGAGTTCTAGATGGCGCGATCGCTGTGTTTGATGCAGTGGCAGGTGTGCAGCCCCAGTCTGAAACCGTTTGGCGGCAGGCGACGAAGTACAATGTTCCTCGCATCGCATTCATCAACAAAATGGACCGCGTTGGATCTGACTTCAATGCTGCAATCGATTCGATGCGTAAGAAGTTAGCGGCTAATGCTTGGCCAGTTCTTATACCGATCGGGAAGGAAGACTACCTCAAGGGCCAGATCGATGTAGTGAATCAAAAGGCAGTTATCTATAACGATAACGACCAGATCGGTTCCACTTATAACATTGAAGAGATTCCCGCCGATCTATTGGAAAGCGCGGTTCAGGCACGAGCGGACTTGGTGGAGCAAATCGCAAATCTCGATGATGAAATCGGTGCGTTGTATCTCGAAGAGCAGCCAATTTCAAACGAGCAATTAAAAGCTGGAATCCGTCGTCAGACGATCGCAAACAAGTTTTGTCCGGTGGTTGGTGGGTCTGCCTTTAAAAATAAGGGAGTTCAGTATTTGGTGGATACCGTTATTGATTATCTCCCGAGTCCGTTGGATATTCCCCCGGCGAACGGCCAGGATCCAGATAGCCATGAGCCAATCGCTGTGGTGACGGACGATGCGGGTAATTTCTGCTCTCTCGCTTTCAAGCTTTGGAGTGACCCTTTCGTTGGTAAGCTCGTGTTCTTCCGTGTGTACTCGGGCAAGCTTTCTAAGGGTGATACGGTTTACAATCCTCGCACGAACAAGCGTGAGCGTATCAGTCGAATCATTCAGATTCAGGCTGATAAACGTGACGATGTCGAAACGGTCTATTCTGGTGATATCGCAGCCATCGTCGGGATTAAGAACATCACAACAGGCGACACTCTTTGCGACGAAGATCACGGAATTCTTTTGGAGCCGCCTTCCTTCCCTGATCCGGTTATCTCGATGTCGATCGAGCCAAAGACCAAGCAGGACCAAGAAAAGATGGGGAATGCCCTTGGTCGCCTAGCGGAAGAAGATCCGACTTTCCGTGTTTTCACCAATGAAGATACGGGTCAGACAATCATCGCTGGCATGGGTGAGTTGCATCTCGAAATTATCCGAGACCGTTTGCTCCGTGAGTTCAAGGTAGAGGCCAACTCTGGCAAACCTCAGATTGCGTACCGTGAGACCATCACCGCAGCATCTCCTGGAGAAGGAAAGTTGGTGAAGCAGTCCGGTGGACGCGGTCAGTACGGTCACGTAGTGGTCAAAGTTCAGCCGAATGAGCAAGGAAAGGGGCTGACTATTGAGAACAAGGTCATCGGTGGTACGATTCCCAAGGACTTCATTCCTGCGGTAAAGAAGGGGATCGAGGAAGCCGTCTTAAATGGTGTGGTCGGCGGTTATCCAGTTATCGATATTAACGTTGATATCGTTGATGGGAGCTATCACGAAGTGGATTCCAACGAAATGGCGTTCAAGATGGCTGCAATTTTTGCCGTGAAAGACGGTATGAAGCGTGCAAAGCCTATCCTTTTGGAGCCCATCATGCGGGTTGAAAACTCTACTCCTGAAGAGTTCCAAGGCGACATTATGGGCGATCTCAATCGGCGCCGTGGTCGCATTTCTCAAATCGAACACAAGGCTGGTCTTTCGATTGTAACGGCTGAAGTTCCGCTTGCAGAAATGTTCGGATATTCGACGGCTATTCGTTCGTTATCCAAAGGTCGCTCAAGCTACTCCATGGAACCGTGCAAGTTCGAGCAGGTGCCTGAAAATGTGAAGGCTGCCATTTTAGAGCAGAAAGAGAAGTAGGCCCTTAAATCTTTTTTAATTAACCACATCTGGCAACAGATAAACTGGAACCCATTTAATCAATATGACCGGACAACGCATACGCATCCGCCTCAAATCCTTCGATTATCGCATGCTGGACCAATCTGCAGGCGAAATCGTCGAGACTGCCAAACGCACTGGTGCGAAGGTCGCGGGACCCATTCCGCTCCCGACTCGTGTGGAGAGGTTCACAGTGAATCGCTCCCCCCACGTGGATAAAAAGTCCATGGACCAGTTTGAAATCCGCACCCACAAGCGGTTGTTGGATATCGTTGAACCTACCGCCAAGACGGTTGATGAGCTCAAGAAGCTCAACCTTCCAGCTGGCGTGGACATCACAATCAAGATCTGAGCGGATCGCAACTTTTCGCAGCTGACATGAAGATTGGACTTTTAGGAAAAAAGCTTGGCATGACCCGCGTCTATGATGCATCGGGACGTGCGACTGCAGTAACGGTGATTGAGGCCGGCGGCAATGTGGTGGTGCAGACCAAGACCCACGCGAAGGAGGGCTACGCAGCCATCCAAGTTGGGTTTGAGGATCAGAAGCCACAGCGTCTCACCAAGCCGGAACTTGGTCATTTTAATAAGGGCGGCGCTGCTCCCAAGAAACTTCTGAAGGAGTTTCGCTCTGCCGGTGACGGCTCAGAGTTCGAGGGCGCCACTTTGGAGGTCACTCAGTTTGAGGTGGGTGATATTGTTGACGTGATTGGTAAGTCAAAGGGCAAGGGCTTCCAAGGTGTAATGCGTAAGCATAACTCCGCTGGTCAGCCTGCCTCGCACGGTTCGATGATGCATCGCCGTACTGGTGCCATCGGCATGCGTTCCACTCCAGGGCGTATTTGGAAGAACGCCTCGATGCCTGGTCACATGGGTGACGAGCGGGTCACTGTACAGAACCTCCGTGTGGTTCAAGTGCGCTCCGAAGAGGGCGTGATCTTGGTTTCTGGGGCAATCCCAGGTCCTAACGGCGCCTACGTGGTCGTCCGTCCGGCAATTAAGGGGCAGGCTGCGAAGTAACACACCATGAGTGCAAATATATTAACCATTGAGGCCGCGAAGGCCGCTGGTGTTCCCGTAATTGAGAATGGGCGTTACACCCAAGCGCTGCACGACGTCGTTGTTGCTTACCGCGCGGCTCGCCGTAGTGGCAGTGCCAACACGAAGTCCAAGGCGGACGTCAACCTTTCCGGGGCGAAGCCCTGGCGTCAGAAGGGCACTGGCCGCGCACGTGCCGGTTACAAGTCTTCCCCGATCTGGGTTGGCGGCGGCGTGGTGTTCGGACCAAAGCCTCGTGATTACCGAAAGATCGTTTCCAAAAGCGTACGTCGTGCTGCCTTGAACAAGGCGCTTTCTGAGCGGATTAAATCTTCGACGGTGCTGACCGTTGAATCGATTTCTGTGGAGAATCCGAAGACGAAGGATTTCATCTCGCTGCTCCACGGATTGAGTGGTTCCGATAGCGTTTTGATCGTATCTCACGAATTTACAGAGAACACATTCCTCGCGGCTCGCAATGTACAGTGGGCGCATTTGGTACGATCTGCAGATGTGAATGCTGAGGATCTGCTCCGGCATAAGAAAGTGATTCTGACACACGCAGCTTTGGCGGACATCGCTAAGCGCATTAATAGCTAAATTGCCATGCACCTTTCTTCACAAATCATTCGGAACGTCCGTTTGACGGAAAAAGCGTCTCTTCTTACGGAGAGCCTGAACAAGTACGTCTTCGAAGTCGCCGTCCATGCCAACAAAATCGAGATCCGGAAGGCTATCGAGGAGTTGTTCGGCAAGAAGGTGGTTTCCGTAAATACCTCTAACCATTATGGGAAAGCCCGCCGCAAGCGGACTGCCGCAGCGGGGCACACCGCAGATTGGAAAAAGGCGGTTGTGACTCTGGCCGCTGGCGAGACTCTCGAACTAGCCTAAACTTCGCACAGGCGTTTAATCCTTTAAAATCGTCTTATGGCACTCAAAACTTTCCGGCCCTTCACCCCGGCCAACCGTTTCAAGGCGCTACCGTCCTTTGACGAGATCACGAAATCCAAGCCCGAAAAGAGCTTGGTTGTGACTCGGAAGAAAACTGGTGGTCGCAATAACAACGGGCGTATTACTTGTCGGCACGTCGGTGGAGGCAACAAGCAGAAACATCGTTTGGTTGATTTCAAACGCTCAAAGCGCGCAGTCATCGCTGACGTGGTTGCTATTGAGTACGATCCTTTGCGTTCAGCCCGCCTTGCTCTTCTGAACTACGCCGATGGGGTTAAGGCGTACATTTTGGCGCCAGTCGGCTTGGTGGTTGGTATGAAGGTGGTCGCTGGTGCAGATGCGGATCCTCAGGTTGGTAATGCGCTTCCTCTGAGTCGCGTCCCTTTGGGTTCAGCCGTGCATTGTGTAGAGTTGATTCCCGGGCGCGGTGGTCAGCTAGCCCGCTCTGCCGGACAGCTAGTTGTTCTTTCCAACCGGGAGAAGGGATATGCTCTTTTGAAGTTACCTTCGGGTGAAATCCGTAGGGTTCACGAAGACTGCTACGCCACAATGGGTCAGGTAGGGAATGTGGACCACATGAATGTGTCGAGCGGCAAGGCCGGTCGCAGTCGGTGGCAGGGCGTTCGCCCAACTGTTCGTGGGATGGTGATGAACCCTGTTGATCACCCAAATGGTGGTGGACAAGGCAAGTCTAAGGGTGGTGGCGGTCGCCAGCATCTTTGCAGTCCATGGGGACAATTAGCACGTGGATTTAAAACACGTCGTAAACACAAAGGCAGTGATCGTTTCATCGTCGAACGCCGTAAGGCTCGCAAGTAGTTTAATTAATCCATCCGTATGGGCAGATCTCTCAAAAAGGGTCCTTTCGTAGAGCAACATCTCTTCGAAAAGATCGATAAGATTAACGATTCCGGCATCAAACGCCCAATCAAGACTTGGTCGCGTCGTTCTACGATTACACCAGATTTCGTCGGTCACACTTTCTTGGTGCACAACGGCAAGATTTTCAACTCGGTTTTCGTCACAGAGAATATGGTTGGGCATAAGCTGGGTGAGTTCTCGCCCACACGTGTTTTCAAAAAGCACGGTTCCCACACCGCCAAGGTCGCCAAGTAGTTTTTCTTCTATCCCAATGCTTTTCCTTTCTGCACAGCAGTGTGATTCAGCGCCTTCCCTCCCGTCGTGGTTGGGATGGAGCGTTAGTGCACTGCTCTTGGCTTCGCCTTTGGCGGTGGCTCAAACGGCGGAAAGAGGCAACACTGTCGGCGCGGCTGCCGCGAGTTTGGGCAGCGGCGACGGAGCTGTTTTATCGCTGGTCCGGGAACTCACCGAGTGGCGCAACCGCGCACTAGATGCGGAGTCTCAGCTCGCAGAGGCCGGTTTTCAGCCGACGAGTGCGGCAAAACAACAGGTGGCTCTTGGTACGGTTCTGCGTTCCGTTCCCGAAGAGCGGGTTCTTTTGGTTGGCGTTGGGCGTTCTGACGGAGCATTGCCAGGTGCACTGTTGGTGATCGGTGGTTCGGTTTACGCCAGAGTGGTCGACGTGCGCAGCTCAGTTTCAGCAGCGCTGGTCGATCGGTCTTTTTCTGGGAATATTTCCACACTAGAGGGCAAGCCAGCACGGTTGGCTGTCCGTTAATTTAGCTTTTAAATCAATACCATTATATAGCCATGGAAATACGTTCCATTTACAAAGGCGCCCGCCTCTCTGCTTTTAAGTGCCGCGAGGTCACTCGCGAAATACAGGGTCTAAGCGTTTCTAACGCTTTGGACGTTCTGACTAACACTCCGCGGAAGGCCGCGCGTCTTGTTGAGAAGACGTTAAAGAGCGCAATTGCTAACGCTGAAAATAACAACAATCTCCGCGCGGACACTCTAATCGTCAAGGAGGCTGTAGTTGGTGAGGGACCGACTTTGAAGCGTTTTCAACCAAAGGCCCGGGGCAGTGCCGGTCCAATCCGTAAGCGTAGCAGTCACATTAGAATCATTCTTGTTGAGAAGGTATAGTACCTTTTTACTTCAACATTTCTTTTTATTTTATGGGCCAGAAAGTTAACCCGATCGGATATCGTTTGGCAGTCAATCGCGACTGGCGTTCTCGTTGGTACGCTTCGCATCAAGACTTCCCAGCTTTTCTTCACGGCGACATTGAAATTCGCAAGTACGTGAAGGATAAGCTCAGGCAAGCTGCGGTATCTCGGGTGGTTATCGAGCGCGCTTGGAACAGCATTCGTGTTACGATTTGTACAGCTCGGCCTGGTGTGGTGATTGGTCGCAAGGGCTCCGAAATCGAGCGTATGACCGAGGACATCGGCAAGATGAGTGGTGGTAAGTCAGTGAAAATCGACATTCAGGAGATTAAAACTCCAGAACTCGATGCGCAGTTGGTCGCCGAAAACGTCGCTTTGCAGCTTGAGCGCCGCATCTCATTCCGTCGCGCCATGAAGAAGACGATTCAGGCTACTATGGATTTCGGTGCAATCGGTATCAAGATTCGCTGTGCGGGTCGCCTCGGTGGTGCCGAAATTTCCCGTTCTGAGTCTTTCCGTGAGGGTAAGATTCCGCTGCATACTCTTCGCGCCCCGATCGACTACGGTTTTTATGAGGCCCATACAATGTACGGGATCATCGGTGTGAAAGTTTGGCTTTGGAAGCCGGCGGAGGCTCCTGCCAATCCGAACCAACCTCAGCGTGAGCGTGGCGAAAGAGGTGACCGACCACACCGCGATCGCGGCGACCGTCAGGACCGTTCTGATCGGCAGCCCGACCAAACTGCTCCAGCAGTTGCCCCAGCCCATTAATTTTTTAGGAGAAGTTATATGCCTTTGATGCCCAAAAGAGTGAAGTATCGCAAGACCCAGCGGGGTAGCCGCCGGGGTGTCGCTTCACGTGCCACTAAGATTGATTTCGGTGCCTTTGCTCTGCAGACTCTCGAGCGTGCCTGGATCACAAACACTCAAATAGAGGCCGCCCGTGTTGCTCTCACGCGTAACATGAAGCGTAAGGGCAAACTGTGGATTCGGATGTTTCCCGATAAGTCGGTAACGGCACGGCCCCCAGAGACTCGAATGGGTAAGGGCAAGGGTGCACCCGAGTATTGGGTCGCAGTGATTCGCCCAGGGAATGTACTGTTTGAATTGGACGGCATTCCTGAGTCCCTCGCTCGTGAGTCTCTTAGGTTGGCCGCCGATAAGTTGCCAATCAGAACCCGGTTCATTGTCCGGCATGGAGCTTCCTCTGTTGCCTAACCAAGTTTTTCGATGAAATTGAAAGAAATTAAATCAATGGGCGCTTCAGAATTGCGCCAGCGTGAGGCAGAACTCCGCAAGGAATTGTTCACAATTCGGATTCAGAAGCAAGTCGGGCAGTTGGAGAACCCTTTGCGCTCTCGTACGGTGCGCAAGGAGTTGGCTCGCGTTCTGACTGTCTCCAAGGAGCATTCCTCCGCAAACTAAAGGACGATCATGGAACAAGCAGTTGAAATTCATAACACGGATTCCTCTTCGGAATCCCGCGGCAAGCGCAAAGAGCGGGTGGGACAGGTTGTCTCAACTAAAATGGCGAAGACCATTATCGTTGAATCTACCACTCGCGTGCCGCATCCTCGTTTTCGTAAGATCATCAAGCAGATTAAACGGTTCTATGCTCATGATGAGGAGTCTACCGCCAAGTTGGGCGATACAGTTTTGATTATGGAATCCCGTCCGCTTTCAAAGCTAAAGCGGTGGCGTTTGGTCTCGGTGATCAGCCACTAACCATAGGAGATTTATTTATGTTGCAGATTAGGTCTAGGCTCGATGTAGCCGACAATACCGGCGCTAAAATGGCTAAGATGATCGGTGTCATCGGAAAGCGTACGCTCGTCGCTGGTGTGGGTGATATTATCACTGCGCACATTCGCGAAGCCAGCACTGGCGGTTCCGTCAAAAAAGGTGATGTGGTGCGTGCTGTTGTTGTTCGTACCCGCCAACCTGTTCGTCGTGAGGACGGTGGCTATTTGCGGTTCGATCGGAACGCGATCGTCATTATTGATAAGGATAGCAATCCCAAGGGTACCCGTATATTCGGCCCAGTGGCTCGTGAGTTGCGCGAGAAAAATTTCATGAAGATTGTCTCTTTGGCACCGGAGGTTCTCTAATATGTCATCTCACATTAAGAAGGGTGATACCGTCACCATTATTGCTGGTAACCATCGGGGTAAACAAGGGAAGGTTCTGCTAGCGGGTACTGACCGTGTTATTGTTGAAGGTGTGCGCATAATTAAAAAGCACGCTCGTCGCTCGCAAGCTCTCCCTCAAGGGGGAATTATCGAAAAAGAAGGCCCTATTCACATCAGTAACGTGAAGGTGATTCCGGCCACAGCCCAGTAAGGGATATATGTCTGAAACGTTAAAAGACCATTATAAGAAGAACGTGATTCCTGCATTGCAGGAGAAGCACGGTTACACAAACATTCACCAGATCCCCAAGGTGGTGAAGGTCGTTGTGAACACATGCGTCGGGAGCCAAGCCGATGGAAAGCAGGCTTTAGAGGATGCGAAAGCAGACCTCACGACAATTACCGGCCAAAAGCCTGCTGAGACCATTTCCAAAAAGAGCATTGCAAATTTCAAGTTGCGTCAATACCAGGCCATCGGTGCTCGCGTGACGCTGCGGGGGGAGAGAATGTACGAGTTTTTGGAGCGCTTGATCCGAATGGCGTTGCCCCGTATTCGAGATTTTCGTGGGGTTTCTACCAAGTCTTTTGACGGCGGTGGGAATTACACTTTGGGTGTGAGTGATCAAAGCATTTTTCCTGAGATTGAACTTGATAAGATCAAGCGCAATATCGGGTTCGATGTGACGATTGTCACCAGCACTCGCTCAGACGCCGAAGCAAAGTCTTTATTGATGGAATTGGGTGTTCCATTTACGGACAAGGCGAAGCCTGTGAAGGCAGCTGTAACAAACGTTTAATTAGAAGGGTATCGTCATTATGTCAAATGTGTCTGACCCTATCGCTGATTTCCTGACTCGCGTGCGCAATGCCGTGCGTTCCGGAAAGCCTGAGATAGTGGCTCCGTTTTCGAAATTCAAAGGTGAGGTAGCGCGCATTCTAAAGGAGGAGGGCTTCGTGGAGTCTTATTCTGTGGAGTCAGTCGAAGGTCGCCCTCATCTGCGTGTCGGCCTCAAGTACGTCGGTAGTCGTTCCGTGATCACCGAGTTAAAGCGCGTCAGTCGTCCTGGTTTGCGTCGTTACGTTGGGGCAACTGAAATTCCTCGTGTTTTGAGTGGCGTGGGAGTCGCAATTCTTTCCACATCCTCCGGGGTGATGAGCTCCCGCGAAGCCCGTCGTAAGAATGTGGGTGGAGAACTTTTGGCATTTGTTTGGTAATTAGAAAGGCTGTTTATGTCGCGTATTGGTAAAAAGCCGATTCCTTTGCCTCCCGTGGTGAAGGTCCATTTTGAAGAGGCGGGGTCAGTTTCCGTCACCGGGCCAAAGGGCACATTGTCTTGGCATCTGCCAAAGAGCGTGAGCGCCAAGGTTGAGGGTTCGGAGATCGTTTTGTCCCGCGCAAGCGAAGACCGTGATGATCGTGCGAAGCACGGGCTCAGTCGGGCTTTAATTGCAAACATGGTCACTGGGGTTTCCGAGGGATTCACTCGCAGTTTAGAAATTCATGGCGTGGGTTTCAAGGCAGCCGTGAAAGGAGAGTTTCTGGATCTTTCCTTAGGGTTCTCACATCCTGTGTTATTTCCAATCCCAGCTGGGATCAAAGTGACGGTGACGGAAAACACAAAGGTGAAAGTTGAGGGGATCGACCGTCAATTGGTTGGTCAAGTCGCCGCGAACATCCGGGGCTACTACCCGCCTGAACCCTACAAGGGTAAGGGCGTGCGGTACGCCGGAGAACATATTGAGCGTAAGGAAGGTAAGACTGTACAATAGTTATGGCTTCATCAAAAAATATTTCAGCCCTCAAGTTGCGCCACATCCGGCTTCGGAAGCGCATCTCAGGCACAGCAGAACGGCCTCGTTTGTCCGTGCATTTCTCGGGCAGTCACATCTATGCGCAAGTCATCGATGATGATAAGGGCGTTACGATTGCTGGCGTTTGCACAACGGAGAAGGGATTCTCTGATGGCGGTCGTGTTTCAGCTAATGTCGAGACTGCAGTTCGAGTGGGCAAAGAAGTTGCCAGTCGCGCTGTGGCTCACAATGTGACCAAGGTCGTCTTCGATCGCGGTGGGTTTCTTTATCATGGGAAAGTAAAAGCGCTTGCCGATGCGGCGCGCGAAGCGGGTTTGAATTTCTAAGGTTACGTTTATGGCAGCACCTCAAAATAATCGCGGTCGTCGTCGTGACGGGGACAGGCAAAAAGAGCAGTCTGATCTTGTAGAAAAGGTTGTTTTCATCAACCGATGCGCGAAGGTTGTTAAGGGCGGTCGGCGCTTTTCCTTCAGTGCTCTCATTGTTACTGGAGACAAGGCGGGGCGAGTTGGTTGCGGCTTTGGCAAGGCAAACGAAGTTTCCGAAGCAATTCGGAAGGCTGGGGAGTCCGCCAAAAAGGCGATGGTGAAGATCGCCGTCACCAAGAATACGATACCGCACGACGCCTACGGCGAGTTTGGCGGGGGCAAGGTTCTGCTTCGTCCTGCGAGTCCGGGAACTGGCGTTATCGCCGGAGGCGGCGTGCGCGCGGTTCTAGAAGCTGTCGGCATCCGGGACGTGCTTGCAAAGTCCATGGGTTCGAGTAACCACGCAAACGTGGTGAAGGCGACCCTAACAGCACTTTCTCAGTTGCGGACTCGCGAGGATCGCCTATCGGATCGCGGTTTCTCTGTCAGCTCCACTCCCGTGGCTCCTGCTCAGGTTTAGGTTTGAGGTTCAGCGCAATTTTTAAGGAGATAAGTTTATGACTAGTTTGAGTAATTTAAAGCCGCGTCCAGGTGCTAAACACCGCACTAAGCGTCTTGGTTGCGGTGAGAGCAGTGGCCATGGGAAGACATCCGGTAAAGGGCACAAGGGGCAGAAAGCTCGCTCGGGTGGCTCGATTCGTTTGGGCTTCGAGGGTGGTCAGATGCCCTTGATGCGTAAGATGCCCAAGCGTGGTTTCAACAACACCCGCTTCCGGGAAGGTTTTTTACCTGTAAATATCGGACGGGTTAGCGTTCACTTTGAGGCGGGTGCAACAATCACCCCGAAAGATTTGATTTCTGCTGGGTTGGTTCCTGATCGGCAGGGGATCGTCAAACTCTTGAGCGTGGGTGAAGTCGCGAAGGCCTTTCATTTCAAGGGGGTCGCGGTGAGCGCGGTGGCCAAGGCCAAAGTGGAAGCTGCTGGTGGATCCGTCGAATAGCTTTTTGATCAATTGCGCACGACTACGCTTCTAAGTATTTGAAAATTGGGGCGGCTTTACGGTCGCCCCTTTTTCGCCTCGCCCCATGATTTCAGCTTTTACTAATATCTTCCGCATTCCGGAATTGCGCTCCCGGATTATATTTACGTTTGCACTCTTGGTCGTGGTCCGCATAGGTGCTTTCATCACGTGTCCTGGGGTAAACGCGTCGGTTTTACAGCACTGGTTCGATAATCAGTTAAATACCCAGTCTGGCGGAAGTGTTGCGGCGCTTTTTAACATTTTTAGTGGGGGGTCTCTTGAGAACTGCGCAGTATTTTCGTTAGGGGTGATGCCGTACATTAGCGCGTCAATCATGATGCAGCTACTGACGGCTGTGGTTCCGACGCTCGGTAAACTGGCTCGAGAAGAGGGCGGGCGGCATCGCATCTCTCAGCTGACGCGGTACGCGACCATCGGTCTTTGTTTATTTCAAGGCTACCTTCTGGCGCTTTCCTTCGAGAATCCAGGGCAAAGTCCGATTCTCCATGGGATTGATCAGACAATTGCTCAATTGGGTATGCCCCTTGTCAATCATCCGGGGTTGGCTTTCAGATTGATTGTTGTGGTGACTCTTACTGCCGGCACTCTGATGTTGATGTGGTTGGGTGATCAAATCACTGATCGTGGAATCGGCAATGGAATGTCCCTGATCATCAGTGTTGGTATTCTAAGTCGCTTCCCAGCCGGCCTTATTCAGGCTTGGAAAACGTTTGTTCCGAGCGACCGCGTCGCCAGTCAAGTTAGCCCGATTGTTTTAGTGCTATTGTTAGTGTTTCTATTCGCGGTGATCGCTGCTGTGATCTGTCTCACGCAGGGGCAGCGGCGCATTAGCGTCCAATACGCGAAACGTGTAGTGGGTAAGAAGATTTACGGAGGGCAGACGCAGTACATGCCTTTGAAGGTGAATTATGCGGGAGTGATGCCCATCATTTTTGCACAGGCGCTTCTGATTTTCCCATCAACGATTGCAATGATGGCTTTTCGGAATTCACCGGAGATCCAAAGAGTCGCGTCAATCCTCGCGCAGGGCTTCTGGCACTACGTTTTTTATTCTGCACTCATTTTCTTTTTCAGTTACTTCTGGGTGGCTACACAGTTTCAGCCCCAGCAGATCGCGGACGATTTGAAAAAATATGGTGGGTATGTTCCCGGCGTTCGTCCTGGTCAGGATACTGCAAAGTTCCTCGACACTGTGATGACTCGATTGACTTTCGCGGGAGCTGTTTTTTTGGTGGTAGTGGCTATTCTGCCACAGATGCTCTCAAAGCAGCTTAACGTTCCCGACGTGACCGCTCAGTTTTTCGGTGGAACGAGTCTCTTAATTGTCGTTGGCGTGGTTTTGGACACGATGCGTCAGGTGGAGACTCACTTGATTCAGAAAAATTATGACGGCTTTCTGCGTCGTTCTGGTGTGCGTGGGCGGTCTGAGCGCACGCCTGAAGGGCGAGGTGAGGTCTCCAAGCAAAAGACCGTGGTGGGGATGTACGTCTTTCTCGCGGTGGTTTTATTGCTGGGAGTGATTTTAGCGATAGCGAAGCGCTAAGTATTTCGAGGTTGTTAAGGCGTGATTCCGATCAAAAACGAGGCTGAAATTGAGCTGATGCGCGCCGCAGGGCGCGCGGCAAGGACAGTGCTTGAAAAGATCGCGGCGCTGGTTCGGCCTGGGGTTACGACTCGTGAGTTAGACCAGGCCGCAGCGGAATTCATGCTGGAGCAGAAGTGCAAAAGCGCTTTTTTGGGTTATCGCGGATTTCCGGGTCAAGTGTGCATCTCCGTCAACGAGGAGGTGGTGCACGGCATCGGAGGCGTTCGGCGGTTGCAACCTGGTGACATTGTGAGTCTAGACGTTGGAGTCAACAAGTCTGGTTGGATCGGTGATACGGCGACGACTGTTGCGGTCGGGCAGATTTCTCCGGGAGCGACCAAATTGTTGGGTGCAACGCAGGAGGCGCTCCGTGTGGGTTTGCTTCATGCAGAGAGCGGTCGTCGTTTAGGAGATCTGTGTTCGGCGATCGAGCAGGCGGTCATAGCCCACGGATTTTCAGTCGTTCGCGAGTTTGTTGGTCATGGTGTGGGCAAAAAACTGCACGAGGAGCCTCAGGTTCCTAATTTTGGTGTACCTGGAGAGGGCCCGAAGTTGAAGCCGGGAATGACTTTGGCGATTGAGCCAATGGTCAATCTTGGTAGAGCAGGGGTTCGTGTTTTGAGTGACGGTTGGACAGTTGTAACTCAAGATAATCAGTTGTCTGCCCATTTTGAGCACACCGTGCTGATTACGCGCGGAGAACCGGAGATTCTGACATGCAGCGGTTTGATGTAGTGCGAACCGAAGCGCAAGTAATTGAATGTGTGAGCGAAGTCTTATATCGCGTTGAGCTATCCAACGGGCACCAGTTTCTGGCGCACAAGGGATCGGACATCGCGGGAAAAGAGAGAATCATTAGCAAACGATGCTTGCCTGGAAGCAAAGTTCTGGTAGAGTTAAGGGCTTTCGATCTGTCTGCGGGGACAGTATTGGAGGTGTTAGTGTCTTAATTTGTTGTGTTTAGCTCTGGGAGTGTTCTCTTGGCTTGTTCAACGTCCATAAGACTCACGAAGTGTCTCCGCGAAGATCAAAAGTAGTATATAGGTCAGACGTAAATTAATTGATTTCAATAATTTAAGTGATGACCGGTGAGTTAGTGTAGTAACCAATTTTTAGTTTAAGAGCAATTTTAGAAGGACCCTTGTTTTATGAAAGTGAGAGCATCAGTTAAACGCCTTTGCGAAGCATGCCGCATCGTGAAGCGCCAGAACGTGGTACGTGTGATTTGTAAGAATGCACGCCACAAGCAGCGGCAAGGTTAATCCTAACTAATTGGAGATCATAATATGCCCCGACTTCTTGGAATCGACATCCCCGGCGACAAGCGCATTGAAGCTTCGTTGCCTTACATTTACGGTATTGGACCGACCACCGCTAAACGTATTCTCGAGCAGGCGAATATCAGCCCCGACGTGCGTGCAAAGAGCCTGACACCTGAGCAGCTCAATCAGATTATCCAGGCGATCACAGCCAGCGGACTTCCCATCGAAGGCGATTTGCGGCGTGAAATTCAAGGGAACTTGAAGCGCCTTCAGGCCATTAACTGTTACCGCGGAATCCGCCACCGTCGCGGGCTGCCTGTGCGTGGTCAACGTACCTCCACGAATGCTCGTACCCGCAAGGGGCCGCGTAAGACTGTCGGCGTGCAACGTGCGAAAGCGTAAGTAAGAAGAATTGATTATGTCCGAAGAGAACGAAATTACACAAGCTGCACCGGAAGCCGAAGCCGTAGCAGCCCCCGTGGCTGTCGAAGCCGCAACAGCGCCCGTGGCTGCGGAACCAGCAGCCCCAGCGCCTGCCGCTCCCAAAGTGGTAAAGCCACGAGCCCCTAAGGGTAAGAAAGAGGCGGCTCCGGCCGAGGAAAAAAAGGTTGAAAACCTTTCACTCGACCCAAATTCGGTGATCGAGCCCATCAAGGTCATCAAGGCCAAGGGCTCAAAGAATGTCCACTCAGGTGTCGTCCATGTGATGGCTTCTTTCAACAACACCATTGTCTCTATCACGGATCACAATGGAGCGGTAATTGGTTGGTCCAGCGCTGGTAAGGTTGGATTCAAGGGATCCCGTAAAAGCACCGCCTATGCGGCTCAGATGGTGGCTCAGGATGCTTGCCGCCAAGCGATGGGCCACGGTCTTCGCGAGGTCGAAGTCCGGGTCAAGGGACCTGGTTCAGGTCGCGAATCTGCAGTCCGGGCTGTGCAAGCCGTCGGATTGGATATCACCCTCATCCGTGACGTTACCCCGGTGCCGCATAACGGTTGCCGTCCGCCGAAACAGCGCCGCGTTTGATCTTTTGAACGCTCACTGTTTTTTCATCTCGAATCTTTAAATAAGACAGACATCAATCATGGCACGGTATACCGGTCCCAAAGACAAAATCAGCCGCCGTTTCGGAGTTCCGATTTTCGGCTCAAACAAGACACTGGAGCAGAAGAATTACCCTCCTGGCATGCACGGTCCCAAGGGGTCGCGTCGCAAGCAGAGCGAGTATTCTGTGGCATTAGCTGAAAAGCAGAAGCTGCGCTATCAGTACGGCCTTCTTGAACGTCAGTTCAGGCGTTATTTCGCTCTCGCTCAACGCAAGCGCGGCGTGACCGGGGAAATCCTTCTGCAGATGCTTGAGACCCGTCTCGACAACGTCGTGTTTCGTTTGGGTTTTGCGAACTCGCGCTCCGCTTCCCGCCAAATGGTGGGCCACGGACACGTTCAAGTCAACGGACGCAAGGTGGACATCTCGTCTTACAACGTCAAACCTGGCGACAAGGTGACCGTTAAGGACGCTCCGCGTTCCCGTACTTTGGCGACTCGCGGGTTGGAACTCACCCAGATCGCGCCTGTGCCGGATTGGTTGGCGTTGGATCGCGAAACCTACTCTGGCAGCGTAACACGCATTCCAAGTCGTGATGAGATTGCACCGATCGTCAATGAACAGTTGATCGTTGAGTTGTACTCTCGTTAATCCTTAGTCGAGGCGATCTTCTAATCGATAGCCTTTCAAAAAGCGCAAGTGACTCCGGTTGCTTGCGCTTTTTTGTTGATTTCGGGCTGCGAAGCTCGCTTCAACTTTTGCGTGGTTGATTCATTTGCAGTTTAGTAATAATCGTTCACTCCTGTCCAATAAGTCATGAAAACCTCCTCCTCCCGACGTTCCTTTCTCGCTGGCCTTGGCTCCCTTGCCACAATGCCTCTCTTGGCCCGCGATTTTGGCCCTGGTGCCGCCCCCGTGCGTTATCCGGAGCCCGACGTGCTTGCCTTAGATCCTAGCTTCGCGAAGTACAAGATCGCGATGTCCCCGATTGAACGGCTTCACACAGGGATGTACTGGGCTGAGGGGCCGGCCTGGAGCGGATGGGGCAATTATTTAGTGTGGAGTGATATTCCAAACGACATCCAGCACCGCTGGCTGCAGGACGACGGTCGGGTGAGCGTCCTGCGGAAACCCTCCGCTTTCAGTAACGGCAATACCTTCGACCGCGAGGGGCGCCAGATTTCCTTCGAACATGGCAATCGCCGCGTGGTTCGTTATGAGCCCGATGGCTCCATCACCGTGCTAGCGGACAAGTTTAACGGCAAAATTCTCAACGCCCCCAATGACGGCGTCGTGCACCCGGACGGCAGCATTTGGTTCAGTGATCCAGGGTATGGCAGTCTTGTGAATTTCGAAGGGCACAAGGGCGAACTTCATCTCAAAGAGGCCGTTTATCGTATTGATCCGGCTACTGCTAAAATCGAGATGGTGACGGACGATATTTTTAAGCCGAACGGCCTTTGTTTTTCTCCAGATTATAAAAAATTATACGTTACTGATACCGGAGCATCGCATTATCCCAAGGCTCCTAAGAACATCAAAGTGTGGGATGTGAACGGCGCAAAGCTTTCGAATGGTAGGGAGCACATTTCCATGAAAATGGAACTCAACGGGGTCGCTGTTGCCGGTCTTGCTGACGGAATGCGTTGCGATAAGGACGGCAATATATGGACGAGCGCCGGTTGGGTTGGCGAGGGGTACGATGGCGTCCACATCTTTTCGCCAGAAGGTCAGCGCATCGGCCAGATTCTGCTACCTGAGATTTGCAGCAACGTGTGTTTCGGTGGTCCGCGGCGCAATCGTTTGTTTATGACGGCGAGTCGTTCGCTTTACGCCGTCTACACGGAAGCTTTGGGAGCGCATTTCTGCTAAGAAACGATCTGAAATTACCGCCCCTTTTTCTTCGCCGCATCCTTTTCCTGATCGAAATCCGGATTGGGCGTAGGCATCTGGGCTCCCACCGACTCCCTCCATGCGTGGAGTTTTTTGGTCAGGTCAGCAGCTTTGTCGGGCTGGTTTTTTGATTCATCGCGCGTTTCAGCGAGGTCGTTTTTGAGATCGTAGAGCTCTACATGGTTGTCCTCAAAAAACTCAACCAATCGCCAGTCTCCTTGCCGAATCGCGCCATGGGGAGTGGCACCACCGGGGTGATAATGCGGGTAATGCCAGTAAAGTGCGTCCCGCTTTAACCCGCCATTCCCGCTTAACAATGGCGTTAAATTTTCTCCATCCACAGCGTGTCCTTGCGGCGCTTGCAATCCGGTCGCTGCTAAAAATGTGGGAAAGAAATCCGTTCCGATTACCGGTGTGTTGTTTGTAGAACCGGGGAGCGTTACGCTAGGCCACTTCACGATTAGAGGTACTCGCACGCCGCCTTCGTACGCAGACCCTTTTCCAACGCGAAGGGGCGCATTCGAAGTCGCGCCGATGAGTCCACCGTTATCAGAGGTGAATACGACTATGGTGTTTTCGCTAAGCTTCAACTCCTCTAACTTTGTCATCAATCGCCCCACGCTATCGTCCACGCTTTCTACAAGGGCCGCGTAAACCGGATTCTTGTGGGTGCCAGTGGGATCCGACTTTGCTTTATATTTTTCTACCACAGCAGGCTTGGCCATGAGCGGCGTATGCACCGCGTAATGTGGTAAATACAGGAAAAAGGGCCGAGTCTTGTTGGCCTCGATAAATTTCAAAGATTCGTCCGTTAGGCGGTCGCTGAGAAACTCGCCATCTTTTTCGTCCTGAATCGTCTCTATTTTGTAAGGAGAAAAATAGTTTGGAGGCTGGCCTGCATGCGTGCCCGCTACATTGAGATCAAATCCGACTTTGTCCGGCCAAGACTCCTTTGGCCCTAAATGCCATTTCCCAATGCTCGCCGTCGCGTATCCTATGGACTTTAATGCTTTCGCCAGATTTGGAAGCTCGGGGAGAAGGCGCATCGTCCAGTCGGGGACACGCATTTTTGCGTAGGGTCGGTTGTGCCCCGCAATCCAATCCGTGACGTGAAGACGCGCGGGGTATTGGCCAGTGAGGAAGCTTGCTCTGGAAGGGGAGCACACCGTGCAGGCGGCGTATCCATTGGTGAAGCGCATCCCCTGGGCGGCCAGTCTGTCAATGTTGGGTGTCTCGTAGTAGTGACTCCCAAAGCAACCGAGATCCGTCCAACCCAAATCATCGACTAGGATAAAAATAATGTTTGGTTTATTGATGGATTCAGCAGCCGATAAACTCGCTGTCCATAGTAGTAATACTGTAAAGGCCGCGCTTAGAGTTTTCATGAGAGGTTTAATTGCTGGAGATGTTGCTTGGATAAAGCAATGGCTCGTTTTCTCCTTCCAGAATGGCAATCGTCTTTTTGGTGATGTCGCAGGGATAACGCGGGCCATAACGATCGGCGGGCTTTGTGTTCAATTTCTCCTCAAAGCCGGCCAGTAACCGCTTCATTTTTGGAAGTGAAGGGCGTGCCTTTTCCCCAAGACGCGCCAATGCATTAGCGGCCTGCAAGGAGAACCCACTGTTTTCCGAATCGCCGAGGACCGCCTCGAGAACGGGTAATGCCACCTCGGGTTGCCCTAAATACACTAGCGCCTCAGCCGCAGCCGCCCGAACCGCTCCGGATGCATCCTGCAAGTGCTTTAATAATGCAGCCTCTGCGGCCCCCGCTTTTTCCCTCAACATCCCACATCCTTGCGCCGCCCACCAGCGGATGGGTTCGCTCGGATCTTCCATCGCTTCCACCAATTTAGGGAGGTTTTCCACCCTTCTTTCTGAAGCGAGATTTGCGAGGTCAAAAGTTCGTTCCAAGGGAAATGCGCCTGCCGCGCGAGAAGCCTCGTACCCCTCAACGAGCGAACCCTCGGGCGCAAATCCGTTGTCAACCACCTCCAACGTGTGCGCCCGCAACGCCGCCCGCATTCTCGTGAGAACCGCTCCGTGCTCCTGTACCCCCGCGAGGTTTCGCACATTGTCCGGATCCTCATTCATGTCGTAGAGCTCTTCAGTCGGTTTTTCGCCCCAGAACATCGAGGTTGCCTTCGTAAGCTTTCCCTCCCGCGCAACCCTAGCCCACGATTGATAACCTCGCGCTTGAAATTGATAAGCTAGGGGTTGAACGTAAGGCAAATCGGGGCGGTAATTATGAATATACAACCACCGCTTATCCATCACTGAGCGGACCATATCGTATCTCTCGTCCATACGATCCCGCGTGCAAAACACGTACTCATTTGCAGGCGCCTTCGCTGGACCGGCAAACGCGCGTCCTTGCATATAATCCGGCACCTTGATCCCCGCCAAGGAGAGGACCGTGGGTGCAAAATCGACAAAACTCACCGGATCACTAATGCGTGTTCCTGGGGCAGCGGGGGCTAAATGTCTCCATTTCGGTGGATAATACACGATTAATGGTACGTGCGTCCCGCTCTGTTGCAGGCAACGTTTGCTGCGAGGTAGCACCCCGCCATTGTCTGCGTAATAGAAAATAATGGTGTCTTCTGAGAGTCCTGCCTTTTTAAGATCACTCAATTTTGAAGCAATCTGATCATCTAAAGCAGACAGACAATCATAATAACGCGCCCAATCCGCACGAATCTCGGGAGTGTCAGGTTGATACGGTGGAATTCGCACTTTTGCAGGATCCATGGGCGGGATTGTCAGCTCCGGACCTTTCTCTGGAAACAAGCCACTTTCATGAGTCACTTCATGATTGAAAACAGAGAAGAAGGGTTGGGCGGGATCCGTCTTTTTGAGATAGTGCGCGTTCCTCCCGCTTTCATTCCATGTATCCGCCGGAATGATGAGAGAATTATAGTCTGTCTTTGAGTTATTAGTGACGTAATACCCTGCCTTCTTGAGAAAGACAGGAAAGCCAGTGAGCCAAGCAGGGATTTTGCCTGAGGCGCGCATATGTTCGGCTGGACCGCAGGAAACGGCGAACATCCCTGTGATCAGTGCAAACCTGGAAGGAGCGCATACGGGTTGTGCAAAGCAACGATCATAGGTGACGCCCTCTTTGGAAAGTTTGTCGAGCGTCGGGGTGTGAGCGAGGGGATCTCCGTAACATCCAAGGAACGGATTATTATCCTCGCTCACGAGCCAGAGGATGTTGGGCCTCGCTGGAGCCGCATCAACGCTGGGTGCTAACACCACAGCAGCGGCGGCGCTCAAAATAACGACGAGTTTTTTCCAGTTTAAGGGTTGGGCTACCCGGATAAACCGCGTTGAATGAAACATTTGGTGATGGGGGGATTGTGAGCAGTTTGATTGCCTTGAAAGGCCCGTTTCTAAGGTTTGTTTAAGGCTGAACGCCGAGCACTTTTACCTCACGGATTTTCATGGAGGCGCCACTCACGGCAAACCACCAACGCGACTTCTTCAAACCGAGGTTCGCGTTTGTGGCCTCAACGCTGGTGCCATCCAGAGTCGCTGCCATGCGCTCGCCACTCCATTCGTAACGCAGTTTGTGCCATTCGTTGGCTTTGAGATCCAGTTTGGCAGAGGCCAAAAGCGTGGAGGGCGTCTTGCCTTTCACTTCGGTGGAATCATCCATCAAACGAATTTCTTTGTTGGTGATCACGATGCGCCCCACGTGCTTATCTCCGTCGCACCCCAGCAGGAAGCCTCGGGCTCCGCTGAATTGGAATTCGCATTCCACCGCGCCGGTTTGCAGTGCGACTTGGTGCCACAAGACTGCTGCGTGTTTTTGTTCGGGCAATTCCGCGGCGGTGATTTCGCCGTCGTTAATCTCCCAAGTCCCGTGGCGCAGCACCCAATCTGCGCTCAGTGGGGCCTTCAGATCGGGAGAGGCGATGGGTTTGAGGTCTTGCGCGAAGGCTGCGGCGCTCAGAAACACGCTGAAAAGTAGGGGGATTTTCATGGTCTATCTTCTCTTACATCTCGCTCTGGGCTGATGAGAATACAAGCTAAACTCGGATCCTGAGCTGAGTGTTTAGAGCGAGACAAGATTTTGAATGGGGAATCCCATATAAACGAAGCGCACATCTCCCGGTGATCGGATACATTTAAAGAGTTACTCGTAACCTGCTTTGCGCTTTGTTGTGTGAGAATTGATTTTTGGGGTGTTGAAGATTAACGCGATTCGCTACACGCTGTCGTGACTTCATGGACGCACCATTTCATTTGTCTGCATCTCGTATACGCCGATCGTATCGCATCGGGCGACGCACTGTGGAAGTGCTTCGAGACATCAATCTGGACATTGCCCACGGGGAGACGGTGTTTTTAGTCGGGGCCTCAGGGGCAGGGAAAACGACGTTGCTTTACACGCTGGCGGGGCTGGAGAAGCCGGAGGCGGGTAGCGTCACGTTTGAGGGAGAAGTGTTGTACTCTCAGGGGGATAAAGCGGAGTGCTTGAGGCGTAATCGGCGTATTGGTTTTGTGTTTCAGGGCTACTTTTTGCTCCCAGAATTGACTGCGTTTGAAAACGTTCTTCTGCCGTCTCACATTCACCGCATACCGGATGTTACGGCGCGCGCTCGTGCGGAAAATGCCCTGGAAAGGGTGGGGTTGGCCGATCGTATGCAGCATCTGCCAGCGGAACTTTCCGGTGGTGAGCAGCAGCGCGTAGCCATCGCACGGGCGTTGATAAACGAGCCGAGCCTTCTCTTTGCCGATGAACCCACCGGCAACCTTGATTCTCGCACTGGCGCGACGATAATAGAACTCTTGCTCACCCTTGTGCGCGAACAGCGACGGACCATGGTGGTGGTCACCCATGACCCGAATCTGGCGCAGCGCGGTGACAGGCGATTGGAAATACGCGATGGTCAGATTGTCGCTTAATTACGGGCCACGCAGCCTGCAATCCGGTGTCCTTCCAAGCATTGCGTGCGCATTAATTTTTCAGTTCGAATTTAGCCTTCTCAATTTAGCCGCTTTAACCCTCTTCTTAACTCACTCATGAAAGTCTACATCGATGGTGTTTTTTATCCGGAATCAGAGGCCAAGATTTCTGTTTTCGATCACGGCTTGCTTTATGGAGACGGTATTTTTGAGGGAATCCGTTTTTATAACGGCCGCGTGTTTCGCTTAGACGAGCATCTGGATCGGCTATGGGATTCGGCCAAGGCCATCATGTTGCGTATTCCAATCTCGCTAGAGGAAATGCGGGAGGCGACTCTGGAAACCATTCGTCAAAACGGGTTCCAAGACGGCTACGTCCGCCTCTTAGTGACGCGTGGAAAAGGCAATCTCGGTTTAAGCCCCGACCGTTGTCCGAAAGCGACAGTGATTATTATCGCGGATAAAATTCAGTTGTATCCGGTAGAAAAATACGAAAAGGGGATGGTGATGGTGACTTGTGCCACGCGAAGGGCAGCTCCCGCAGCTTTGTTGCCGGCCGTTAAGTCGTTAAATTATTTAAATAACGTAATGGCCAAGATCGAAGCCTCCCACGCAGGGGCAGACGAAGGAGTCATGTTGAATGAACAGGGTTACATTGCGGAGTGCACAGGGGACAATTTGTTCGTCATTAAGAAAGGCGTTATCTCTACGCCTCCAGTTTATGCTGGGGCACTTTGCGGGATCACCCGAGACGTGGTTTTTGAAATTTGCCGCGAGTTGGGAATTCCAATTCGTGAAATCGAAATGACTCGTTACGACGTTTACACTGCGGATGAGTGTTTTCTTACCGGTACGGCTGCCGAAGTGATCGCCGCAATTGAATTAGATACGCGTGTGATTGGCACTGGTGAGCCGGGTGCTATTACTAAAAAGGTGATCGCCCGTTTCCGTGAATTGGCCCAGAGCACCGGAACGCCATTCTAAAAAACCGAGTGCAAAAGCGGAGGGCTGGTGTCTACGGAGTGCCGTTTACCGTTTCGCTAAATTCGCAAAGTTCGTTTAGGGTGCGCCCTTGAAATTTTGCACTTCCTACGCGATTGTAACGGCTCGGGTTTCTTTGATGAAACGTTCCTACCAGAAAGATTGCTGACCATGTTGTGCGATGTGTGTAAGGCCCAAACGGCGAGCGTTTTTTTAACGCAAATCGTGGACGGTAAAATCCAAAAGGTGAATCTTTGTGATCCTTGTTCGAAAGAAAAGGGGGTTACGGATCCGACTGGTTTTGCTCTGGCGGATATGCTCTTCGGCATGGGTGCAGCCCAGCAGATTGGGGCGAATATCGGGTCGGAAGGAGTCCGGTGTCCGCAATGTGGGTTTACGCAGGCGGAGTTTAAGAAAACTGGACGTCTCGGATGCTCTGTATGCTATGTGACTTTTGCCGAGCCATTGAAGGAATTACTCAAGGGTATGCACAAAGGGCTCAGGCATATTGGGAAGTGTCCTGAACGGCTCCGTCTGACACAGGAGCGTGATAGCGCGCTTCGGCAGTTTCATGATGATTTGCGCGCGGCGGTGGTGGAGGAAAAATACGAGGAAGCGGCGGCCTTGAGGGATAAAATTCGGGCGTTGGAATTAAGCGGGGGAGTAAAGGGGGACTGACTGATGTCTATCGGAAACATTTTAAGTAAAAGTAGCGACTGGTTGCGCGGTGACGGACCGCATCATCACATTGTGGTAACAAGCCGGATCCGTTTGGCGCGCAATTTAGCGGGGGTGGCGTTTCCGGGGCGCGCCAAGGCGGCGGAGCGGGTGGATGTTTTAGAGAAGATCCGTCCTAAAGTGGAGTCGCTCCCAGAGATGGTCGATGCGGTGTCTCTCGCCTGTCAGGATTTGTCGCCGGTGGACAAACTTTTGCTCGTGGAACGTCATCTGATTTCCAGGGAGCACGCCGCAAAAAAGGCGGGCGCTGCGGTGGTAATGAATCGGCGACAGAACTTGTCGATCATGATTAACGAAGAAGATCATCTGCGCATGCAGTCGATCCGTTCTGGGTTGCAGTTACGCGCCGCGTTTAAGGCCATAAACAAGGTGGACTCCGAATTGGAACAGCAACTGGACTATGCCTTTGACCCAAATCTGGGCTATCTCACGGCATGCCCGACCAATGTGGGGACGGGCATGCGCGCTTCGGCGATGGTGCATGTGCCTGGACTAGTGCTCAGTGAGCAGATTAATCAGATTGTGCAGGCGGTGAACAAAATCGGGCTGGCGGTGAGGGGTTTGTATGGAGAGGGGACGGAGGCGTTGGGTAATTTGTTTCAGGTGTCCAACCAGACGACCCTCGGGGAAAAAGAAGAGGAGATCATTGACCGGCTTCACAAAGTGATTCTGGAGATTATCAATCACGAACAAAACGCGCGGCAGGTGCTGCTCCACAACAAGCCCAACACGTTGTTGGATCATGTAGGACGCTCCTACGGCACGCTGAGGCACGCGTATTCAATGAATTCCAACGAGGCGCTGAACCACTTGTCTTTCGCGAAGTTGGCTTGTGATTTGGGTTTTTATGGAGACGCCCAGCGGCATGCCATCGACGAGCTCTTCATCGAGACGCAGCCCGCTCATTTGCAAAAAGGCTCTCAGCAACGGCTTGCGACCGATGAGAGGGACGTCCTCCGCGCAGAGATCATCCGGTCTAAAATGGCGTCTTTTGCGCCCCCGGATCTTGAGGGGGTGCTGGTGCGAGAGAAAGAAGCTCGGGGTGGAGCGAAAAAAGAGCCTCCTCACGGTTCAGGGGCAGGCGAGGAGCCAAGCGAGGGGAATCTTTTTTAGTAGATGGGCCCAACTGCAAAAAGCGTCAAAAACAGCCTAGTATAGGCTTTTGTTGGCTTTTTTCTTAGGATAGTTCAATCTGATTCTCCCCTATGGCTATTTGCTCAGAAAAAGAGCTCCCTGAAAAAGCCCGTACGCTTTGGCTCAAAGCGAAGAGCGCAGCGGAGCTAAAAAATCACGGTTACGCGATCTCCCTTTTACAGAACATCTTGAAGGAGGTTCCCGGCTTTCTTGACGGCAGGAAAATGCTGCGAGCTGCCGCTATCGCTCAAAAAGACGGAAAAAAGGGCAGTAGCCTTTTTGGCAGCCTGTCCTCGGTGTCATTGCGCGGCGGGGCGACTCTAAAAAAGGATCCACTGGCGGCGATGGACATGGCGGAGCGTATTCTGGATTCAGACCCGTTCAATCCAGCGGCAAACCATCTACTGAAGGAGGCTGCAATCGCGGCGGGTCTGCCGGAGATCGCTGTGTTTGCAATGGAAAC